>Ga0172379_10004601_pt1 | contig 20125 bp, 23 predicted proteins | sample GrowelOW334metaG_FD_119756 | JGI IMG/M metagenome (GOLD analysis project Ga0172379, IMG submission 119756) | Groundwater microbial communities from an aquifer near a municipal landfill in Southern Ontario, Canada - Groundwater well OW334 metaG | ecosystem: Environmental > Aquatic > Deep...
AAGCCCGGCAAGAACCTCGTCATCACTCGCGGCGACGTCTATGCCATCAAGAACGGCCGCAGCATCCACTGCGCCACCATGCAGCAGACCCTGATGACCATGCGCGGCAAACCCGAACCCCTGGAGACCAAACCATGATAGGACTGAATTTCGACCTCGGCGAGGATATCGACATGCTGCGCGACAGCGTCGCCCAGTTTGCCGCCCGTGAAATCGCGCCGCGTGCCGCGCAGATCGACCGCGACAACCTGTTTCCCGCCGATCTATGGAAAAAATTCGGCGACCTCGGCGTGCTGGGCATGACCGCGGAGGAGGAATACGGCGGCACCCAGATGGGCTACCTGGCCCACATCGTCGCCATGGAGGAGATTTCGCGCGCTTCGGCAAGCGTCGGGCTGTCCTACGGCGCCCATTCCAACCTGTGCGTGAACCAGTTGCGGCGCAACGGCAGCGAGGCGCAGAAGAAGAAATACCTGTCCAAGCTGATCTCCGGCGAGCACGTCGGGGCGCTGGCCATGTCCGAACCGAATGCCGGCTCCGACGTCGTCAGCATGAAATTGCGCGCCGACCTCAAGGGCGATCGCTATGTGCTGAACGGCTCGAAGATGTGGATCACCAACGGCGGCGATGCCGACACCCTGATCGTCTACGCCAAGACCGATGCCGCCATGACAGCCTTCATCATCGAGAAAGGCATGAAGGGTTTCAGCAAGGGCACGCACCTCGACAAGCTCGGCATGCGCGGCTCCAACACCTATCCGCTGTTTTTCGACGACTGCGAAGTGCCGGTCGACAACGTCCTGGGCCAGGAGGGCAAGGGCGTCAAGGTGCTGATGAGCGGCCTCGATTACGAACGCGCAGTGCTGTCCGGCGGGCCGCTGGGCATCATGGCGGCCTGCATGGACGTGGTGATGCCCTACGTCCATGAGCGCAAGCAGTTCGGCCAGAGCATCGGCGAATTCCAGTTGATGCAAGGCAAACTCGCCGACCTGTATTCGACCTGGCAGGCCACCCGCGCCTATGTGTATGCGGTCGGCAAAGCCTGCGACCGCGGCGATCACAGCCGCACCCTGCGCAAGGATGCCGCCGGCGCGATCCTCTATTCCGCCGAGAAGGCCACCTGGATGGCCGGCGAGGCGATCCAGACTCTGGGCGGCAACGGCTACATCAACGACTACCCGACCGGCCGCCTGTGGCGCGATGCCAAGTTGTACGAGATCGGCGCCGGCACTTCGGAAATCCGCCGCATGCTGATCGGCCGCGAACTGTTCGCGGAAACCATGTAGCGAACCGGAATGATGAACATGGTCGAAACCGCGCGCGGCACGGTGCATGAATGGCAGAAGGACCACATGGGGCACATCAACGTGCGCGCCTACATGGAGTTCTTCGAGGAAGCCTGCTGGCAGTTCTATGCCATGATCGGCCTCACCGCTTCGCTGCTGAGAAGCAATCAGGTACGGCTGGCGGTGGTGCAGCAGAATATCAGCTACCAGAAGGAATTGTTTCCCGGCGATACCATCTTCGTTCGCACCGGCGTTGTCGAAGTGCGCGAGAAGGTCGTCCGCTTTCGCCATGAACTGCTCAATACCGAGACCGGCCTGGTTTGCTCGACCTGCGAGTTCACCCTGGTCTGCCTAGACCCGGCGACGCGCCGTTCGCAACCCTTTCCGGCTGCGGTGGCTGAAAAGGCGGCGCAACTGATGTTGCCGCCAGCGCAATAATGGAAACGGCAATGGCCGGCATGCTCGAGACCTATCGCGGCACGGTGTATCCATGGCATTGCGACCACATGGAACATATGAACGTGATGTGGTACGTCGGCAAGTTCGACGAGGGTACCTGGAATTTCTTCACCCACCTTGGCATGACGCCCTCCTTCATGCGGGCCAATGGGCGCGGCATGGCGGCAGTCGACCAGCGCATCGCCTATCAGCGCGAACTGCATGCCGGCGATACCGTAGCGATACGCACCGGGGTGATCGAGGTGCGCGAGAAACTGGTGCGCTTCTTCCATGAAATGCGCAATGGCGAAACCGGCGAAGTCTCGGCGATTACCTTGCTGGTGGGTGTGCACATGGATACCAGGCTGCGCAAGTCGTGCGCCCTGCCCGAGTCCGTGGCGGCAAAGGCGCGCGAACACATCGTCGATTACCAACTGCCTTGGTAGCTTCCTTCCTTATCAATTCTGGAGTTCAACATGAGCAATGATCCCGTCGTCATCGTTTCCGCCGCCCGCACGCCGCTGGGCGGCTTCATGGGCGATTTCGCCGCCCTGACCTGCGCGCAGCTCGGCAGCGCGGCCATCCGCAGTGCCGTCGAACGCGCTGGCATCAAGCCGGAACAGGTGGACGAAGTCATCATGGGTTGCGTGCTGCCCGCCGGGCAAGGCCAGGCGCCGGCGCGCCAGGCCAGCCTGGGGGGAGGACTGCCGCTGGCGGCCGGCTGCACCACGGTAAACAAGATGTGCGGTTCAGGCATGCGCGCCCTGATGTTCGCCAACGACATGCTGCTGGCCGGCACCAACAACATCATGCTGGCCGGCGGTATGGAATCGATGAGCAACGCCCCCTATCTGCTGCCCAAGGCGCGCAGCGGCTATCGCATGGGCCATGGGCAGATCTATGACCACATGTTCCTCGACGGCCTCGAAGATGCCTATGACAAAGGCCGCCTGATGGGCACCTTCGCCGAGGAATGCGCCGACAAATACCAGTTCACCCGCGCCGCCCAGGACCAGTTCGCGATTGCCTCCACCACCCGCGCCAAGACCGCCAACACCGATGGCTCGTTCGCCTGGGAGATCGCCCCGGTAACGGTCGCCAGCAAGAAGGGCGACACGGTGTTCGACAAGGACGAGCAACCGTTCAAGGCGCAGCTCGATAAGATTCCCAATCTCAAGCCGGCTTTCCGCAAGGACGGCACGGTCACGGCGGCAAACTCCTCGTCGATCTCCGACGGCGCCGCCGCCTTGGTGCTGATGCGCCGCTCCATGGCGGACAAGCTGGGTCTGGCGCCGCTCGCCAGCATCGTCGGCCATGCCACTCACGCCCAGGAGCCCGGCTGGTTCACCACCGCGCCGGTCGGCGCCATGCGGAAGTTGCTCGCCAGGACCGGCTGGAATGCCGACAGCGTCGACCTGTGGGAAGTGAACGAGGCTTTCGCCGTCGTCACCATGGCGGCGATGCACGACCTCAAGCTGCCGCACGACAAGGTGAACGTGCATGGCGGCGCCTGCGCCCTGGGCCACCCGATTGGCGCCTCCGGCGCGCGCATCCTGGTGACGTTGCTCGGCGCGCTACGCAAATACGGCAAGCGGCGCGGCATCGCCAGCCTGTGCATCGGCGGCGGCGAAGCGACGGCGGTGGCGATCGAACTGCCTTGAACGGCGGCGACGGCCATGGAATTTGAAACGCTCCGCTACCAAGTCGGCGAGCGCATCGCCCGCATCACGCTGAACCGTCCTGAGCGGCTCAATGCCATCGTCACCGCCATGCCGCGCGAGATCCGCCTGGCGGTGGAACAGGCCAACGCCGACGACGATGTCCATGTCATCATCCTGGAAGGCGCCGGGCGCGCCTTCTGCTCCGGCTACGACCTGAAGGAATTCGCCGAAGGCAACGCGGACACACCGTGCACCCAGAAGATGCCCTGGGACCCGATGATCGACTATCGAGTAATGAAGGGCTTCACCGACGACTTCTTCTCGCTGTGGCGCAGCTACAAGCCGACCATCTGCAAGGTACAGGGCTTCGCGGTGGCCGGCGGCAGCGACATCGCGCTGTGCTGCGACCTGGTGGTGATGGCTGAGGACGCCAGGATAGGCTACATGCCGGCGCGCGTCTGGGGCTGCCCGACGACGGCCATGTGGGTGTATCGCCTCGGCGCCGAGCGGGCCAAACGCATGCTGCTGACCGGCGACACCATCGACGGCAAGCAGGCCAAGGAGTGGGGACTGGTGATCGACGCGGTGCCGGAAGCCGAACTGGAAGCCGCGGCGATGAAGTTGGCGCGGCGCATGACCGGCGTGCCGAAGAACCAGTTAATGATGCAAAAACTGATGATCAACCAGGCTTACGATAACATGGGGCTGGCCAACACCCAGATGATCGCCACCCTGTTCGACGGCATCACCCGCCACTCACCGGAAGGCCAGTGGTTCAAGCATTACGCCGAGGAGCAGGGTTTTCAGGAGGCGGTGCGGTTGCGCGATTCGGGCGAGAACATTCCCGGCAGCAAGAAGTACGAGGACAACTGAGATGATGCTAACGCAGGAACAGCAGATGATCCGCGACGCCATGCGCGGCTTCGCCCGCGAACGACTGGCGCCGTTCGCCGCCGAATGGGACCGACAATGCAGCTTTCCGCGCGAGGCCTTGCGGGAACTGGCTGGGCTCGGCGCTTTTGGCATGGTGGTGCCCGAACGTTTCGGCGGCGCCGGCATGGACTATGTATCGCTGGCCCTGGCGCTGGAGGAGATCGCCGCCGGCGATGGCGCCACCTCGACCATCATTAGCGTGCAGAACTCGGTGGTGTGTGGCCCCATCCTGGCTTTCGGCACCGCCGGGCAAAAGGAAAAATTCCTCAGGCCGCTGGCCTCGGGCGCGCAGCTCGGCTGCTTCTGCCTGACCGAGCCGCACGTCGGTTCGGATGCCGCGGCGATCCGGACGTCGGCGGTGAAGGACGGCGATCATTGGGTGTTGAACGGCGTCAAGCAGTTCATCACCTCGGGCAAGAACGCCCAGATCGCCATCGTCTTCGCCGTCACCGACCGGAGCGCTGGCAAGAAAGGCATTTCAGCCTTCATCGTGCCCACCGATACGCCCGGTTACGCGGTGGCGCGCATCGAGGAAAAGCTCGGCCAGCATGCCTCTGATACCGCGCAGATCCTTTTCGAGAATTGCCGGGTGCCGGCGGATCACTTGCTGGGGGCGGAAGGCAATGGCTATCGCATCGCGCTGGCCAACCTGGAGGCCGGCCGCATCGGCATCGCTGCGCAAGCGGTGGGCATGGCCCGCGCGGCCTTCGAGGCGGCCCTGAAATATGCCCATGAACGGGAAAGCTTCGGCAAGCTGCTGTTCGAGCACCAGGCGGTAAATTTCCGCCTCGCCGACATGGCGACCCAGATCGAGGCGGCGCGCCAACTGGTGCATCATGCCGCCAGCCTGCGCGACGCCGGCAAGCCCTGCCTGAAGGAGGCCTCGATGGCCAAGTTGTTCGCCTCCGAGATGGCCGAGAAAGTCTGCTCCGATGCCATCCAGATACACGGCGGTTACGGCTATGTGGCGGACTTTCCCGTCGAGCGTATCTATCGCGACGTGCGCGTTTGCCAGATCTACGAGGGTGCCTCCGATATCCAGCGGCTGGTAATCGGGCGTGCCTTGGGTGTGGAGAGTTAATCACTTGAACCTGGAGGGCATTCGGTCTGAGAGCGCGCGCTGGTCCGTGACTTCGCTCCGGCTCCCGGTGCTGGGGAGCGCACATATCGCCGAATCGAAATCACGAACCAGCGCTGGAATATGGGAAGTCGATTTTGCGCAAAAGACATCGACCAGGGTCGAAACAGGGGGTCTGTGGAGTTTGATCGACCGATATGTGCGCGGTTGCACCGGGAGGGCGAGCAAACTTCACAGACCTCCTGCGCTCCTTTTCCCTAGAATGGACGAAGTCCAACGAGCAACAGATTTCGCGTCCCGGATCGACGAAGCGCCACCGATATTCGCATCGACCTTAGTGTAGGAGAGACTTGTCATGTCCGACCCCATCGATTTCTACTTCGATTTTTCCTCGCCCTATTCCTATCTCGCCAGCGAGATGATCGACGAGCTGGCGGCCAAGTATGGGCGGCAGGTCAAGTGGCGGCCGATCCTGCTGGGCGCGGCGTTCCAGAAAAGCGGTCTGCCGCTGCTGGTGACGGTGCCGCTTAAGGGCGAGTATTCGCTGCGCGATTTCGACCGTTCGGCGCGCTTCTACGGCATACCCTTCAAGTTCCCGGAGGAGTTTCCGCGCGCCACGCATACCGCGGCGCGCGGCTATTACTGGCTGCATGGTCAGGATTGCAATAAAGCGCGCCAGTTCGCCCACGCCGTGTTCCGCGCCTACTGGATCGACGGTCGGAATATCTCCGATCTCGCCGTGGTCAAGGACATCGCCGCCGGCCTGGGTATCGACAGTGCCGCCCTGGCCGAGGCGACGAGCCAGCCGGAAATCAAGGAACGTCTGAAAACTGAAACCGACGGCGCCATCGCCAAGGGCATGTTCGGCGCCCCGTATATGATTGTCGACGGCGAACCCTTCTGGGGCGCCGACCGGCTGCCGCAACTCGAAAAGTGGCTCGCCACCGGAGGATTCTGAACGCACCATGACGATCCTGAAATCCAAGCTCAACCCTCGCGCCGAGGAGTTCAAGGCCAACGCCGCCGCCATGCGCGTGCTGGTGGACGATCTGCGCCAGAAGACAGAGGCCGTGGCCCGCGGCGTTTCCGACGATGCGCGCAACAAGCATCTGGCGCGCGGCAAGCTGCTGCCTCGCGACCGGGTCAATGCACTGCTCGATCCCGGCGCACCCTTCCTGGAATTCTCGGCGCTGGCGGCTCATGACATGTACAACGGCGAAGTGCCGTCGGCGGGCGTCATCACCGGTATCGGCCGCGTCAAAGGCGTGGAGTGCGTGATCGTCGCCAACGATGCCACGGTCAAGGGCGGCAGCTACTTCCCGCTGACGGTCAAGAAACATCTGCGCGCCCAGGAGATCGCCCAGCAAAACCGCTTGCCCTGCATTTACCTGGTGGATTCTGGCGGCGCCAATCTGCCGACCCAGGACGATGTCTTCCCCGACCGCGACCACTTCGGCCGCATCTTCTTCAACCAGGCCAATCTCTCTGCTGCCGGCATCCCGCAGGTCGCTGTGGTGATGGGGTCGTGCACCGCCGGCGGCGCTTACGTGCCGGCGATGTCGGACGAGGCGGTGATCGTCAGGAACCAGGGCACCATCTTCCTCGGCGGCCCGCCGTTGGTGAAAGCCGCCACCGGGGAAGTCGTGACCGCCGAGGATCTGGGCGGCGGCGATGTGCATACGCGCATCTCCGGCGTCGCCGACCACCTGGCCGAGAACGACCATCATGCCTTGTCGATCTGCCGGCGCATCGTCGCCAACCTCAACTGGAAGAAGCCGGTCGGCCTCGATCTGACGCTTGCCGACGAGCCACTCTACGATCCCGAGGAAATCTACGGCGTCATTCCATCCGACACTCGCAAGCCCTATGACGTGCGCGAAGTCATCGCCAGACTGGTGGACGGCAGCGAGTTCGACGAATTCAAGGCGCGTTACGGCACCACCCTGGTGACCGGCTTCGCGCGCCTCTATGGCTATCCCATCGGCATCGTTGCCAACAACGGCATCCTGTTTTCCGAGTCGGCGCAGAAAGGCGCGCACTTCATCGAGCTGTGCGCCCAGCGCGGCATCCCGCTGGTCTTTTTGCAGAACATCACCGGCTTCATGGTCGGGCGCAAGTATGAGAACGGCGGCATCGCCAAGGACGGCGCGAAAATGGTCACCGCCGTGGCGACGGCGCAGGTGCCGAAGTTCACCGTGATCATTGGCGGCAGCTTCGGCGCCGGCAACTACGGCATGTGCGGGCGCGCCTACAGCCCGCGCCTGCTGTGGATCTGGCCGAACGCGCGGATCAGCGTGATGGGCGGCGAGCAGGCGGCCAGCGTGCTGGCCACGGTCAAGCGCGACGGCATGGAAGCCACCGGCAAGACCTGGGGCAAGGACGAGGAAGAGGCCTTCAAGACGCCGATCCGCAACCAGTACGAAACCCAGGGCCACCCCTATTACGCCACGGCGAGGCTGTGGGATGACGGGGTGCTCGATCCGGCGCAAACGCGCCGGGCGCTGGGGCTGGGGCTGTCGGCGGCGCTGAATGCGCCGATACAAAAGACCCACTTCGGCATTTTCCGGATGTGATTGGAGCTGATATGTACCAGAACATACTCACCGAAGTCGATCGCGGCGTGGGCATCATCACCCTCAACCGTCCCGAGCGGCATAACGCCTTCGATGACGCGCTGATCGCCGAATTGATCGACGCCGTCGCCATGATGGAAAACGAAGATGCGGTGCGCGTGCTGGTGATTTCCAGCACCGGCAAGAGCTTCTGCGCGGGGGCCGACCTCAACTGGATGAAGCGGGCCGCCGGCTTCTCGGCCGAAGAGGGCCTGCGCGATTCGCGCGCCCTGGCCGAGATGCTGCGCTGCCTGGCACAGATGGGCAAGCCGACCGTTGCCCGCGTGCAGGGCCATGCCTACGGCGGCGGAGTCGGGCTGGTGGCGGCTTGCGACATCGCCATCGCCACCTTCGACGCTCAGTTTACGTTGTCGGAAGTGAAACTCGGCATCATTCCCGCGGTGATCAGCCCCCACGTCATCGCCGCCATCGGCGAACGCTACGCGCGCCGCTACATGCTCAGCGCCGAGCGCTTCGCGGCGGCGGAAGCCTATCGCATCGGCCTGCTGCACGAAATCGTGCCCGACGAGGAGACGCTGGACGAGGCCGTCGGCGAGATCGTCGAGGCCTTGTTGAAGAACAGTCCGAATGCCCTCAAGGAGTGCAAGGCGCTGATCCGCGCCGTGGCGTCGCGCCCGCTGACGCCGGAAGTGGTCGAGGACACGGCACAGCGCATCTGCCGCTTGCGCGCCTCGGACTAAGGCCGGGAAGGCATGAGCGCTTTCCTGGAGAAGCGCAAACCGAATTGGGTGATCGAATGAGCGCCGCCAAGCCGGTCCTGGCCCTGGACGCACTGGAACTCACCGACGGCACGCGCGACGCGCACTACGGCAGCCGCTATGCGGCCCTCGGCCCGCTGCTGGGACTCACCCATCTGGGGATGTGCTACGACATCATCGCGCCGGGACACCGCATCTGCCCCTTCCACAACCATCATGCCAACGACGAACTCTATGTCGTGCTGGAGGGCCACGGCACCTACCGCAACGCCCAGGGCGAATATCCGGTGGGCCCAGGCGACGTGATCGGCGCGCCGGCGGGCGGGCGCGACACGGCGCACCAGATCATCAACACCGGCACGACGGACCTGCGCGTTCTGGTGGCGAGTTCCATGCGCGAACCGGACGTCTGCGAATACCCCGACTCCGACAAGTTCGCCGTCATGGCGGGACCGGCCGGCAAGCGCCGCTTTCGCCACATCGGCCGCTGCAAGGACGCGGCCGACTACTATGAAGGCGAATAGCATGTTCGAGAAAATACTCATCGCGAACAGAGGAGAGATAGCCTGCCGGGTCATCAAGACCGCCCGGCGCCTGGGCATACGCACGGTGGCCGTATATTCCGAGGCCGACGCCACGGCGCGCCATGTGCGCATGGCCGACGAGGCGGTGCTGCTCGGTCCGGCCGCCGCGCGCGAGTCTTACTTATCCGCCGACAAGATCCTCGCCGCCGCGAAACAGACCGGGGCACAGGCGATCCATCCCGGCTATGGCTTTCTCTCGGAAAACCCCGTCTTCGCCGCAGCCTGCCAGGATGCGGGTGTGGTCTTCATCGGGCCGCCGGTCGCGGCGATTGAGGCCATGGGCTCCAAGTCCGCCGCCAAGACGCTGATGGCGGAAGCCGGTGTGCCCGTGGTGCCCGGCTACCATGGCGACCGGCAGGAACCCGAGTTCCTGCATACCCACGCCGATACCATCGGCTACCCGTTGCTCATCAAGGCCAGCGCCGGCGGCGGCGGTAAAGGCATGCGCGTGGTGACGCGCTCGGAAGAATTTCTTGAAGCCCTGGCCTCATGCAAGCGTGAGGCGGCGTCCAGCTTCGGCGACGAGAATGTGTTGCTTGAGCGCTATCTGCAACGCCCGCGGCATATCGAATTGCAGATCTTCGGCGATACGCTCGGCAACGTGGTGCATCTGTTCGAGCGCGACTGTTCGGTGCAGCGCCGCCATCAGAAAGTCCTCGAGGAGGCGCCCGCCCCCGGCATGACCACGGAGCGCCGCGCCGCCATGGGCAAGGCGGCGGTGGATGCGGCCAGGGCGGTCGGCTATGTCGGCGCCGGGACGGTGGAGTTCATCGCCGACCACGATTTTGTCACGACCGGGACGTTCTACTTCATGGAGATGAATACCCGCTTGCAGGTCGAGCATCCGGTCACCGAGATGATCACCGGCCTCGACCTGGTCGAATGGCAATTGCTGGTGGCCACCGGCGAGGCGCTGCCGTTGGCGCAGGAGCAACTGGCGATTCGCGGCCATGCCCTGGAAGCGCGCGTCTATGCCGAGGATCCGGACAAGGGCTTTTTGCCCTCGACCGGCCGCCTGGTGCACCTCGCGCCGCCCGAGGAGTCGCTGCACGTGCGCGTCGATACCGGCGTCGAACAAGGCGATGCCATCACCCCGCATTACGATCCAATGATCAGCAAGCTGATCGTCTGGGACGAAACCCGCGACAAGGCGCTGGCCCGCATGCTGCAAGTGCTGGCGCAGTACCGTGTGGTCGGCGTGGCGAACAACGTCGGCTTCCTGGCGCGCCTGGTGGCCTGCCCTTCCTTCGCTTCCGCCGACCTGGATACCGGCCTGATCGAACGCGAAAACGCCCAGCTTTTCCAGGCGGCCGGCGAACCGCCGCGCCAGGCCTGGCTGATCACGGCGCTCGCCGAACTGTTGCGCGAGGCGCGCGAGGCCGGGCATGCCGCGCAGCGCGACGACGACCCCACCTCGCCCTGGCACCGCCGCGACGGCTGGCGCATGAACAGCACTGCGCAACGCACCCTGCTGTTGCGCCATGGCGAAATCGGCAAGAACATCGCCGTCGCTTACGACAGCCGCAGCGGCTATTCGCTGACCGTGGACGGCCAGACCACCCGCGTCGACGGCGAACTGGGCGATAACGGCAGCCTGCGTGCCGATCTTGGCGGCACCCGCATCGCCGCCACAGTGGTGGCGGCCGGCGAACGGCGGCACGCCTTCCTGCACGGCCGCGCCTATATCTTCGCCTGCGTCGACCCGCTCTACCATGCCGGCGAAGGCGGTGGGGCCGAAGGCGGGTTGGTGGCACCGATGCCGGGCAAGGTGATCGCCCTGATCGCCGCAGTCGGAACGCCGTTGAGCAAGGGCGCACCGCTGTTGATCCTGGAAGCCATGAAGATGGAACACACCATCACCGCCCCGGCCAACGGCACGGTCAAGAGTTTCTGTTTCGGCGTCGGCGACCAGGTTGGCGATGGGGCGGAACTGGTCGAATTCGAGCTTGAGGTTAAGAAATAGATGGCGCTGCCGACCAAAGTCAAGATCGTAGACGTCAGTCCGCGCGACGGGCTACAAAACGAGAAACAGAGCGTGCCGACGGCAACCAAGATCGAACTGGTGCGCCGCCTCGGGGCGGCGGGATTGAAGGCCATCGAGGCGACCGCCTTCGTGTCCCCCAAGTGGGTGCCGCAGATGGCCGACAACGCGGCGGTGATGGCCGGAATAACGCGCCTCGACGGCGTCGCCGGTATCAGCTATCCGGTGCTGGTGCCCAATCTCAAGGGCCTGGAAGCGGCGCTGGCCTCGGGCGCCAGGGAGGTCGCGGTGTTCGGCGCGGCCTCGGAAGCCTTCTCGCAGAAGAACATCAACTGCTCGATCGCCGAAAGCCTGGAGCGCTTCCGTCCCGTCGTCGAGGCGGCCAGGAAGGAAGACGTGAAGGTTCGCGGCTACGTCTCCTGCGTGCTGGGCTGCCCGTATCAGGGCGAGGTTGCGCCGCAGGCGGTGGCGGAGGTGGCCCGAGCGCTTTACGAGATGGGCTGCTACGAGATTTCGCTGGGCGACACCATAGGCGCGGGCACGCCGGAGAAAGCCAAAGCCATGATCGAAGCCGTGGCCAAGCATTTGCCGCTCAAGAAAATCGCCGGCCATTATCACGACACCTACGGCATGGCGGTCGCCAACATTTATGCCTCCCTACAGTGCGGCGTGGCAATCTTCGACAGTTCGGTGGCCGGCCTGGGCGGCTGTCCCTATTCTCCCGGAGCCTCCGGCAACGTGGCGACCGAGGATGTGGTGTATCTCCTCGACGGCCTCGGCATCGATACCGGCATCGATCTCGCCGCGCTGGCAACGACCGGCGCCTGGATCAGCGGCGAACTCGGGCGCGGTTCGAACTCCAGAGTGGGCCGCGCGCTGTTGGCAGCCAAGCAGGCATGATCGCCTCGCCCTGCATCGATGTCTGCAAGATGGACGATGGGTCCGGCCTGTGCCAGGGCTGCTACCGCAACCTGGCGGAAATCACCGCCTGGAGCAGCGCCGGCAACACCGAGAAACGCGCGATCCTTGCCGCCGTCGCGCAGCGCCGGGCGCGCCTGGACCGCGCCGCCGACCCCGTCTGCAACTGCACGGATAGCTGACATGAAGCTGCCGCTGCCGTCCCAGGTTCGCGTGCTCGAACGCGGCTGGCTTTCCTCCAACAACATCCTGTTCCTCGAAGGCGAAGCCGCCGCGCTGGTCGATAGCGGCTACGTCAGCCATGCGCCGCAGACCGTCGAACTGGTGCGTCAGGCGCTGGACGGCCGGCGCCTGGCGCGGCTCGTCAACACTCATGGCCATTCCGACCACATCGGCGGCAACGCCGCCTTGCAGCGCGAATTCGGCTGCACCATCACCGTACCCCATGGCATCGCCGGCGCCATAGCCGCCTGGGACGAAGAGGCGCTGATGCTCACACCTTCCGGCCAGCGCGGCGACCGCTTCCTGCATGATGCGAGCCTTAAACCCGGCGACGAGTTCGAGCTGGGCGGGTTGGTCTGGCGGGCCTTGCATGCGCCGGGCCACGACATGGATGCGCTGGTGTTCTACTGTGACAGTCGGCGCATCCTGATCTCGGGCGATGCGCTGTGGCGCGACGGCTTCGGCATCCAGTTCGCCGAGATATTGGGCCAGGCGGCCGGCCTCGCCGCCACCAAGAAGACCCTGGAGGCCATCGGCCGGCTCGCCGTCGACGTGGTAATCCCGGGGCACGGCGCAGCATTCGGCGAGTTCGACGACGCCATGGAGCGTGCCTTGAAGCGCGTCGCCGCCTTCGAGGAGGATCCGTCGCGCATGGCGCGCAATGCGCTGAAGGCCTGCTTCACCTTCAATCTGCTGGAACTGCGCCGCCTGCCGCGCGCGCGCCTGGCGGAGTATCTCGGCGGCATCGCCTTCTTCAACGACATCAACCAGCGCATCCTGCGCTTGGCGCCGGAAGCACTGGCCGACTGGCTGCTGACGGAGCTGGTCCGGGCACGGGTGGTGGAGTTGCAGGGCGAGGATATCGTGCCAACGCAGGCGGCATAAAGACAAGACAAAGCCGGGCTCGCATTGACAGGAGCGGCGAAAAGCCGGAAAATGCCGGCCTTTCGTCGGAGGCCTTTAGGCCGCCGTCAAGTTGGGGAGTCGCCAAGCTGGTTAAGGCACTGGATTTTGATTCCAGCATGCGAAGGTTCGAATCCTTCCTCCCCAGCCAGGATTCCCTTCAGACCAGCACAGGGGCAGATTCCGCCCCCTCCGCTTTTAGTAATTGCACGCGTCGAGCGAGATACGTATGGCTTACGACAGCCTGATGGTGTTCACGGGTAATGCCAACCCCAAGTTGGCGGCCGATGTCGTCAAACGCCTGAGCATTTCCCTGGGCCGCGCGGTGGTCGGACGCTTCTCCGACGGCGAGGTCAGCGTCGAGATACTCGAAAACGTGCGCGGCAAGGACGTTTTCCTGTTGCAATCGACCTGCGCCCCGACCAACGACAACCTGATGGAATTGCTGATCATGGTCGACGCGCTGAAGCGCGCCTCGGCCGGGCGCATCACCACGGTGATCCCCTACTTCGGCTATGCCCGCCAGGATCGCCGGCCGCGCTCGGCGCGGGTTCCGATCGCCGCCAAGGTGGTGGCCAACATGCTCCAGGCGGCCGGCGTGCAGCGCCTGCTGACAGTCGATCTGCACGCCGACCAGATTCAGGGGTTTTTCGATATCCCGGTCGATAATATCTACGCTGGGCCGATCCTGCTCGGCGATATCTGGAAGCAGCGCCACGAGGAACTGGTGGTCGTCTCCCCGGATATCGGCGGCGTGGTACGGGCCAGGGCGCTGGCCAAGCACCTGGAATCCGATCTGGCGATCATCGACAAGCGCCGCCCCAAGGCCAATGTTTCCGAGGTCATGAACATCATCGGCGAAGTGGATGGGCGCACCTGCGTGATCGTCGACGACATGGTCGATACCGCCGGCACGCTGTGCAAGGCGGCGCAGGCGCTGAAAGAACAAGGCGCCCAGAAGGTGCTGGCCTATTGCACCCACCCGGTGCTGTCCGGCGCTGCGATCGCGCGCATTGCGGAATCCACGCTGGACGAACTGGTGGTGACGGATACCATCCCCTTGCGCGAGGATGCGCGTGCCTGCAAGCAGATCCGCCAGGTGTCGATCGGCGGCTTGCTGGCGGAAACCATGTTGCGGATCAGCAACGAGGATTCGGTATCTTCGCTGTTCATGGAATGATTTTTTTGCCGAAGCAGGCATGAAGCCGTGCCTGCTCCGGCGTTAACCAACCCAGCCTGGTCGCGGGCGGGTTTTATTTTGGAGCAATCAGCATGCATACTGAATTCAACGCGCAAGCGCGCACCCTGCAGGGCACCGGAGCGAGCCGCCGCCTGCGCAAGGCCGGGCGTGTCCCGGGCGTGGTTTACGGCGGCGCCAAGCCGGCCGAAGCGATCGACATCGATCACAACGAAATTTTCCACAAGCTGAAGCAGGAAGCGTTTCACGCTTCCGTGCTGAGCATGGTGGTTGACGGCGCCAAGCAGAGCGTCCTGTTGCGCGACGTACAGATGCACCCGTTCAAGCGCCAGGTGCTGCATCTCGACTTCCAGCGCGTCGATGCCACCCACAAGCTGCACATCAAGGTGCCGTTGCACTTCATCAACGCCGACATCGCACCGGGCGTCAAACAGCAAGGCGGCATCGTCTCGCACGTCATGACCGAGTTGAATGTCACCTGCCTCGCAGCCGATCTGCCGGAGTTCATCGAAGTCGACCTGAAGGATCTCGCCGCCGGTCATTCGATCCACGTCTCCGCGTTGACCCTGCCGAAAGGCGTGGAGGCCTCCCTGCACAAGGGCGAGGATCCGGTGGTGGCGGCGGTGACCATCCCGCGCGGCGGTGTTGCGGATGAAGCCGCGGATGCAGCGGTGGCAGCAGCGGCTGCCGCGGCATCGGCGCCGGCGGCAGCAGCACCGGTCGAGAAGGAGAAGAAGTAATTTGACCCAGACGCAGGGTGCCGGGAATCCCCGGCGCCCGCCTCGCCTGATCGTCGGCCTCGGCAATCCCGGGGCGGAATATGCCAAAACCCGGCACAACGCCGGGTTTTGGTTTTGTGCGCGGCTGGCGCGCGAGCTGGGCATCACGTTGACGAAGGAATCGCGGTTCCGCGGCGAAGTCGGGTCACTGCGCGGACAGGTGCGCGGCCGCACCAGCGAGGAACATGCCTGGCTGCTGCTGCCGCAGACCTTCATGAATCATTCGGGCCAGGCGGTGCAGGCGCTGACGAGTTTCTATCAGCTGGAACCGGATCAGATGCTGGTGGTGCACGATGAACTGGATCTGCAACCGGGAACCCTGCGCCTCAAGTTCGGCGGCGGGCTGGGCGGCCACAACGGCCTCAAGGACATCACCGCCCACCTCGGCACCCAGGACTACTGGCGCCTGCGCATCGGCATCGGCCATCCCGGCGATCGCGATGAAGTCGTTAACTATGTATTGAAACCGCCGCGCAAGGAGGAAGGCGAGGCGCTCGACAGCGCGCTTGATCGCGCCCTGCTTGCCTGGCCTTGGCTGGCAAGAGGCGATTGGCCGGCGGCGATGCAAAAACTGAACTCGAAACCCGGCGCGGACCCTGAACCCGCCAAGAAAGAACAACCATGAGCCTCAAATGCGGCATCGTCGGCCTGCCCAACGTCGGCAAGTCCACCCTGTTCAACGCCCTGACCAAGTCCGGCATTGCGGCGGAGAACTATCCCTTCTGCACCATCGAGCCGAACGTCGGTATCGTCGAGGTGCCCGATCCGCGGGTCGATTCCCTGTCGGAGATCGTCAAGCCGCAACGGGTGCAGCATGCCATCGTCGAATTCGTGGACATCGCCGGACTGGTGGCGGGCGCCTCGAAAGGCGAAGGCTTGGGCAATCAGTTTCTCGCCAATATCCGCGAGACCGACGCCATCGTGCATGTGGTGCGCTGCTTCGAGAACGACAACATCGTGCATGTCACCGGCGGCGTCAATCCGCTCTCCGACATCGAGACCATCGAGACCGAACTGGCGCTGGCCGACATGAGCACCGTGGAAAGAAGCCTCAACCGCTATACCAAGCAGGCGCGCGCCGGAGGCGACAAGGAAGCCGCGCGCATCGTCGCCGTCCTGCAAAAATGCCAGGAACAACTCGACAAGGTCAAACCGGTGCGTGCGCTGGACTTGTCCAGGGAAGAATGGGACGCCCTGAAGCCCTTCTGCCTGCTGACCGCCAAGCCGGTGCTCTACGCTGCCAACGTCGATGAGCAGGGCTATCACGACAATCCGCTGTTGGCCCAGGTGGAAGCCTATGCCGCCCAGGTCAAGGCGCCGGTGGTGGCGTTTTGCGCGGCGCTGGAAGCCGAAATCGCCGATCTGGCCGACGAGGACAAGCTGGAGTTCCTGGCCGATCTCGGCCAGAGCGAACCCGGCCTGAATCGCCTGATCCGCGCCGGCTACCAACTGCTGGGCCTACAGACCTACTTCACCGCCGGCGTCAAGGAAGTGCGGGCCTGGACCATCCATGTCGGCGATACCGCCCCGCAGGCCGCCGGCGTGATCCACACCGATTTCGAACATGGCTTCATCCGCGCCGAAGTGATTGCCTACGCCGACTTCATCGCCTGCAAGGGCGAGCAAGGCGCCAAGGAGGCCGGCAAGATGCGGCTGGAAGGCAAGGATTATGTAGTGCATGACGGCGACGTCATGCACTTCCGCTTCAACGTATAAAGGTGTCCTGAAACGCTTTCCCGAGTCGGCGAAGCCCCGACCCGGGGCGGATGCTCAGTCAGCCGGCATACGGTTTCTTCGGCCAGCGGCGCGCCAAGACCGCGTCCAGCGATAGGCGTCCCGGTCCGTGGAACACCGTTACCAGCAGCAGGACACCCCATAACCAGTGGTCATGCAGGCCGAGGTCGGAAAGATCCGGGAAAGAAATCGCCGCCATGAGGTTGGTGGCGAGCAGCCCGGCAGCGGCGAATCGACCCGCCAGCCCCGCCGCCAGCAGTACCGGCAAACCCAGCTCCGCTGCGGTGCCCAGCACGGCGGCCAGATGAGGCGGCAACAGTGGCACCTGATAGACGTAGTCAAACAGATTGAGGGTGCCGGACCAATCCGAAAGTTTCAGCCAGCCGGAGCGGAAGAACACCTCGGCGACATACAGGCGCAGGGCCAGATCGAAAATGGGCGTGAACCAGCATTCGAGGCGCCGGACCAGCGCTGTCCCGGCTGTCAAAATGAGCACCCATGGTTGCGGCGACGGCGTCTTCATACTCGGTTCGTGCGGGCCTTCAATAGGCTTGCCGCAACAGCCCGGCAGCGATGAAGCGCTGCAAGCTGGCTTGCAGGTCAAATTCCGCGAATCGGGTGGCGTCTTCGACGGCGGCATCGAGGTTCAGTCCCGCGCCGAGGGCGCGAAGGAAATCCGCCTCGCCGGGATGCAGCGCTTCCACCGCTGTACCACCGGGGCGGCGGTGTATCAACACGGTCTGGGCTCGGTCGAAGTCCACCAGAAAATCGCCGTCGTAATCAGGCTGATTCACCTCCCAAATACGCGCCAGCGGCCAGGTGGATTCGAGGCATGCATGCGCCGGGTCGAGACGGAAATGTAGTTCCCGCCAGCGCTCCGGCGGCGTGGCGGCCAGCGCCGTGAAGTCCTGCGCCTGGGCGTCGGCCGCGCCGTATACCTGCTGCACTAGCCATTCCAGCCGCGCCACCGCGGGCAGGTAAGGCAGGTCCGCGGCGGGTGCATAGCCGGCAAGGAAATCATCGAAATCGCTGCCGTAGGCATTCAGGTCGCCGCTGGTGCTGGGCCGCTCAAGCGCGTAACGACGGGCGGCGGCAGTAAGGAAGTCCTTGCCGACAATCGCCTCCAGCACCGGGTAGGTGGCCTGCACGGCGCCGCCGAGATTGGCCAGTACGCTGCGGCGGTATGCCTCAAGCCCAAGAGCGGCTCGGCCTCCGTCACCGCCGCAGTGGGCCAGCAAGGCATCGACATGGTCACCGCCGGAAAATATTGCGGCGGCGAAGTCTGTCTGCAACTTATGCAGCGACGGCATGGCAAGTCCCTTCTAGGCTGTCGAGATAACTCTGGGCCTTGGCTGCTTCCGCCAGCAGCACCTCCATGGCCGGAATATCCTGGTCCCACTCGATCAGGGTGGGTATCCGGCCAAAGCGTTCCAGTGCCGCCTGGTACAACTCCCACACCGCTGGATAGACCGGGCGGGAATGGGTGTCGACCAGCAGGCCGTCGACTTCCTCGTAACCGGCGAGATGGATTTCCGCAACCGTATCCGCGGCGATGCCGGCCAGGAATTCCATGCCATCGAAACCGTGGTTGCAGGCGCTGACGTGAATATTATTGACATCCAGCAGCAGGCTACAGCCGGTGCGCCGTACCACCTCGGCGACAAACACCCACTCGGGCATGTCTTCCGGCAGGAAGCGCAGATAGCTGGAGACGTTTTCCACCAGGATGGTGCGGCCCAAGGCTTCCTGAACCTGATCGACATGGATACATACCCGGTCCAGCGCCTCCCGGCTATAAGGTAGCGGCAGCAGGTCGTTGAGCCAGCGGCCGCCGATCGCCGACCAGCACAGGTGGTCCGAAATGGCGGCGGGCTGGATGCGCTCCGCCAGGTCCTTGAGCTGGCGCAGGTGACCCTGGTCGAGCCCGTCGGCGCCGCCAAGTGACATGCCCACTCCGTGCAGGCTCACGGGATAACGCTGCCGCACCGCTTCCAACGCCGCCAGGGCGGGGCCGCCGGCAACGAAGTAATTCTCGCTATGGACCTCGAACCAGGCCACCGCCGGCGATTCTTCACGAACCTGCCTGAGATGGGGTGAGCGCAGGCCGATACCGGCACGTCGCGGCAACGTGGTTGCCGAAGTGATTGCCGAGGCGGCTAGCGGACGGGGAGCGGGCATGCCTTGGGGCATAGTGATTACTTCTTCTTGTCCATCATGTCGCCGGCGGGAGCCATCTTGCCGCCCATCTTCGCGCAGGTTCCCTTGGCGACCAGCTTGAAGTCGTTGGGGTCGTTGTCCATCTTGGACTGGCCGGCGCAGGAGTGCTTGCTGGTCTTGCTGCCGCAGTCATTCTGGCCGGCCTTGGCGACGCCGAAACACTTTTCCTTGGGCTCGTCGGCCGCCACGGCGGAAGCGGAGGCGACGAGGATGCCGGCGGCCAGCAGGGTGGACGCGGCGGTTTGAATCAGGGTGCGGGCATTGTTCATGTCAAAGTCTCCTTAGAGGGTTGCGGAGGCCAAACCGTGGCTTCCTGCTGACTTGGTCGGAGACCGCCTCGATTCCTTACAGAAAGACTTTCCGCCGCCGCAAGAATTGGGTGCGGGTCAGAGTTTCCACGGATGCATGCGGATCGCTTGCCGCAGGAAGCGGAGGTGTTTCTGGGTATTGCGGCAACCGACGCACATCAACAGGTGCAGGCGCAAACCAAGTCGCTCAGACAGGGTCAGCTGGCGGTCCAGTCCCTGGGACATCAGTTCCGTAGCCTGCTTGCAGCTGATCATGTTTCCAACTCCCCAAACCACCGCCGACCGAGGCACTCCCGCAGACCGATGCGCGCGCGGTGCAGAAGTACCCAGCAGTTAGACGTGCTGATGGCTAATTCCTTACAGATTTCCGCCGTCTCCAGGTCGAGAAACTCCCGCATCATGAAGACCCGGGCGGGGGTCGCCGGCAGGGCCGTGAGACAAGTGTCCAGAACCTCCCAGAAGCGCTTCTGCTCCAGACTGGCATGCGGGTCGCCCCACGAGGCCGGCATTTCGTCCCAGTGGTCGCGCTCATCGAAAAGATCCGCCACCATCTC
>Ga0172379_10004602_pt1 | contig 20120 bp, 18 predicted proteins | sample GrowelOW334metaG_FD_119756 | JGI IMG/M metagenome (GOLD analysis project Ga0172379, IMG submission 119756) | Groundwater microbial communities from an aquifer near a municipal landfill in Southern Ontario, Canada - Groundwater well OW334 metaG | ecosystem: Environmental > Aquatic > Deep...
AAATTACCAAGTTTTTCAATTTAACAATTTTCTGAGGCGCCGATCAGATTCGAACTGATGCATAAAGGTTTTGCAGACCTCTCCCTTACCACTTGGGTACGGCGCCAAACGAAAATCCCGTCCGATGACCGGGACGGGCTCTGGTGTTTTGAGCGGGAAACGGGACTCGAACCCGCGACATCAACCTTGGCAAGGTTGCGCTCTACCAACTGAGCTACTCCCGCGTTTTACACTCACAAATATAATGAACAGTTCCTCATAAGTCAAGAATAACAACAACGTTAGCGTGAAATTTCTACGACTTCGTATTTTAACATACCTGCTGGAACTGTAATTTCCGCAATTTCTCCGACTTTTTTTCCCATCAAACCCTTACCGATCGGCGATGTTGTGGAGATTTTGTTTTGATCATAATCTGCTTCTTCCGGAGAGACGAGCTGATATTCAATCTTTTTCCCTGTCTTTTGATCCTTCACAGTCACTTTCGTCAAAATATATACTTTATCATTCGGCAGGTCTTTGCTTTCAATTACCCGTGATTTTGATAGTGTTTCCTCCAGCTTGGCAATACGATATTCCAGATGTCGCTGCTCTTCTCGTGCCGCATCGTATTCTGCATTCTCGCTCAAATCTCCGTGTCCGCGTGCTTCAGCAATTTTAGCTGCGACAGTTTTTCGACCGTTGATTTTCATTTCGCGGAGGTTCGCTTCCAATTCAATGAATTTTTCTTTTGTTAAATAAACAACATCACTCATAAGACATCGATAACAAATTAATGGACATGAAAAACAAAAGCCATCGTCCTATTCGGGCAATGGCTGATTTTATTATTTTGAAGTTATAGTAATTTCAGCGTAGAAGCAAGAACATTTTATTTCGTATTCGCCATAATCATGTGGCCAAGCTTATCGCGTTTTGTTTTCAGGTACCGTTCGTTTGTGCTTGTTGCCTGAACTTCAATAGAAATTCGTTCTGTTACTTCAATGCCGTAACCTTTAAGTCCCACAATTTTTTTCGGATTATTCGTAAGCAACCGGACTCTCTTCACCCCAAGATCCAACAGGATCTGTGCAGCAAGACTATAATCCCGTACATCGGCATGAAAGCCGAGCGCTTCATTCGCTTCAACGGTATCTTTTCCAGCGTCCTGTAATTTATACGCTTTTAATTTATTCAACAGACCGATCCCTCTCCCTTCCTGACGCATATACAGAACAATTCCATTTCCTTCATGTTCGATCATGGACATGGATTTATGCAGCTGTTCGTTGCAATCGCACCGCTGAGAACCGAATACATCTCCGGTCAAGCATTCCGAATGCACACGAACGAGAATCGGTTTCGACGAATCGATCGGTCCTTTGACAAGCGCAATGTGTTCCTTTAAATCTACCGACGATGTGTACAAATGCACATCAAAATTTCCGTTCTTTGTCGGCAAATGAGTTGAGACAACCCGCTGAACAAGTTTTTCCCGGTGATGGCGATATTCCACTAAATCTTTAATGGACACTACCTTGAGTCTAAATTGTGCAGCAATCTTTATCAATTCAGGAAGTCGCGCCATAGTACCATCATCGTTCATGATCTCAACGAGCGCTCCGGCAGGATACAATCCAGCAAGAGTGCACAGATCGACGACTGCTTCCGTGTGACCTGCCCGGCGTAGAACGCCACCTTCAACCGCCCGAAGCGGGAAAATATGTCCCGGTCTCCCGAAATCATTTCCTTTTGTTTCAGTATTCGTTAATGCTTGAATTGTTGTCGCGCGGTCTGAGGCAGAAACACCCGTTGTTGTTCCGTGAAGGTAATCTATCGGAACGGTAAACGGTGTTTCGTGCAGAGACGTATTGTTCTCCACCATCGGTTCTAGATGGAGCTCCGCGGCTCTTTTGGCAGTCACAGAAGCACAAAGAATGCCGCGTCCTTGCTTTACGAAAAAGTTAACGATTTCTGGTGTGATGGACTCGGCAGCTGCCACAAAATCGCCTTCATTTTCACGATCTTCATCATCCACCACAATGATCACTTTCCCCTCGCGAAGATCAGCAAGTGCTTCATCTATTGTATTTAGCGTAAATGGCATTACTTTGCGATACTTTCTACTTCACCATGTTTATTTACAACCGAGATCGAATTCCGTTCGATCTTCACTTTTATTTTATCAGCAATTTCGATCAACAGCGTTTTTTCGTCCACACTGACAACATCGCCATGAATTCCGCCAGCGGTAATGATTTTATCACCTTTTTTAATCTGCCCAAGCAGTGCTACGCGTTCTTTCTGGCGTTTCTGCTGAGGACGGATGATCATAAAATAAAAAATGGCAATAATTAATCCGAACATAATCAGCGTGCTATAGATTTCTCCGCCGCCCTGACCTTGTTGTGCTGGTGCCATTGCAATTATTGAATTAAACATTATAACTCCCTTATTCTGATTGGTTTATAGATAGTAATGAAACTAAATTTGAGCAGCTAATTGGTTTAATGTTTCTTTTTTCCAAGTGCTAAATGTTCCTGAAATAATCTGTTTTCTGGCTTCCTTCACTAACCATAAATAGAAAGAAAGATTATGAATGGAAGCTAATTGTAATCCAAGGATCTCATCAACCTGAAACAAATGCCGTAAATATCCGCGGGAAAAATTTTTATTCGTATAACTTTCAAATCCGTTATCCAGTGCAGCATCATCCATTTTCCACTTTGCATTCCGGATGTTGATCCGTCCATTTCGTGTAAAGAGCATTCCGTTTCTTCCGTTGCGGGTTGGCATCACGCAGTCGAACATATCAATACCTCGTTCAATACTCTCTAACAGATTTTCCGGCGTTCCGACTCCCATTAAATATCGCGGTTTCTCATTGGGAAGGAACTGAGTTGTGTATTCTGTCATCTCATACATTACATCAGCCGGTTCACCAACTGCTAGTCCGCCGATTGCGTACCCTTCAAAATCCATATCTACCAACGCCTTTGCGCTATCCGCCCGGATGTGCTTAAATACGCTTCCCTGGACGATTGCGAATAATGCCTGCTTGTGTCCGTATATTGGCGAAGTATTGTTCAGCGCCTCCTGACACAACTTCGCCCATTTCACTGTTAGTTTATTGGATGTTCGGGCATACTCTTCGTCACATGGATACGGCGGGCATTCATCCAGCACCATCATAATATCAGAACCGATGGTGCGCTGGATCTCGACCACTTTTTGAGGTGTAAAAAAATGTGACGATCCATCAAGATGAGATTTGAATGTAACTCCATCCTGGGTGATCTTCCGAAGTTCCGTCAAGCTGAAGACTTGATAACCGCCGCTATCCGTCAACAGCGGACGATTCCAATTCATGAACGAATGAAGTCCACCCATGGCTTTCATCACTTCCATCCCTGGCCGCAAATACAAATGGTATGTGTTGCCGAGAATGATCTGTGCACCGAATTCCAAAAGTTCACGTTGTTCAACCGCTTTTACCGCCCCTTGAGTGCCAACAGGCATAAAAATCGGCGTCTCAATAACGCCGTGATCTGTTTCGAGCACACCTGCACGGGCTGCTTCATCTGTATGGCTGAGAGTAAACTTCACTTATCTATAAGATACGAAAATATGGCTGCTATTTCAATGAACGTTATTAATTGGCATTGGAAAGGTTTTAAGTAACTGTCAGTTTACAAAAAATTTAAGTGTCGGGAATGCTGGCGTCAGTGACGTCACAAAGTAGCCACGTCGCGAAAGCCATCCCTTCGGAACATGATGTGTTTTTATTACAGAGTACTAAACACGCTTGCCCAAAATACAGTAACGATAAAAATGAAAAACACTTACTCTCTTCTTTTTTTGACGGAGTTCCAAAGGAATGTCATTCACGAATTGATCATTTCATGGTGGCACAAGAAAAGAAGCAAAAGAACTCCGTGCGAAATTGATCGCGCACGATGAATCCTGTTCGCTCATGCCCATTGATGGCGCTCTTCGCGTTCAACAGTACCCATCATGTTTTCAGACTCCATCTGTATCTCCCCTTTGTAGCGGGAGAAAATCACGTTCAATCTTCTAAAATTTCGCCTGCCTCGCCGTCAGGTAGGCAGTCACTCGCTTCGTTACGTTTTCACACATGACTCAAGGGTGGGCCTACTTTATGCACTTTACAAGAATTTATTTCTTGATCTCTTTATCTTCAATTATTGCCCACATCTCATCAGTCGTTTTTGCAAGACGCTCCGCCAGACTAATCAGAATTTTATTAGCAATATCGGGGTGATTACGGATCACTTCATCGATACTGCTCTCCACAACCATCACTTCGGAATCTTCCAACGCCCTCATGGTTGCGGTACGCGGTCTGGCCAGAAGTCCGCTGAGTTCGCCGAAAATAACTCCCCGTTCCGAAAATTCATTCATCTTCAAATCACCCTTGTACACGCCGACACGTCCCTTTACTAACACATACCAGTCAAAGGATAGATCTCCTTCTTTGGTAATGATTTCGTCTTTCGTAAATATTCGTTTTTTTTGCTGTAACGCCATTAGAACTCCAAGGTGCTTAAGGTGAAAGTCTTACAATTTTCCAAGATCCGTCCGTTTGTTTGCGGTATGCAATTCTGTCATGCAGCCGGTTGGTACGGCCCTGCCAAAATTCAAATTCGTCTGGAATCACTCTGTATCCGCCCCATTGCGGCGGCAGCGGAATTTCTCCATTCTTAAATTTTTCCAGCATCTCTCCAAATGCTTTTTCCAATAACGATCGTGCGGAGATCTCCGTGCTTTGCTGCGATGCCCACGCACCGAGCTGGGAATCAACCGGACGTGAACGAAAATAGTCGAATGATTCCGCTGCTGATATTTTTTTTACTGTGCCGACAATACGTATCTGCCGCTCAAGTGGTTCCCAAAACAATAACAATGCAGCGTGCGGATTATCGGTTAAATTCCGCGCCTTTGCACTGGCGTAATTCGAAAAGAAGACAAACCCATTTTCATCATACTGTTTCAATAATACCATTCTCGCAGAAGGACGCCCCTGAAGATCGGCAGTTGCAAGAGCCATGGCATTCACTTCGGGAATTTTGGAATTCACCGCTTCTTTAAACCATGTGTTAAATTGAGAAAAGGGATTTTTGTCAACATCATGTTCATCCAACGAACCTTTTTTAAATTCGGTGCGCAGATCGGATATGGAAGGGTGGTTGCTCATTGATGCTAAATATAGCAAAAAATTGCTTACCGCAGAAGAAACAAAAAATCCCCGATACTACGATCATATCGAAGATTTCAGCAGTATTTTTTTGACCTTGAATCCCAGCATATTCCGCTAAGAACGAAGCACCAATTCCGTCTGCACCGGTAGTTTCTTTTTCACCACTTTTCTCATCTCCCGTTCCGAGAGCATTCCCAGTTCCGCTTTTAACTCATCCTTTGTATATCCCAGCGGCTCCAGTAATGTTTCGGCCGCTTCATAGACCATCTCCGAATATTTTTCCGCATCATATCCATCATCGAGTGCGTACAGCGCTAGCGGTTTTGCCTTCATCTGATCTTTTTTTCCTGATGCATCTGTAATGATGTACTGAATGCTCTCTCCCGCCATCAAATGCACGCCCGCTTCTGCCAGAGTCTGCGAGACAATCGCGTTGACGCTCTTGTTCTCGTATTCGTACGGATCCTTCGAAATCGTACGGCGGATGACAAGATCGAACGGCGACACATTCCCCAGCCGGAGCGCATCGATAAAGTCGCGCGCCGTTCTCATCACTTCCGGCACCAGCGCCTTCACACCGGCAACAGTATTTGCACCGGACATCACCTTCAGCATTGCTTCCTGCGCACGCTGTACATATTTCGGGACATCCCTTCTCCGCACCTCGATCCCCCGCACTTTGAACTCACCGGTGTCATACATTCCCACATACCGTGTCGCCGTCGGCATCTCTTCATCCATTCTCGAGACAGGGAACAGTATCCAATCATAAATCCCTTCTACGGAAATCTTGATCTTTGTCTCGGCTTCAATCTTCAAGGAAAGTTCATAATAGTCCTGATGCGTTGCCCCTTTTTTTTTCAACCACACACAATCCACGATGGCGTGGATCAATTCGAAACCATCCTGCTCAGCAATTTCTTTTGCGCGAAGCAGCCAGTCACGCGCGAAGGCGTTCACCGATTCATGCGCTTCGATCCTGCCGAGACGGGATTTCTTAAAACCAAGATAACCGAAACAGGTTACCAGAATCCATTTCAGAGCAGTCTGCTTATTATGATACTTTTTCCGCAGCGCCTCTGTCGCCGCCTCTGCCTTCATCTTTTTGTACAGCGCACGTTTCCTAATGATCGGCTCCAACGTTGTCGGAACCAGACCTCTGCGCTTTTCGCAGATGCGGAATCCGATCTCCGGCACAAAATGTTTCGAATCCGGACAGCAGGGACAGTCCAGCGTTTCGGTGGAGATATTGTGATTCCGCATGATGGTCGGATACATAGAAGCAAAATCCAGCTCCGCCACCTGTTCGTGATATCCGATCTCCGGCATAAAATGAAGCCCGCCTCTGTCCGACTTCAGCAACGTCGTCAGCGATTTGAACGCCTCTTTGATTGGACGTTTGTATGGAACGAGCACATTGTTCCGGTACGTCCATGAGATCTGCATGGACGACAATGCCGAACCGATGCTGGTTCGCGCTTGCTGCTGCACACCAATCTGCGACATGCGCGAAAGATCGAACAGTCCGTCCAAATCCCCTTCATTCAGAATAAACGAATTTTCCTTGTCCAGATGCCACCGTCCGGAGAGCGCAAACGTCGCATCCCGTTGTTTCACCTGGCCGTAGGAAAAAAAGGAGATTGCTTTGGAGAGAATGAATCCGGCGTTCTCGTCACGGTTCAGATACAGCGGCATCTTCAGTTCGGAAGCGGTCTGCTGCAACATCGGCAGCAATGTCGCATCGCCGAAATCGGTCAGCAGTACATCGGGATCATACTTATAGAGATAATAATTAATCTGACTGATCAACTCCCGCGGCGATTCCTGCTGCAGCACCGTCTTTCTTCCATCTACTTCCACTTCAATCTCCAGAAACCGCTGATACTTCGGCGCAAGTAGTTTTGCCGACGGCGTAATCGTCATAATTGTCAGCGGCGGAATGCTATAATGTTCCGTTTCTAGCCGTTCCAGCAGATTCCACGACCGGAGCACGCCGTTCTCAATCGTATATTCGCCGTACGCCAGCGGGAATAATTCCGTCGTATAATAGAACATCTGTACTGCTTTAATGTCGGCATTATAAAATTGATAGAACTTGAAGTGTTTCGATAATATCCGGACCGTTTTCTGGAACAGATTTGGATTGTGTACATGCACGGCAAACACATCCACATCCCTGTTGCTCAGCAAATCCTTCTTTGTTGTCCGCGTCATTGTTGCCACATACGGAAGCCGAAGGAGCAGTTCATTGAGCGTCACCGACTCCTGCACCGACAACTGCAGATAGAAGCAGGGAGCGAACGGATAGTCCGTTCTGTGACGGTTCCCGTCAGCATCAATAATCCAGACCGTCATGCCAGCATCGTTGACGTAGGCATCGAACAACCATCCTTGCACTGTCATATCTCCTCCCCGTAATTGCGCAAGCGTTCTTTCAGTTCGTGTAGTTCTCCAACGAGTTTGACCAGGACGGATAACGTGATCTTATCCATCGTGATCGGTGTTGTTTGGAACGCGATCGACGGAAGATTCCGTTTAGCAATGCGAAATACTTCATCGAAGTGCTCCTGCTGTTCTTTTCGGAGCGCGCGTCGGAAGTTTCCCCACCGCTCCCGCTCTTTGTCGATCAGCCGTGTTGCTGTTGCGATCAGTCTTCCCATTTCTTCCTCGTCTGGCGGATGTACGGCTGTAGTCTGTGTCGATCCTGTAGGTAACATCGGCAATCCCCTTGAATGCATTAAAATAGATTTCCCGTTCTTTCAGTTGGAACCGGAGCGGCGCCGACACCAGCAGCGTCGAAATCCCCTCCGCTTTTAGCTGGACAAATGTTTGTCGTATCCTGTCAAGAATGTCGTGGATGTCGGCCGCGGAGACCTGATCGTCATCGATCAGGTCCAGCAGCCCAAACACCAACAGCGTGCACGCATGCACGGAGCGCATAAACTCAGCCAGACCGTCAGTAATCGTCACGTCCACCTGATAAAAAGTGTAGCACCGGCTGACATAGCCACGCTGCAACAGTGCTTCCGGTTCCAGTCCGCCCGATTTGAAGATCGTTGCCAAAAAGAATGGATCGGTGGTGTTCGCTGCATCAATAATCACGACGGGCTGCTCCTTCCGGAGGAAGTCCGCGGCCGCCAGCATTGCCGTATGATAGGCGCCGTAGCTACCATGCAGAAAATGCACCGCAGGCTGCGAGGTTTCCATCGCCAACTGAATGGTTTTGTATGATTGAATGACTGTTTCCATAAATGTTCTCCGTCTGAGACAGACTTCCTGCAAAACAACACAGCGGGTAAACAGTCCGCCTCAACAATATTTCTCTGTGCCTTTGTGCCTCTGTGGTTTGCTCTTCCATATTTTCAGCCGGAGAGTAACCCTCTAAAATGCACAAGCCCGACAACGCAGGACGTTTCTCCTGACACTATCGGGCTTGAAGGTCTCAACACCCGCTACATATTTCCTTATTAGCTATAGTAAACAACACGCATCAAAAGACATCCTTGGAAGTGATTTGTTCACCCTGAGTAAGTGTCGATGCTCTTTATCGACACGCACCGAAGGATGGCTTTGGAAACGACTTGTTCACCCAGGATGAACATCATTCCTGCTTTTTGATTTTTTTTGGAGAACATGTATAACAGTTTATCCCGCTTTCCTCAGCTTATGTTTTGATCGGAACGACACTTCCACATCCCCCACCACTTTCCCCGCCTCGCGAGGGAAATAGATCTGCACGCCGCCGTAATGATCATCGGGAGACTTCACATTCAGAATATCAAGTATCTTATTCAGATACGTATTGATCTTTTCACGTTCTTCTAACGTATAATCGCCGGTCGCCATTGTTATTCTGTGGAAAATTCGAAAAAAAATAACGTTTAGTGGTTCATCCTTCGGCGCGTGCCGCCCAATGGTCCCATCCTGAGCAAGGCTGGCGCTTCATGATTGCCGCTTCGAAAGATCATAGACTAGGCGGCACTTGCTCGGGATGAACATAAATTCTATGATACATTGAATGCTATGATGCTTTTCTATACTTCAGCATCTCATCGATCCGTTTCTTATCCAGCGCGCGGATCATTCCCACTACAACACCGACCACTTTAAAATTCTCATCATGTCGATCAATCACGATCGGTTTGTATTTTTTATTCGCAGGAACAAGGCGGACTGTATTTCCGTCCTGTTCAAACCATTTTACCGTCGGTTCTCCTTCCACCAGCGCAACAACGATTCTGCCGTTCTTCGGCTCCTGTTTCGGATCCACAAACAATAGATCGCCGGTGCCAATCTCCGCCTCGATCATGCTGTCCCCTTTCACATACACGCCGAACAGGTCCCTTGATGCTGTCAGATAATTCTCTACATTGACGAATGTTTCGGCGAGATTTTCCTGCGACATAAACGGATGTCCCGCCGGAACAAATCCGTACACAGGAATGCCCGCAGGTTTCTTTTGCAACAGCTCAATCCCTCGGGAAATGTGTGGGGTGTACTTCACATATCCTTTTTTCACCAGGGTCAGCACATGCTCCTTTGCGGCGTTCACATTGAATCCAAACTTCGTCGCCAATTCCTGCAGTGTCGGCGGAAGTCCCCGCTCGGAGAACGAATCACAGATTGCCCGGTAGATCTCAGCTTGTCGTGTGGTGAGTTGGTTTGAACGTGTCATGATTTGAATTTATACTGTATATATTTACACTGTATAAATTTACAGTATTTGGCGCAGCTTGTCAAGTATTTTTTTTCACGCCTGGAGAAAAAAAAAGATTCTCGCCGCAGGGAGAGGCATTTGCCATGCCAGCGTACGCCTGCCTACCGGCAAACCAGGCTGGCATCCAGTTTCTGGATTCCGGCGTTCGCCGGAATGACGTGGCAGGCCACGGGGAATTTAACCCTAAAGAGATTAACTAGAGTAGGAGGAGGTTCGTAAGAACCTCCATCCCCTCATCAAACCGTACTGACGGATTTCCCGTATCCAATGAATTTTTTGGATATACACATTATCATACAAATCTAAGCCGTGCCAAATACCATTCTTCATATCTCTGCCATAATATTGATAATCGAGCTCGGAAAATAATTTTGCATGCGACTGCTCAAGCTCTCATAAAACTTGAGCGGTTTTTATTTATGGTTGATGGTGATGATTATCCACTGTATTACTCGAAACAGTTTTTTTTTGGAGTCCCCGCAATTTTGTATGCGCAGTAGTAGATCGTGAATGTTAGCTTTCGATGCTTTCCCACTTAGGAAATTGCTCCTATTACCTGTAGGAGCCAATCGCAGACAACCACCACCAAAGTCGCCATCTTTCTAAGAAAAAATAGAAAAATATATTTCTTCTGCTGAATTACTCATTGCAAAATGGGCATCTTTTTATTATCTTAAGGCGTCTAAAAAAACGTACTCGGCTAGTGACGATATCCATTGTTAGTATTATTTGTCAGGTAATTCTCAATTCATAGACAAAAAAGAGTATCGAAGTAAGAAAAAATAAGCCTATTTATCTCGGAGAGGTGGGTGAGTGGCTTAAACCAGCGGTTTGCTAAACCGCCGTACGCTGTTAAGGTGTACCGAGGGTTCAAATCCCTCCCTCTCCGCATTGAAATTAACAAAAATGTAATTTGTTCGGGGTGTGGCTCAGCCCGGTTAGAGCGCTTGGTTCGGGACCAAGAGGTCGGAGGTTCGAATCCTCTCACCCCGACAAATGTAGATAGCAGAATTTTTCTAACTACTTCTGTTATAACAAACATAATGTGATGTTGTAAAAGTGAATGAGATTCAGTCCGGTGAGAACGCCACACTGAAAACACCAAGGCCGGAGGTACTACCGAAAGCACTCCTTCGGAGGAATCCTCTCCACCATGACAAAACATACAGGGGACGTTCTCGGACGTCCCTTTTTCATTCCTGCACAGAAAAACGTATCCCAGACTTATTCAAGAGGTTGATATGAAAACTCTCCGTTATAGTATCCTGTTAATTCTCCCGTTATTCATTCCCGCTTGCGTTTCTATCGGTACATTCGACGAAATGCAGGCACATCGCGATGCGCTGCAAATAACGGTCGATTCACTTAAGACCGCAACCGCCGGATTACAGTCCCGTGTGGATGAACTCACAAAAGAGAATACGGCATTAAAAGATCAACAAACCATCGATCACACACTCATCGCCGAGCTGCAGGCAATGACCGATACACTCAAAGACCGTGTCCGCACTCTGGAGAACGATTTGACGATCTCCCAGCAAAATTATGAACAGTCGAAGGCAAAAAATTCTGCTGAAATCAAAAAGCTGTTGACGAATTTGGAAGGACTACAAAAAGACCTCGCAACTCGTGAACAGAAACTGCGTGATTACGAAGAGGCATTGGCGCTCCGCGATTCTTCCTTAGCTGCAATCCAACGTGATCTGATCGGACGTGAACAGCGCGTCGGCGATCTTGAGCGGCGTCTCGCGGCAAGGGATTCATCACTTCATGCATTGAAAGCACGATTGAATGATGCTCTGCTCGGCTTCACCAATAGCGGACTCTCCATCAACATCGTTAACGGCAGAGTCTATGTCTCCCTTTCCAATCAGCTCCTCTTCACCACAGGGAAAGCGGATATCGACAAACGCGGAAAAGAAGCGTTATTGGAACTTGCACACGTTCTAAATACGCAGGAAGATCTTACGATCCTTGTGGAAGGCCATACAGACGATCAAGCAGTGAAAAACCTTGGAGCAATCAAAGATAACTGGGATTTGAGCGTCGTACGGGCAACGGAGGTGATACGGTATCTGGCCGACGAAGGAAAAGTTGATCCAAAACGGATTACCGCATCCGGACGAAGTGAATATTTCCCGATTGATCCTGCGAATACATCGGAAGCCCGCGCAAAGAATCGTCGCACCGAGATTATTCTGATACCGAAACTCTCCGAGCTTTTTGAAATACTGGAACAATAGTTGTGAAAGAATTTAGAGGTGTTTTTGACTTCGTCATTGCAAGCCGTTCGTTGGCGAAACAATTTCGTTTTTCAATAAGAAGATTGCCACAGTGTGCCGACGGATATGTCGGCACTCACTGCAATGACAGGAGAAAAAATAATCTTAGCGTAACAGTCCTCTGTTGCGCTTTTTTATTGTTGGCATCGTGTTCAGGCATCGAACCAATTCATCGTACCCCGAATCCTGTTGCCGAAATGAAATATGACTTTTCTCTCGATCCCGAGATCCGTGTGCATGTGAACAGACCCTCATTCCCTGACTCAGGAAAAAAGACAATGGTAATTCTGTATGCATTGCCGAACGGCAACTCAATCGAAATGACGATCGGGAAACAATTACATGAGGGCGACGATTGGCATTACGATATTCAACACATCGGCGCACAAGTTCGGTTTTTGAGAAAACAACTTCCCGAAGTGAATATTGTTGTATTTTATCTTGAAAATAAACAAAAAAGCTGGCCGGCTTGGCGGAAGATGTATTCGAACAATCATGAAATCATCCGTACCATCGTTACGTCGTTCACTACACTGTATCATCCGGATACTGAATTTATCATCGCTGGTCACAGCGGCGGAGGCAGTTTTATCAATGGACTGCTCAACGCGTATGACACCATCCCACAGAAAATCTCCCGTATCGCGTATCTTGATGCAAATTATAGTTACGACGATTCTCTGGATCACGGAAAAAAACTGTTCCAATGGCTGTACGCTGATACAACACATAAATTGTCGGTGATTGCATATGATGACCGTGAAATAACCTTCAACGGAAAAAAAGTGATCAGTCCGACCGGCGGAACATACCGGGCAACACAGAGAATGATGAACTATTTTAGGGAATGGACTGACATCCGTTCATTTCAAGACTCCGCCATTCTTCAATATGAATCATTCAATAATCGCTCCCGGTTCATCGTGCACACAAATCCGAACACTCTCATTTTACATACCGTCCTTGTAGAGAAAAACGGTTTAATCCACTCCGTCCTGTTTAATACTCCAATGGAAGAACAGCAATACAAATTCTTCGGCCCCCGCGCCTACCAAGAATTCATCAGCGAGGAAGAATGACGCAAGAGACGCTAAAACGGGATCTTTCCTTTACACAAGCTGTAGCACTCAATATGATCGACATGGTCGGCATCGGACCGTTCGTCGTTCTTCCACTTGTCATCGGGATTATGGGTGGACCACAGCACATCGCTGCCTGGATCGCTGGCGCGGTTTTGTCTTTGATCGACGGATTTATTTGGGCAGAATTCGGAGCCGCAATGCCGAAAGCAGGGGGTAGCTACGTTTTTCTTCGTGAATCATTCGGCCCGCGCTGGGGAAGATTAATGTCTTTCCTTTTTATCTGGCAGACAATGATCCAGGCACCGTTAGTCATAGCATCCGGTTCGATTGGGTTCGCTCAATATCTTTCCTATCTTCTTCCCCTCGACGATGTCACCAGACGTATTGCATCCGGACTACTTGTCATCACGTTAACTTCTATACTCTATCGGAAAATCGGTACCGTCGGAAAAATTTCCGTTGCATTATGGATCGGCGTCATGGGAACAATGGCGTGGTTCATTTTCGGCGGACTCTCCCATTTTGACGCGGATCTCGCATTCAGCTATCCTGACGGTGCATGGGATTTTACCTGGGCATTCTGGGTAGCGTTGGGTCAAGCGACAGTAAAGACGATGTATTCATATCTTGGGTATTATAACGTGAACCACCTCGGCGGAGAAATCAAAAACCCTGAAAAAAATATCCCCCGCGCTATCTTCATTTCGATCATTGGAATCGCCATTCTTTACCTCGCAATGCAGTTTGCGGTAATTGGCGTAATCCCTTGGCAGGAAGCGAAAGAATCCCAATTTATCGTCAGCACATTAATTGAACGTCTTTATGGAACAATAGCGGCCAGTGTAGCAACAGTGCTCGTTCTCTGGATTGCATTCTCATCCCTCTTTGCAGTAATGCTCGGTTATTCCCGTATTCCTTATGCTGCTGCTATCGACGGAAATTTCTTTTCGGTGATGGGAAAACTGCATCCTACAAAAAATTTTCCGCACATTTCGTTGTTGTGGCTCGGAGGTACAGCGTTCATTTTCAGTCTATTGTTCCGACTGAGTGATGTCATCAGCGCAATACTTGCAATGAGAATACTTGTGCAGTTTATCGGTGGAGCTGTCGGAGTAATGATCTTGAGAAAAAGAATCGGAACGAAAAATCTTCCTTTTAAAATGTGGCTCTTTCCTCTTCCGGCAATCATTGCCATTGTCCTTTGGATCTCCATCATGTTATCCACCGGTTGGATGTTCGCACTTTCCGGTTTGGTAATGACTGTGTTGGGAATAATTGTTTATTTCATACGCGAAAATATACAACGGATAAAGGGGGAAATTTAGAGGGGGGTCTTCAGTTCTCCACCTGATGCATTGTTCGACGTGAATCGTATTGCCTGTTCAACTGTCGATACGCTAACACTAATTACTCCTCCACAATTTGAAACTCTTTCCCATTCGGTCTCCGCTCATCATACATCCTCAGCAACGCTGTCATTGCCGCCTGATTCCCCCGCTGTGCTGACTTCCGGTAGTAGAATACAGCACGAGTTTGATTTATCGGAACGATGATTCCCTTTTCATAACAATATCCGAGCGCCGTTTGCGCCAACACCGATCCCTGGTCGGAATATTTCATCAGCGCGTCAAGAGAACGTTGAGCATCGGTAATTGTTCCATCAAACACTTCCGATACAGCAACACGTACCTTTCCTTCGGCATTCCCCAATCCGGCAGCATATTTCCAAAACTCCACCGCTTTTTTCTTATCCGCATTCACCCATTGTCCCATGGAATAACAATTACCAAGATCAAGAATTGCCGGGATAAAAGATTTGGCTACGGCTAGTTGAAGAAACTGAAGCGCTTGTTCATCGGTAAGTGTACCGATAAAACCGAGGGCATTAAGTGATGAAATAACGTACTGCGCCTGTGGATTTTTCTTTGCAGTGTGCTGTTGAAATATCTGCAACACATTCTTTTCATTGATCAACCTCCACAAAAGCATTGGAGCGCGTCGTGAATCCATTCTAATCGCCCGAATGTAATGAACGGCAGCAATTAATTTTTCTTTCGGCACACCAATACCCTTCTCATAACAACGGCCCACAATTGTCATCGCTTCGGGATTGCCAATTTCAGCCGCCTTGGAGATGAGAGAAAATCCAGTCGAATCGGTTTGCGTACTGTCGCTAAGTATTTTCGAAATACCGAGCACATTGCGTAACTCTTCATTCCCTTCATTGAACAGTTCTTTCAACAGCGTCATATCATCCGCTTGAGCAGTTGTATCATCGTCAAATTCGAGAAGAATGGGTTGTATAATTTGTGATGAACCTGCGGAGCTTAGTGCAGATGATGCCGAACGCTGTGCTTCTGGAACGGAATCCTTTTTGCTCCCCATCGAACCTTTCATTCCCCGTTTAACAAATTCTGTCAAAAGAGTTTTTGCCGGTTCGTATCCCTGATCGGCAGATCGTTTAACTAAATCATACGCTATCGTTTGATTTCTACTGACAACAAGATTGTCAGAATAAAATACTCCCAGCACATATTCTCCTTCTCTCATCTTCTTTCCTGCGGCAAACCGAAAGTACTGAAATGCTTCAAACGGATTCCATTCTACTCCCCAGCCATTGTTCAAATAAATACCATAATTAAATTTTGCAAGAATATATCCTTGATCTGCTGCCTTTTTCATCCACAAAGCGGCCTTCATTGTATCCGCTGAAAAGCCGTTTCCGGTCAAATATCGAAGACTCAATTCATGCTGGGAAGGAGCATCTCCAGCATTCGCATTCCGCATCAGTTGGAATCCTTCCCATAATTGATACGTCACATCCGATTGCCTGATCTCATACATCCGAATAGCGGTATTTTTGGTACGGAACGCTTTACTTCCTTTTTCTTGAACAGCATATAACGACGCAGAAATACAATATACCAGCATGATATACGTAATATAGACAGGGAGTTTTTTCATCTTTGCAGTGTAATTGTTTCTTCCATCAATTACAACGTTCTTTCGCATTTAACGTTGAGATTTCTTACTTTCTTCAACACAAAAAAGGATATTTCATGAAATTGCTGTACTCATATCTTAAAAACTATTGGACGTTGGTATTGCTGGCGTTGTTCCTTGCCACAATTAACCAGACATTTTCCTTGCTCGATCCGCTCGTCTTCCGGTATGTCATCGATAATTATGCCATGAAGTTCAGCGATTATTCGACGGAGCAATTCTTACGGGGAGTCATCAGCCTGCTGTTATTGGCAATGGGTGTGGCATTCGTCTCCCGTGTAGCAAAAAATTTTCAAGATTATTACATCAATGTAATCGTTCAACGCCTCGGGGCACAAATTTATTCCGACGGATTAAAACACTCCCTCGATCTTCCGTATTCGGTGTTTGAAGATCAACGCAGCGGCGAAACACTCGGCAAACTTCAAAAAGTCCGTACGGATGTTGAACGATTGATTTCGGCAGCGATTAATGTACTCTTCACGACATTGGTGGGAATTACCTTTGTCATGATTTATTCACTCTCCGTTCATTGGATGATCGCTCCGTTATATTTTTCAACAGTACCAATTTTGGCAATCCTCAGCTCCACCTTAAGTAAAAAGATCAAAACAATTCAAAAATCGATCGTGGGGGAAACAACCGCGCTGGCAGGATCAACAACCGAGTCTTTACGTAACATCGAACTGGTAAAAAGCCTTGGACTTGCCAATCAGGAAATCGACCGGTTAAATAATACAACGCAAAAGATTCTCGGACTTGAATTGAAGAAGGTGAAATATATCCGGGGTCTCAGTTTCATTCAGGGAACTTCCGTAAACTTCCTGCGTACAACAATCCTCTTTACCATGTTGTACCTCATCTTTACTCAACAGATCACCGTCGGACAGTTCTTTTCACTGTGGATATATTCGTTCTTTATCTTTGGGCCTCTACAACAGCTTGGAGACATTATCAATATCTATCGTGAAGCCGAGGTGTCACTCAATAATTTTGAAACCATACTCAATACGCCGAAAGAACCGAAACCGCTTTCACCGGTTCAAATTCAGAATGTGGAAACTCTAACATTCGATAAAATAACGTTTCAGCATCAATCAGCAAATACATCGGCAATAAATGGAATTTCATTCAAAACTAAAATCGGTGAAACGATCGCCTTCGTCGGTCCCTCCGGTGCAGGAAAAACTACATTGGTAAAATTACTGGTCGGATTATATCGGCCACAAAACGGCAGAATTTTATACAATGGAAAGAACTATGATGAAATCGACTTTGATACTCTCCGGGAACGCATCGGCTTTGTAACGCAGGATACTCAACTCTTCTCCGGCACGATCCGAGAGAATCTGCTTTTCGTGAATCCGAAAGCAACTGATGCCGACTGCCTGGACGTACTCAATAAAGCAGCATGTCAGTCATTGCTTGAGCGGGCAGAAAAAGGACTCGATTCAATTATCGGCGAAGGGGGCGTAAAAGTTTCTGGCGGTGAAAAACAGCGTCTCTCCATTGCACGGGCATTGCTGCGGAACCCAAACCTGTTAATTTTCGACGAAGCAACCTCATCACTCGATTCGCTGACGGAAGAAGAAATTAGCGACACCATTCGGGATATCTCCGCACGGAAAGATCTCATCACAATTCTTATCGCCCACCGCCTCTCCACGGTGATGCACGCCGATACAATCTTTGTCTTGGAAAAAGGAAAAATCGTTGAATCCGGATCGCACACCAAACTGGTAAAAGCAAAAGGATTGTATTATGCCATGTGGCGTCAACAAGTTGGCGAACAATCGAATGGCGTTACGAACACTGCAATTAAAGGGCGCAAATTAATTTTGAAAAATTAAATTCAAACTTCCCTTCAATGAGAAAAGGGTACAGTGAATTCATAACTATGGCGGCTAATTCTATGGGTAAAGCATCTAAAAAATCACTCCAGTCCGTAAATTCCGACATTGATTGGAATGGTGTCCTTAAGCCCCTCTTTAAAAAGTATCGGGGAAAGAAACATCCGTTAGAATTCAACGATCCGTATCAATTGCTCGTGATGATCGTTCTTTCAGCACGAGCGTCGGATATCATGGTGAATAATCTTGCGCCGGCACTGTTCAAACAGTATCCATCCTTCAAGCATCTTGCAACAGCGACACCCGAAGAACTATATCCGCTTCTCCGTGTTCCGGGCTTCAGGAATAAAGCTGCGTGGATCGTTGAAATTGCGAAGACTCTTGCTCCCTTAAAAGCGATTCCGGAAACTATTACAGAACTTACTTTGTTGAAAGGATTCGGTCGCAAATCAGCAAACGTGTATATGAGTCAGATAGGATTACCTGCGGAAGGAGTTATTGTGGATCTGCATACATTGCGTGTTGCGCCTCGGTTGGGAATTGCCATTGGTGAAGATCCGAAAAAAATTGAACAGCAGTTAATGGTAAAAGTGAATAAGAAAGATTGGCATATTCTCGGCATGTCGCTCACGTATCTTGGAAGGGAAACGTGCAGACCTACAAACCCGCATTGCGAAGAGTGTTTGGTTAATTCGGTTTGTCAATATTACAGCGAACAAAAGTAAATTCTATTTTCGCTGGGTGAGAAGAACGCCGCCTATGGTAATCGTACCACCGATGAGGAAAGCCGTTGTCACAGGCTGAGAGAGAAATATCACTGCAAGAATTGTCGTCAAAATCGGTTGAGCATTTGCGAACACAGCAACTTTTGCCGTATCCATTCTACCAAGAGCGTAGAACCACAAAATATATGATACCACCGAAGTACCGATACTCAAGTAGAGTATCCCACCCCAATGTGCAATTGAAATCTCCGGAATTCCATAAACAGTAATACGAAAAAGTCCGACAGGAAGAAACATCACCGCTCCCCCAATCATAGACAGAACCGTAATGTGGAATGCACCATATTTTTTTACAAGCTGTTTCCCTTGTATTGCAAATAACGCCCAAGCAATCACCGCACAAAAGATCATAAGGTTGCCGTAGGCGTAGTCAGACGAAAAATCAACCCCTTTTTCAAAGACAACAATGGAGATTCCTGCAAAAGCAATGATAATCCCCGCTGTCTTTGTTTTTGTCATCGATTCTTTCAGAATGAAATATGACAGCACCAGTACTAATGCAGGTGTCATTGCATATAACAATGCACCGTTCGATGCCAATGTAAATTTGATCCCATAGAGATATAAAAATTGATTCATCGGAACGGCAAGAAATGAAAGCCAGAGCAAATGTTTCAGATCGGACTTTTCCACTTTGACCCGTTTTTCACGAACAAAAAACATAACCAGCATTGCCAATAGTGATACGCAATTCCGTATAAACGTTAGTAAAACAGGATCCACTTGTTGTGTCACTGTTTTTGCAATAAGATGCGTTCCGGCCGCGATTAGTTGCTGGAACACAATCACAAAGTATAAATTCATATCATTGTTAGAGCAATCCGATAGCTTACGACTATCAGATTACGTGCATTTTTTCGTTCACTAACTTTTGGTATATTAAAACCGGAATAATTTCTCCAATATACCTTATCTTTTCTTGACTATGAAACGTAAAGAAACCCTCTTTTTAATTGATTCAATGGGAATCGCCTATCGAAGTTATTTTGCCTTTGCACAAAATCCGCTTATCAACTCCAAAGGTGAAAACACCAGCGCTATCTACGGATTTGTCAATTATCTGAATAAAATTCTTGATGAACAAAAACCGGATTTTATCGCAGCGGTTTTCGACACGGATAAACCGACCTTCCGGCACAAAATCTACAAAGAGTACAAGGCAACCCGAAATAAAATGCCCGATGATCTTGCTGCTTCGTTGTCA
>Ga0172379_10004603_pt1 | contig 20120 bp, 10 predicted proteins | sample GrowelOW334metaG_FD_119756 | JGI IMG/M metagenome (GOLD analysis project Ga0172379, IMG submission 119756) | Groundwater microbial communities from an aquifer near a municipal landfill in Southern Ontario, Canada - Groundwater well OW334 metaG | ecosystem: Environmental > Aquatic > Deep...
ATGCGGCGATGGAACTTGCGCTTGTGGAGTAGTTGCCGTTGGCGTAAGAGATCGCGGGGAGCCCCGGCGGGTTGGCGTCGACGCGGATGCCGTTGGAGACAGTCGCCACGCCCGGCACGTCGGCTGAATTGCGCGCCCGAACGGAGAAATAATAGGTTGTTCCCTGAGTGAGCGCCAGCCCGGTTTTGGTGATAGTTGTCACTGCGCCGGCGTTCGTCCAGTCGAGCGTGTTTCGAGCGCCCGGCGCTGTGCCGATTGCGTAATCGTAAGACAGCGCGGTGGCGACCGCCGACCAGTTTTCGGAAAGTGTATTGTTGCTCGGCGTGAAAGCTTCGTCGGCGCCGAGGCCGTCGTTAATAGTCGCCGGTCCGGAAAGCAGCGTCGTATTGACCGTAACGCCGATCGAGGAACCGACCGCGCTCCAAAGCCCTGCCGCATTTTTCGCTTTGATGTTTATGTAATATGTCGAGCCATGAGTCATGCTCAGTCCGGTGATTGATATCTGTGTGTTAACTCCAGCCGAATACCAGTCTTTTACACTCGTGTCGCCCGCCGCGGTTCCGACGGAAACCTGATATTCGACAATGCCGGATTCCGGATCGGAAGATGTCCACGAAGCTTCGAGGAAATTAGTCTGGCTTGTCTGAGAGTCGGGCACGTTGACCGCTGGCGTTGTCGGCGCGTCGGTGTCAACGAGAACGCCGTTTGAGTTCCCGGAGGCGCCGTCGATTCCGCCGAGATTGCGGCCTCTAACAGTGACAATGTAGGTCACGCCGTTCGAGAGGGGAAGCCCGCTGTCGGTGAAGGAGGTCGCGGCGGTGGTTGTCCATGTTTTTATGCTCGTGTCGTCGGGGGCGGTTCCGATGGCGTAGATATATGAGACCGCGCCGGACACAGCGTCCCAGTTTGCGGAAATTGTATCGGGAGATGTGGAGTAAGCGATGTCGGAAGCTACGCCGTCGCGGACAGTCGGCGCGGCAGGCGCCGAAGATGCGATGATCGTGCTTGTGTCGCCGTTGCCGCCGGGATATGCGGACCAGTTTCCGGCGTTATCGAGGGCCTTGCACTGGAAATAGAGCGTGTGGCCGTCGATGCCGCTTGTGAACGAGGCGGTGGACAGGCTTGTGAATGTCTGCCAGTTGGACCAGTTGCCGCCCGCGCCGTCTTTAAATTGAATATAATACAGGTTCGCGATACCGGCGCCGGCGTCGCTCGAAGACCAAGAAACGCTGAACGAATTTGAGCCTTGATAAGCGGAGAGCGGCGCGACAGCGCAGGTTGGCGGAGTTGTGTCTATTAGGATGCCGTCGCTGTTGCCGGCGAGGCTCCAGACGTCGGCGCTGCTGAGACCCTTGACTGATATAAAGTAATTAGAGCCGGGCGTTAGAGTGACGTTTCGGGTGACGGTTGTGTTCAAGCCGTTGGTTGTCCATCCGAGAACGTCGGTTGCGCCGGCGCTCGTGCCGATAGCGAATTGATATTCTTTAATTCCGGAGATTCCGGGGGCGGCGGTCCAGGTTGCGTGTAGTTTCGTCGTATCGTTAGTGAATGCGCCGTCGTCGGTGACAACCGGAGTTCCGGGTTTGAGGCTGTCGATCGTGACGCCGTCCGAGTTGTTCGGGGCGCCGAAATTCCCGGCGTTGTTTCTCGCTTTGACGCGGATAAAATAGTCGTCGCCCTGAACGAGGCTCAGGCCGGTGGCGGTGTAGCTTGTGACGTTGCCGACGTCTGTCCAGTTGAGGGCGTCGCAGTTTGCCGGGGTCGTGTGGGCGACGCAGAGCGAATAGCCCGCTGCGTTTGCGGAGGCGGTCCAGTTTGCTGACAGGCTGGTCAGCGACGGGAAGAAGCTTAAGTCGTCGCCGGTTCCGTCGTTGATAGTGAGCGGAGCGGGCGGGACGGTGGAGTCCACGGTAGTCGAAGTGTTTCCGTCTCCGCCGGGATAAACGCCGGCGTTGCCGGCGACATCATGTGAGTGGCATTGGAAATAGTAAGTGTGTCCGTCGACGCCGCCGGTGAACAGATAGGCGGAACCGGCGTCGGCGGTTGTCAAATCGGTCCACGCGCCGGCTTGGCCGTCCTTGTACTGAACGTCCGTATTCGCGACGCCGGAGCGGGCGTCCGCGCTGCTCCACTGAACGCTGAATGAGGTGTTTGTCTGGTATGGCGAGTTGGGAAGCGTTATGACGCAGGTCGGCGCTGCGAGATCGACTTTTGTTCCGTTCGAAGTGCCGACCGTTCCGTATGCCAACGTCACTTTCTTGCCTTTTACGGAGAGGTAATAAGTCGTTCCGTTGTCGGCGAAATTGAAACCGGACTGAGTGAAATATGTGTTTGTTGTGTCGGCGCTCCAATTAATGATGTCAACGCCGCCGGGAGTTGTGCCGACAGCGTAAGAGTAAGCGATAGCGCCGGTCACCGCTCCCCAATTGCCGGAAAGTTTGGTCGGGTCGTTGGTGAAATTCTGGTCCGGGCCGGTTTCCGCGCCGTCGTTGATCGGCGAGGGAGCGGACAGCGTGCTCGTGTTAACTGTTGTGGAAACGTAATAGTCGGGCGATGACGGGTAGGGCGACAAGTTGCCGACATTGTCGCGCGCTTTGACGCGGAAGTAGTAAGTGTGGCCATTGACGCCGGTGAACACCGCGGTTGTCAAAAGCGTGTTGACCTGCCAGTCGGTCCAGAGGCCTGCGCCGTCCTTGACCTGAACGGTGAAGTCTTTGAGGCCGGACTCGCCTGCGCCGTCCGCGCCGCTCCAAGTGACGTTGAATGTCAGCGCGCCGACAACTGCCGCGTTCGGCTCAGACATGTTCACGGTCGGCGGCAGGATGTCGACTTTGACGCCGTTCGAGGGTTCCTCTTTATAGATCCCGGCAAAGTTGTATGACCTGACGCTGACGTAGTAAATGGTGTTGTGAGTCAAAGTCAGGCCGGGAGCGCTGAGCGAAGTGTTCATCAGAGGAGCCATTGAGGTCCAGTTGACGATGCCGGTTCCGCCCGCGGTTGTGCCGATTGCGTATTCGTAGTGTTCCAGATCGCCGGCCGGGTTGGCGTCGGTGTCGTGAGCGGACCAGCTCGCTTCTATAGTGTTGTTGGATGCCTGATATGTAATGTCGGTTGCGGTGGGGCCGTCGATGACGAAAGGCGGTCCGCCCGCGGTGTCGAAAACCGGAACTGTAGTGTCGACGATCATCTGAGCGTCTTGAACATCGCCGGCCGTCCAGTCCTCGGCGTTGCCGGTTTTGTCGATGGCGCTGCTGCGGAACTGGTAGATTCCATTTCCGGCGGGAATGCCTCCGGGGGGAGCGGCGGCGTTGAAGGTGACGTTGTTGCCGGGTTCGCAGGTCAGCCAGTCTGTCCATGCGCCGCCGTCTTTTCGGACTTGAATGTGGTAGCAGTTCAAGCCGCTTCCGGGGACGGGGTCGGCGCCGCCGGTCCATGCCACGTTGAACGACAGGTTCGGGGTGTATCCGGGCGCCGCGAAGGCCGTGACAGAGGAATCGTTAGGTTTGCGGGTGTCGAGCTGAGTGAAAGTCGCGCCGGGATCTACGTCGAAGTTGTCTGTGTTTCCGGCGTTGTCGACCGCCTGCGCGCGGAAGTGGTAGATGTGGCCTTCCGTGCCGCTGAACGGAATGTCGACGAACGGGCCGGCGCAGTTTGTCTGCGGTTCGGCGGACCACACCGGGGTGGCGTTCGCGGTCTCGTCCCATTTTTCAAGGTTGATCGCTTTGACGCCGCTGCCCGGCGCCGTGTCTCCGCAATTGACCCTGACGTTCAGGCTCGTGGATTGCGTGTAAGCCGGTAGGGCGACGATCGAATGGTTTGGAGCCGTATTGTCGACCCTGATTTTCGAAGTGTTGTCCGCGTCGTAAGTGTCGGTGTTATTGACGTTGTCTTTAGCCTGAACGCGAAGCATATACTCGTGGCCTTCGACAGCGTTGAAGGAAGATGAGAAACTCGGGCCGCCGCCGGGATTGAAGCAGGCGCCGCCGGGAAAATTCGTCCAGGAGCCGGCGGCTGTGATGTCTTTGAACTGAACTGAGAAACATTGAATTCCGCTGCCGGTGATCGGAGAGCCGGGGTCACTCGCCGTCCAACTGAAAGGAACGCTCAAACCGGCGTTGTAATAGCTGGGTTGTGTTATATATGAAGTTATGGCGTGAGTCGGCGCGACGGTATCCTTATAAACTGTGAACACGTCTTTCTGTTCGAACCAGTTGGTGGCCGCGTCCTGCACTTTGACGCTGATGTAGTTTATGCCTTGTTGAAGAGAGGCGAAATCGACGCTCCAATGCGTTGTATAACTGGACGCGCCGGAATTCGAGAATATCTGAGTCCAGTCTTTTATAACCGTGCCGCCGTTGTTGGGGTCGGGATAGACTCTGTAGAAAGCGTCTTTGAGAAAACCGTTGTCCGAGAAACCGATGTTGTAAGTGTTTCCGGCGGAGCCGCGCCACGCATTGTCGCCCGACTCATTGTCCTGAACCGTAGGAGCCACGTTTTCGAGGGTTATCGCTTGCGGAGTCCCCGCATCGTCGGAGTAAATCGTTCCTCCGCGTTTGTAATGAACGTAATAGGGCGTTCCGGGAACCATGCTCGATGAGAATGAAACAGGGAAAGATGAATTTGCAACCACTCCCGTCCAATTAAGTATGAAGCCGCTCGAAGCGTTTGTCGTCGATGATACCGCGATCTGGTCGCCGGCCTGGAAGCCCTCGTTGTCAATGTGATAACAAATCTGGAACATGTTCAGATAGGAAAGCGCTCCGCTCGCGCCTCCGCAAGTCGACGCGTCATAGTTCGATTTTGTTATCGGCTTGACCGAAATCGGATCGGCCTGCGCGCTCGCTGTTTCCTGGATTGCGCCTAATAACAACAACGCCGCCAGTAACAGCCATATCGTTTTTGTCGAAATTTTGTTTTTTGTGGATGACATCAGGTGGCTCCTCTTTAGTGAAAAGAGTCTCCGCCGATTTTTCTGTTCGGCGGTATCCCCAGTCTCGTTGGAAAGCTCGTTGCTTTAAATCAAAAAAAAAATAAAACTTAAAGGATAAATTCCCTTCGCGTTTCAATCACTTGATGTTAATATGTCTACAAACGCTTTTTGTCTTAACTTCCGATTTCCCTTTAAGGTATATTTAATTATTATCTATTATAACTTAGAAATCATAAACCGTATACTCGATAATATTTTTTTAACACATTTTTTTTTGGAATTGTTCCTGCCATCTCAAATACAATTTCAATCGAAATTCTGTTAAATTCGAAAGCGCTTCAAAAGGCTATTGCCAAAATTTCTTCGGGGTAGAATAATTATCATGTTCAGCAAATCATTTTTTAAGAAGCGAGGATGGCAGGTTGAATATAAAAATTATCAAAAAACACCTGTTTTTTGCGCTAACGATGTCGGTATTGTCCGTTTTGGCTGTGTTTGCAGGTTCGCCGGCCGCGAAGAGCGCGTCCGGCGCCGACGCAGGCAAACCGGGGCCATACAGGGATTCTGAAGACTTCGTTTCTGAAAAATTCGATGTTTACGAGCTTTTTAGGATCGAGGACGAGCAGGAGTTTCTAAAAAGGCTTGCCGGGATGCCTGAGTCCTTTAAATGGATCGATCCGAATTCAGTTAAGAAGAAACGCGCTGAATATCAGGAGCAACTGAAAAAGACAAGGGAGAAATATCGCGTCTGTGTCCAAGCCGGCGGCGAAGAATCGCTTCCGGACGTTTATAAAAAAATAGGCGACAGGCAATATATCGCCAATTATGGTTTGTGCAAGCGGTTGGAAACCGGGCCGGAGGGATGCGCTGTTATCAAAGATGAGTTCCCGGAAATATATAAAACATGTAAAAATAATGAATCGGTCGCTTGGTTTGAAACGGTTTCTTTTTTGCTTCGGAAAAATGTATCGGACAAAGATATCGCCGCATACAGCGTTGATTTCTGCAAAAAAAACGGCAAACGCATGAAGCCTTTGATTCATGGCCGCTGCGCAAGCCAAGTCGCTTCGATGCTTAAACCTATTCGAACCGCGGTTTTCTATAAAGAAAAGAAAAAATGCGCCGGATTGCCCGAAGGGTTGGGAAAACAGTATTGCAACGCCGTTTTTAATCGGGACTCAGGATTTTGCAAAAAGCATAAACGCGAGTTTCCGATGGGCTGCATGGAAAATGGTTTCAAAACAGTCATGGCGGTCGCGCTGAAAGACGAAAAACTCGCATATCGCGACGGTTCCATGAGCGCGGCTTCGGTGGCGGCGGCGTATCTGCTTGATAAAGATTACTGCGGCAGTTTCTATCGCGATTATCTTGTCCCCGAGTGTGTGAAACTCGAAAAGTCGGCTATCGACAAAATCCGCGTCGTTTACCCGTAAGCGCCGCGCAGTTAAAACGATTCTTTCAACAAGTCGAACTTCAAACCGGATTTTTCATAAGGGAAATATTTTTCTGTCTCTCAATCTATCATTTGCCGATTGAAATTCAGTTATAATATTTCAAACAGGAGGGAACATGACACCCGCGGAAAGAAAAGCAGACCCGAAAAAAACAATCAGTCTGATGCGGCGCCGTTTTCTGCCGGACCGTTGCGCAGGCTGGGACACGACAATACATATTTTCTTATCGGATGCCGGCAACATTACGGTGAACGTGGATGGCGGGGCGCTCGAAATTCTGGCCGGCCTCAAGGGCAAACCGGTTGCGAGGATCGCCACCGACACGAAGACTCTCGCAGCCGTTCTTGCGGGCAAACGCCAGTTCGATCTCGCTGTCGTGCAGGGCGATTTCAACACGGATAACATGATCGAGGCGTTCAAATTCGTAACCGTTTTCGAGCCTGACGCATACGGGGGCGAGTTGACGGCGACTTCAGCCGCTAAAGACGGTTCGCCGATTCTTGCCGGGAAGAAGGAAGCCGTCGCATTTCTCACAAAATGGGCTGTGCGGGCGGTGAAGGATCCGTCAGTTCGCGTGCGCGCGGCTGAGTCGGGCTTGAAAGGCTCGCTTGCAATCCGGGCGGCTAATCCCGATTTCGTTCTCTCGTTCGGCGTGTCGCAGGACGGGTTCACAATCAAATGCAGGCCGTCCGCTAAAAGCGCCGATCTCGATATGGAAGCCGTGAATATTCATAAAATCCTGTGCGGCGCACAGAACCTGATGATCGGCCTTAACCGAAAAAGCGTCGGCGTCCCGAAAGGTTCCAGCGCCGGCGAAATACTCGATCTTCTGATTTATATTCAGCCGACTCTTTCTCGAATCTATCGTGAAATGATTTAGGCGAAACGCGAATTGAAATCCGCGTTCCGGCGCAAGTCCGGCGCGGCCTATAACAATTAAATGATCGAATCGCGCAAAATTAAACTCGGCGTCGAATGCAATAACTCGTGCGTGTTCTGCGCCGCCTTGAAAGAGGGATACCATCGCGATTTCGAGGGCGTCGCGGCAGACCTTCAGCGCGCGCGCGCGGAGAATCGTCTCCCGGTTGTCCTGACAGGCCTTGAACCGACCGTGTTTCCCGGCATTCTCGATGTTATCGAGTTCGCCCGCGATTTGCATTTTGACGGCATCGCGATGGATACAAACGCGCGGATGTTCCGGAATACGGACTTCGCGTCGCGATGCGCGCGGCTCGGGCTCACGGGCGCCCGTGTCCTTTTTCCGCATTTCAACGCGGCGGGTTACGCGGAAATCGCCGGCGCTCCGGACGGTTTCGCGCAGGCCGCGGCGGGCGTTAAGAACCTGAAAGATCTCGGAACGGTTGAAATCGCAGCGCGAATTCCGATCTGCGCCGGGAACTATAAATCGCTGGCCGCGATTTTGAAGTATGCGCGCTCGCTCGGAATAAATGAGGCGAGGGCGTATTTCCCGCGCGGCTACATGTTCGGCGGCGAGGAATTCGACGGCGCAGCGTTTGAAGAGCAACTCGGGCAGGCGGTCGCGTTCGCGGCCCGCGCCGGAATGCAATTCGAATGCGACCGCGAGTCGAGCGCCTACCATTGTCTCGCGGAGATGGACGAACGGACCGCCGCCTGTTTCTATCCGACGGTTTACGTTGGCCGGAACAAACATCCCGAAACGCTCGAAGCTCTCATTCGACCGACCTTCGCCTGCAATCAGATATGCAAATTCTGCTGGGTCGACACTTCGGCGCCAAAGCCGCCCCGCGAACGCATCGAATCGGAATTGCGTTATGTCATCAGGAATAAGATTCCGCGACTCGCTTTCAGCGGCGGAGAACCGACTCTGGACCCGCGGCTGGCGGATTACATAGAGACCGCAAAACGGGGCGGCGTCCGACAGACCGAGCTCCACACGAATGCCGTCCGCCTCTCGAATCGCGATCTTTGCGCGCGCCTGAAAACCGCCGGACTCGATATCGCCTACTGCACTCTGCTCGCGCCGGACGCGAAAACGTCGGATTCAATCACGCGCACGGAAGGCTCGTTCAGGAAAACAGTGGCCGGGATAATCAACATGATAGACTGCGGCGTAAACGTAGTGATCCACACCGTGATCATGGGAGACAACTACAGGCTCATGCCGCAACTCGCCGTTTTTGTCGACGAGCATTTTGCCTACAGGGGCGCGAAGCCGCCGATAAATTATTCATACGCGGCGCCCCGCGACGCGGAGGCGATGTCTGCTGGCGTCGTGCCGCGTTTCGCCGATGCGATTCCATATCTCGAAGAGGCGCTCGCGGAATGCGGCGCCCGGCGGATTCCATTCAGCGCCGGCGAGGGGTTGAAGGGCGCGCCGCCCTGCGTGATTCCTTTCCGGGAAAAATATCTGACTCGATACAGAGCGCCGGCAAAAAACGCGGCCGGCGGCGCTTTCGTAAAGAATAAAAGTTGCCTTTCATGCAAATATGACGATACCTGTTTCGGCGTGCGAAGGCATTATGCGGATTATTACGGACTGAAAGAGATTAAGCCAGTGAAAGCCGCAGGGGCGCGGAAGCTAAAAAAAACGCCTGCGGAATGCTGCGAATGAAAAAGGTCGCAAAGAAAATGACAAGGCCGGAGTGGGCCTGCCCTCGCGAGGACTCGTTCGGGGAGACTCTCGCATTCGATTGCGGCGCGCTTTCAGGCGAGTCGCGCGCCGCGCGCGCGCGGGCGCTTGCCGAAAATATCAAGCCGTTGAAGACTGCGCGCCTGAATCAGATTCTTCTTCTCGGCCTCGAAGGTTTTCCGGCGGCCGATATTTTGGCTATGCTGAGGGCCGCGCGTAAATCGGGATTTGAAATCGTAAAACTTGAAATGAATCTCGCGGGCTGCCGCGATACGGCGGCGCTTGCCGGTTTTTTGAATGAGGAAGCAGATGAATTGTTCGTTGTCATGCCGGGGCGGGGTGACGCGATTTCCGATGAGTGGAGGGCTGCGTTGGCGGCGCTCGAAGAGATCGCGCGATACGCGCGATGCGCCGGGCGCGGCGGATTGAGGGCGATAGCGAAAATATCCGGCCCTGCTCAAGCTGCGGCGAAGTCGCTGAAGGCGCTCGCCGCCGCCGGCGCGGAGCATATCATAATAATCGCCGAACCTGCGCTGTCGCCGGAAGAGTCAGCGAAAATGGCGGCCGCGTGCGAGCGTTCCGCGAATCAAAAAGGAGTCACGGTCGAGTTGCGAACGGGCGACGTGACTCGGGTGTTCAGGAGTCCGGAGCGGCGGGCGCGTGAAGCCGAATCGCTGTTTACCGAGGTTCCTTTTTATGTGAATGCCGGACGGCCGGTCGCTCTCGGCGCCGTTTTTCAACTCGATTTCCGATGCAACCAGAGGTGTGTTTTCTGCTCGTCCGACGGGTCGCTGCCGGCGCCCGGCGCGAAGGTGAAAAAGGATTTGCTTAAACTGGCGCTGGAACAAAATCCGCCGCGCGTTGTCTTCACCGGCGGCGAGCCGACGCTGGACAAATCGCTCTTCGAATTTATTGCGATGGCGCGAAGGGCTGGAGTTTCTGAAATATCAGTTTATTCAAACGGCATGGCGTTTTCATCGGCGGAATTCACGCGTCGCGCGGCGGAAGCCGGGATGAATCTCGCGCTCGTCTCGCTCCATTCTTCGAGGGCGGATGTTTCGGACCGCATAACGAATTGTCGCGGCGGTTTCGCAAAAACCGCGGGCGGAATAGATAATCTTTTAAACGCGCGCATATTCACGATTATCAACTATGTCGTCAACGGCCTGAACTATCGGGAAACGCCGGAGTTTGCCCGGTTCGCCGCGGAGCGGTTTCCCGGCGCTGCGCTGAATTTTTCCTATGTCGCCCCGATCATGGATGAAACGGCGTCGGAGGAGATTGTTCCGCGCTTCACGGATGCGGTTCCGTTTCTTGTAAAGGCGCTGGATGAGTGCGATGCTATAGGCGTGAACGCGGCCGGGCTGGAACCGCACTGGGGCGTTACGCCCTGCGCGCTGGGTAAACACAGGAAACGGTATTTCCCGTTTCTGCCGCCGTTGTCCGGGCCGTACTCCGGTTTCGTCAAGCCCGGCGCTTGCGCGGGTTGCGCGCTCGACGCCGCCTGTCCCGGAGTGCGCAGGAATTACGCGAAACTATATGGAACGGGGGAACTTAAACCGATATGAAAAAGAAAAAGAAAATCGATCCGAGACCGATAATGATTGTTGTTATGGTTATGATTCTGGCGCTGATCGGCTTCAGGGTGGTTAACCGCGCGAAGGAACGAATGCGGGTCAGCAACCCGGAATATCAGAAGCTCGCCGCGAACTCCGAAAAGAAGTCGGAGAAAGAGCGGGGCGGCGTAAGAGAAGCCTCGAAGATCGAGGCTGCGGAGAAGCTGATCGCGCCATATAAATTCGGAGGCGTGTTTGCTGACGGGCTGCGCTTCACAAGGCTTGAGAAGTCCGAGGGCGGCAACATAATAATTAAGCTTTCCGGCAAGTCCGGCGGACGCGGGTATTTTCTATGGCTCTCGGAACGCGACGAGTCGAAGACCGCCATGGCTCGAACGAGGAATTACAACATCATTTGCATAGCGGAGAATAAAAAAGGACTCGACGAAGAAGACAGGAAAACTGCTGATGCGCTGATCGAGCTCGTCGGGAAAAACGACGGCGGAAGCGCGAAAAAGGTTGATAAGCCGTCGCCGTCCGGAAACAGGGCGATAGCGTTCGGCTCGGAGTGCGAGGGAGTGGATCGGAAATCGGCGAAATTTGATAAAGCGGAACTGAGAATCGCCGCCGGGGGCGCGGAGCCGGTCCGGGTTTCGGCGGAAATCGCGGAGAGCGCTGCCGCGCGTTGCGTCGGGCTTGCCGGAAGGCGAAGCCTCGCGCCTGAAGCCGGGATGCTGTTTGTTTTCGAAGGCGAAGGAAAACCTTCGTTCAGCGTTCGCGAAATCGCTTTTCCGGTCGATATGATTTACATAGGCGCAAATGGCGAAATAGTCGGCGTCGAAAATGATATTAAGGCGGGGACGCAGGATATTAAAACGCCGGAAGCTTCGATAAAATACGCGCTTGAGGTTAACGGCGGATTCGCGGCTTCGCACGGCATTAAGGCCGGCGACAGGATGAAAATTCCGGAGGGGCGGTAAAGTCTCGCGTTAGCGCCGTGATCGCGGAAGGCGCATAGCGCGGCTATTCATGAAAATAGCGGTTGTCAACAACGAGCAGCAGGACTTTTCAGGCAAACCGATTGAATGGGAAGGCCGTGAATTTCATTATACGGCCGCCGGTTTCGAGGACGTGGTTTCCGGCCTGTGGACGCGCGGCTGCGATGTGCGTATCGACAGCGAGGCGCTCGGCCGCATGGTTGCAGAAACGCAACAGGCGGACGCTGTTTACTGCGAAAGCCCGGAGGCGTTCCTGCTCTGGTTCGTGTTTTCGCGGCGCGGGTTGCGGCCCGTTCCGTTTGTCATAGAGGACGAGCATCTTCTTCAGAGCGTAACGCGGCTCGCGCGCTGGGTTGAGGCGGTTTACGGATGCAAGGCGTTGGAGGAATTTCTGACTGACCGCCGAAACGTCTGGCTGCACCATGCGGCCGCGCACAGGCCGAAATATCTCAGCGCCGGAATTGCGCCGGAGAGGCTCATACGGCTGCCATGCTCGTCATATCTGATCAATCTCGTGTCTCCCGAGTTGTATCGCGAATTGAAGCGCGGTAAGAGGCGCCCGCGCAAGGAAATCGAAGAGGCGTTCGCAGGTTCGTTTCTGTGCGCCGGATTTAACCGGCGCGATGTCGCGGCGTTCGCGGAAGCCACGCGCGGGCTGCCGCATAAAATCCGGGTGATAGGCCCGAGGGATCCCCAGGCGGCGCGGATCAACAGGAACATTCAGTGGTTTGATTTCATGCCGCAGGCGGATTATATCGACGCGCTCTCAGCGGCCGCGGCGGTTGTCGTTCCGCTTCTTTATGACGAGTTCAGCGGCGGCGAGAACACCATAACATTTTCCATGGCGCTCGGGAAACCGGTGATAGCCACGGGAACCGCGGCTGTGAGGGAAATAATCACGGACGGGAAAACCGGCCTGCTTGTTCCGGTTAACGGCGCGGGAGCGATCCGGACGGCGATCGAGACGCTTGCCGCGGATGATAAGTTGCGAAAAAGAATCGGAGCGGCGGCGAAAAAGGCGGAAATTGCGATCGCCGAAAACTGCCGCGAAGCGCTTGTCGAGGCTTTTTCAAAGATCGCCGTCTGAGACAAACATACGGAAAGAAGAGATACATGAAAAACATAAAGACGTGGAAGTTTTTCATAGCGGCGCTGATTTTGTCGGCGGCGTGCGTCGCCGCATCGATACCGTCGAGGTGGCAGGGCGCTCGCAAAGCGGAGGAGGCGTACGTGCCTTTGCGCCCCATGGAGGCCGGAGAAGCGGCGGCGCTGCTGGCTTACCGCGACGGATATGATCCGTTGCGACGGTATGCGTCGGTGATAAAGCTCGATGAGAGAACGGCGTTGGTGGCGACTCCCTTTTACGTTTTGTCCGGCAAAGGCAGCGGAAGAGCCGCGGTGGCGTCGGTTGTGTTTAAGGGGAAAACATATAATTTCATGCTCGCCAACTGGATTCACCGCTACAACATGCACCGCATCGACCGCGCGGCTCTCGAAAAGGCGATCGGCTCGCCGCTTTCCCAAAAGGATGTCGACGCGTCGGCCTACCGGGGCAAACGATCCGTTTTTTCGAGTTCGCTCTTGTGGCTTTACGCTTTGATCGAAATTCTTTTCTTCGCGTTCTCGGCCACGCTTCTTTTCTATTTTTTCAAGACGACGAAAAGCATTTGGCTGGCGCTGCCGGAGATTGTGTTAGTCGAGTTCATTTTCATAATATTTACGCGCATTTATTCGCCCGCGTTCTGGGATTCGGATTTATTTTACGAGAGGATAGCGGCGGAGGCGGTCGCCTTGCGGCTGTTCCGCACGCTGCCGTATCTGATTCCGCCCGCCGCGGCCAGTCTCGCGCTTTATATTCTGTCGGCTGCGCAAAATGATTTGAAAACAAAATACAAACTGTCGCCGGGCGTTTTCAGAACCATCGCGGCATGCCTGATAATCGCTGCGTGCGCGGCGTATATAGGCGGGCGGCATGCGGACTACGCGAGGGAAGCGGCGTTCGCCGCGGGCGTTTCCGCGAAGCTGAACGGCAGCCTCAACGCGGGAAATATCGCGGCGCTGCGGTCTGACCCGGCGTTTGCGGTCGGCGGCAAGGCGGTTTATTCGAAGCTGTCGCCCGGCGGCGCTGCTAAAAAAGCGGTCGATGAAATTCTGAGCGACGAATACGCTAAAGGCGGCCACGCGCTGGATGTTTTCATTCCGGCCGGACGCGGGCATTTCATATATCTGAGCAGGATTCCCGACTCGCGATACGTTGACGTGAGGACGCTGGAATACGCGCTGGACAGGGCGGCGGTGAAGCGTTTGCTTAAAAGCAAACAAGGCTACAGGACCGGATTTTACGCATATTTGCGCGCGCCGTTCGCGGCGGGCGGAGCGGTTGTCGCGGACGGCGGCGCCGCGGCGGTTTATCTGATTAAGTCTGAATACGGAACTCCGCGAACGACGTTTTCAGACTGGGTTATTCACAGGGTTCTGGATTACTTTTGAGCCGTTTCGGCTTCAATGCAAAAGAAGCTGCTAATGCCCGGCTAATATTTTCAGTTTCTCTATCGAATCCACAGCGCCGATGACGATCATGACGTCGCCTTCATCGAGCCGGTCGCTTCCCGCCGGATTATACTCGAACTCGCCCTTTTCGGCGTCGAGCAAAGCGATTATCAGCAGTCCCGTTTTCTCGTAGACCGCAGTCTCTCCGATAGTCTTTCCCGCGATCGGCGATCCCGGCCTCACTGTCACCTCTCCCACCCGCACCGACATTTCCTTCGACCTCAGCATCCGGTCCAAAAACGAAACCACGTTCGGCCTCAGCATCTCCGATGCCATCCGAAGGCCGCCGATCTGGTTAGGCGATACGACATAGTTTGCGCCGACCCGCGTCAGCTTCTCGCGCATCTGCACCGCGATCCCTCGCGCCACCACTTTTATTTTCGGGTTCAGGTTCTTCGCCGTCACCGTCAGGTACAAATTGTCCTTGTCGTTCGAAAGGCATGCGACAATTCCCATCGCGCTCTCTATCCCGGCGTCTATCAGAACTTCGTCATCCGTCGCGTCGCCCAGTATGTAATTGACTTCCCCGTAACGTTCCATCATGTCATTGATGTGGTCCATCTGCGAGTCGATTATCACATACGGCATCCCTGACCGCTGCACTTCTTCGACCACGTGTTCTCCCGTGCCGCCTATGCCCGCGATTATCACATGATCCTTCAACAGCGATATCTTTTTCAGCATTTTGTGCTCCTTGAAAACTTCTTTAACTCCGCCTTCGACGAAAAACGCGGTGATCTTGGACACGCCGTAAAGCACGACGCCCATCCCCAATATGATCAGTCCCATCGTGAACAACGAGGCGACGGCGCTGCTCTCGACTCCGAGGATGTCTCCGTATCCGACAGTGGTCAGCGATATCACCGTCATGAAAAGGCACTGGAGAATCGTCCAGTCGCGGCCTTCGCTTGCACCGATCAACATATAACCGCCGACGCCGAACACCACCGTGCAGAAAAGCAGAATCAGAGGGAGTCTCAGGTGGTCCATCAACTCCCGGTAAAGCGTGTTGACCGGATGCTTTTTCATCTCAGATTTAATTATACCTTAATTTCGATCGCGCTTCCGCGCCTTGCCGGCAATAAAAATTACTTCTCCGGAATCATGCCGTACCGCGCCATCGCCCGCGCTATGGCTTCCGCCGCCGCCGCGTGGCCGCGCGCGTTCCAGTGCCCGTTGCCGGTGATATGATATCGCGGCCAGTCGTAGCCCTCCGGAGCGCGCATCTTTTTAAGCATCTCCTTCTCCAGATTCAGCGTCCTGATCCCCTTGCGCCGGCAGAAGTTCTCCATCTCCGCCATTCCCGTCGAGTTCACCGTCAGCTTGCCCCGCTCGTAGCCGAACGCGGGCAGCAGAACGAGCAGAAACTTCACCCCCCGCGCTCGACACCCGGCGTCCAAGCCCTCGACCGCCAACTGCAAACGCTTCATGTTTTCGAACCCCGAGCGTTGCCGCTCTCCGCCTCCCGCGCTCTTGTTCTTCATCACGTACGGAAGATAATATGTGCGGAACAGCAAATCCCGGTAAAATGTATTCAGTCGCAGCCGGTTCAGAAACCGGAACCTCGACGGCCTCATTATCGGATTATCGGCATTCTTGTTTTCGAAATTGCCGTACTGCCCTTTTTTGTTGATGCGCAACATGCGCGACGCCACCGACAGCGGCAGCCCGCGCGCGTCCTTTTCCGGCCAATCGTTGTTCGAGATGTCGAACAAGTCGTTTACAGGCATCGAGGCGACGATCACGATGTCCGGCTCAAGCGCGAAACCCTTTTGCTGCATGTAGACATAATAAGTGTCCGGCGAATAACCGGCGGTGTACCCGGCGTTGAGCGCCTCCGCCCGGCGGCCCGAGGGCGCCAGCTTTCTGTTAAGAATTTCGCCGAGCCTCGCGGAGAATGTTTCGCTGTCTTTCACTCCCTCGCCGAACGTCCACGAATCGCCCATTATCAGCGCTCTGTAAACCCCCGCGCCTTTCTCCCGCGCTGCGTCGGCGCCGCGCATTCCAAGATTGTTGGTCCGCACCGCTATTGGCTCTGAAACGCCGGTCGCTTTCATTGAAACTCTTTCGCCGGGCCGCATGCTGATTGGTATTAAAACATCCGGGTCGATGCGGAAAATATCCAGGCCTTTCCGGAAGTCCTCCGTTCTGTTCTTTTCCAGAGGCGGATAAATATCGGCGAACCTGAACGCGATCTCTGCGATCGCGAGAAGCGCCGCAAGCGCTATCGCAAAAAGCGCGATGTCGAACGCGAATCCAGCCGCCCGGCGTCCGCTTCCGCCTGTATGCTTTTCGCTATTTTTTACGTTTTTATTCATATCGTCTTCAATCCGGACTAAAACTGAAAATATATAAACGGAATCCTCTGCAGGCTCGGCCTGAAGAGGATCAGCGCCGCCGCCGCCAACGCGTAAATAAGCGCCCGACGCCTCGGCGCCAGCCGCTCGAACCAGTTGGTTCCCAGTGATGTCCCAAGCGAAAAGAGCGAGTAGAATCCGGCCGCGACAAACAGCGTCGACTTAATGTACGGCTTGATCGCCGCCTTGAAATCGCCTGTGTAATGCGTGAATGCGCTGAAAAACGCCAGCGCGTCTGAAAGGTTCGCCGCCCTGAAGAAAATCCAGCCGGCCGCCACGAAATTGAATGTCAGCGCGATCCCGAGCGCGCGCGCCGCAGGCAGCGCTCCCAGCGCGGCCGCGAGGCGCCGCCCCGCCGCCGTCCGGTTGTATATGTTGTAGCATATCAGCAACAATCCGTGGTAGGCGCCCCAGATGACGAAGTTCCACGACGCTCCGTGCCACAGCCCGACGAGCGCCATCGTCACGAACAGATTGAAAAGAATCCGGGTCAGCCGCGCCCGCGAGCCGCCCAGCGATATGTACAGATAATCCCGCATCCAGCGCGACAGCGTCATGTGCCACCGCCGCCAGAACTCGCCTATGTTCGGCGAAAAATACGGCGCCGCGAAATTCGGCGGCAGCGTTATTCCGAACAGCCGCGCGGACCCGAGCGCTATCAGCGTGTATCCGGAAAAATCGAAATATATCTGGAACGTGTATGCGTACGTCCCGAACAGCGCCGACCACGTCGTCAGCGCCGCCGTGTTTCCGAAAATGCCGTCCGCAAACACCGAAATGCCGTCCGCGATCACGAGCTTTTGGAACATGCCGAGCAGTATCATCCTCACGCCGCGGTCAACCTCGGACCATGACGCAGGCTCGTAAAGCTTCTGCCCGAAGAACTCGCGCGCCCTTACAATCGGGCCGGCCACAAGCGTCGGGAAAAACGCGCCGAAAAGAAAGAAATCCGAAAACCTTTTACGCTCCTCGAAATCGCCCCGGAAGGTGTCTATCGTGTAGCTCATCAGGTGAAACGTATAGAAAGAGATGCCGAGCGGCAACACAATATTGAAGTGCGGAGGCGTCGCGCTTACTCCGGCCAGGCCGATCGCCTGGCAGCCGGCCAGAATGAAAAAATTCAGGTATTTGAAAAAGCCGATGCAGCCGAGGTCGAACGCGAGCGCGGAAATGAAAAACAGCCTGCGCCGCCGCGGGTTGGCCATGCCGAAACGGGTGAAGAAGAAATTGACCGCCACCACGAGCATGAGGAGCGCGAACGCGGGAACCGACCACCAGATGTAAAACGCCACGCAGCCGGCGATCAGCGCCCACTTGCGGCCGGCGGGCGGCGCGAGCCGGTAGGCCGCGAACACGGCGCACAACAGCGCCAGATATTCGATTGAACTAAAAAGCATAAGCGTCCTGTGCCGCCCAAGCTCGGGCGCGATGTTAAAGTTTAAATTGATATAGGATTAAAAGGCAAGCGTTGGCGCGAGGAAGAATGATTCTGATCAGCTTTTCCGGCGGGCGGAAAGCACGTCGTCGATGCGGTTGATTCTTGGCAGTATTTTATCCAGGTCATCGATTCCGGCGACTTCGAGCCGCATTGTTGTTATCGCGGACGAATTCTTCAGAACCTTGGATTTCACCTCTGTTATGTTGAGCTTCGCCTCGCTGACTATGGCGAGGATTTCCTGAAGCACGCCGACGCGGTCTATCGTGTGCGTCTCGATCTCGGTGTTGTAAATATTTTGCGTTGTGTCATCCCACGAGACTTGAATTATGCGTTCCCCGGATTCGAGCGCCGCGCGGATATTTGCGCATTCGCGCCTGTGGATGGCCAGCCCGTGCCCGCGCGTGACGAACCCGACAATGTCGTCGCCCGGCAGCGGAAAACAGCATTTCGGAAACGAAACCATGACGTCGTGAAAACCCTCGACAATGACGTCCTGCTTCCGTTTTCGCGGCCGCGTGACGCGCACCCGCGCCGGCGCGCCGCCCTCCATCTCTTCCTTCGCTATCAGCTCGCGGTAGGACCGCCGGTACCGCTCGGTCACCGACTCGATCGCAACGTCGCCGCAGCCGATCGCCGCGTAGAGGTCGTCCTCTTCCTTGAAATTGAACGCGCGCAGAATCTCGGCCATCTCGATCTTTTCGAGCAGGTCTTTTCGCTTGAGGCCGACACGCGCTATTTCGCGCTGCAGCATCGAGCGGCCGTGGATGATGTTCTCCTCGCGGTCCGCTTTTTTGAACCACTGGCGGATCTTGTTGCGCGCTATCGAACTGGCGGCGAAGCGAAGCCAGTCGCGGCTCGGCGCGCCGCCCTTTTGCGTCATGACATCCACCACATCGCCGTTGCGCAACTTCTGGTCGATCGGCGCGATGCGCCCGTTAATCTTCACGCCCCGGCAGGTGTTGCCGACTCCCGAATGAATGCGGTAGGCGAAATCGATCCCCGTCGCGCCCACCGGCAGCGGAATGACTTTCCCCATCGGCGTCAGCGCGAACACGCGGTCTTCCTGCGCGTCGATCACTATGCTGTCCATCAGCTTGTCGTCATTAGATTCCTTCTTGCCGTCGTCCGCCACCTGCCGCACCCAGCCCAGCGCGTCCGCCCCCGGTTTTTTCTCTGGAGCTACCGTTTCCTTATAGCTGAAGTGCGCCGCGACTCCGTACTCAGCGCGCATGTGCATGTCCCACGTTCGTATCTGAATCTCGACCGGCTGCCCGTTCGGCGATATCACAACCGTGTGAATGCTCTGGTAGCCGTTCGGCTTCGGAACCGCGATATAGTTGTCGAACTCCTCCGTCACCGGCGTCCACTGAACGTGCAGAATCGCGAGAACCTGATAACATTCCGGCGTCGACTGGGTAATGATTCTGATTGCCGCGAGATCGTAGAGGTCGTTGAAGCCCTTGTTTTGCCGCAGCATCTTCTGGTAAGTGCTGTAAAGCCTCTTCGTGCGGCCCGTGATGTGCACCTTCAGATCATGCTCCTTGAAGATATCCTTGAGCATGCTGATGATGTTGGAGACGGCTTCCTCGCGCTTTTGTGCGGTGGCGCCGGCGAGCCGCTTGAGCCTCTCGTATTCCACGGGGTTGAGAAACTCGAAACAGAGGTCTTCGAGTTCTGATTTTATCTGCGAGAGCCCGAGCCTGTGCGCGAGCGGAGTCAGAATTTCGAGCGTTTCCTGAGCGAAGACTTTCCGCGATTCCTCCGGCGCGCCGCCGAGATGCCGCATCAGGTCCAGCCGCGAGGCGAGCTTGATCACCAACAGTTGCACGTTGCCGGACAGCGCCACCATCATCTCGCGCAGCAGCGCCGCCTGCTCGCGCCGCTCTGTCGAGAATTGGAGGCAGCGCATCTCTTCGAGACGGCGAACGAGATCTGCGACGCTCTTTCCGATCCGCGGATCCTTCGCGGCCAGCGTCCCGGCGCCCATCAGCAACGCCGCGCACAACCCGTCGGCGCCGAGGTTGAACGACGAAAGAATCAGCGCCGTTTCAAGGCAATGCCTGAGCAGCGGCCGCCCGTCCGGAATCATCCGGTCGCCGTATATCCCGCTCGCCAGCTCGTGCGCGTGGTCGATCAGACCGATGTCCGTGACCGCGTCGTACTGCTTCGCGTTATCCTTTATCTGTTTTAAAATATCTTCCATCTCAAAACCGCTCCATGCAACTA
>Ga0172379_10004604_pt1 | contig 20118 bp, 20 predicted proteins | sample GrowelOW334metaG_FD_119756 | JGI IMG/M metagenome (GOLD analysis project Ga0172379, IMG submission 119756) | Groundwater microbial communities from an aquifer near a municipal landfill in Southern Ontario, Canada - Groundwater well OW334 metaG | ecosystem: Environmental > Aquatic > Deep...
TGCAATTCCAAATTTATCTCCATGAAAATATTTAACTTTCAGCAAATAAACGAGCGCCAAAATTGTCGGAACAATCATTATCGCATATCTCGTATAAGTTGAGACAGAAGGGAAAAACGAGAGCACGGTTCCAATTATAGCAATCACTTCAAGAGCGGCATAAAGCTTATGTTTACTGATAAATGCAGTCGCAGTCATAACAACAGCGCCAATCAAAAACAAAACTTTTTGCAACAAACTTCCTCCTTCAACAAAAGTTCCCGAAACCGCCGCAATCATTCCAAACACGCCCACATAAAAAGAAATCTTCAAAAGTAAATTTTTATTCATATTTTTTATTAAAAATTAAACAAAGACAAGTATATCAAAAATTTATCCCGCAACAAAACTCGTCGCTCCAAGCCATGCAAGATTAAACAGCGACCTCTGCGTGCGGGCAACAGAGCCACTTTCAAGGATCATGCCAAACATTTCATCGCCTTTTAAAGAAACGATCGCCAATTTATTTCCATAAATAAAAATATCATTTTCAAAAACAAAAGCCTTTGGAGATACAAACAAAATTTCCATTATTTTTCTTTCGGGATCTTTAAAATAAAATTTATCAAGAAACATTTTTGCCTTCTCCGTCCCCGGCGCAATGATTCGTGATTTTAAATTATTCTTGATTTTTTCCGTGGCATATCTATCCATGTACTCGCTGATAACCTCCATCACAAGCTCCAAATTTGAATATCCGACGATCTCATCTTTTTCATTTAATGTGTCCTCATACACCTGAATAATTCCCTCAATCCCTTCGAAATATTTTACCAATGGTTTTATTGCATGCACGTTTTCAATGGCGGTAAGCTCCGGAATCATTGTCCTTATTTTTTCCAAAACGGCTTCCTCTTTTTTAAGCAAAACTTTCGGCGCAACGCACGTATAAAATTTCAACTTATTTTTATCAACTTCGCTAACAATTCCGCGTTTTTTTAGCTCATTCAAGATATAATAAACATTCACCCTGTTTATCTGCGTTTTTCTTGCAAGATTTCCCGCATAAGCGCCTCCAAGCTCCAAAAGCGCAAGATAAATTTTTGCCTCATCTCCAGAAAATCCTATCTCTATCAGCTTCGTTGCAAGCATATAATTCTTTTGTAAGATTTTTTCTACAAAATAAATTTATCATATACATAAGATAAAAATCAAGTCTAATTTAAGCCAACAAGCAGGCATAGCAACCTTGCAGATTTTGTCTAGGAACGTTGACAGTTATTGCAAAAATAGTTTAGTCTTGTGTCATGTCAACATTCAAAAATTGCAGTCATTGCAAAGAAAAATTCGAGATAACAGAAAAAGACGAAGCATTCTATAAATCCATAGATGTCCCGTCCCCTACCCTATGCCCTTTTTGCCGAATGATACGTCGACTTTCATACAGAAAAGAAAGATTTTTACACAACAGAAATTGCGACCTTTCCGGCAAACAAATTATCTCCGCATATTCAAAAAAATCACCGATAAACAGATACTATAAAATGTTTCCGGTTTACGACGCAGATGAATGGTGGAGCGATAAATGGGATCCACTGGCCTACGGCAGAGAATTCGATTTTTCAAAATCTTTTTTTGAACAATTTTTTGAAATGCAATCAAACGTTCCGCGCATGGCAATTATCCAACAACAGCCAATCGAAAACAGCCGTTATTGCAATGCCGCAAGCCGACTCAAAAATTGCTATCTCACATTTTCCACAAACCAATGCGAAGATTGTTATTACGGATCATGGGTTAACTACTGCAAAAACTGCATCGACAGCTTAAGTGTGCAAAATTGCGACTATTGTTATGACTGCATTTATTGCCGTTATTGTTATGAATGTTTTTTCTGTCAGGACTCAAAAAACTGCTCGAATTGTTGGTTCACAAAAAATTGTATAGCATGCAAAGATTGTTTTATGTGCGTTAATTTAAATCAAAAACAATATTATATTTTCAATAAAAAATATTCAAAAGATGAATATTTCAAAAAAATAAAAGAGTTTAATTTGGGCGGCAGAAAGAGCATAACTCAGGCAAAAGAAGCGTTTAAAAAAATGTGTGCGGATTCTTTTGTGAAATGTTACACAGGAACAAACAATGAAAATCCAACCGGAAATGATTTGAATAATACAAAAAATTGTCACGAATGTTTTGAGTTGGATGACTGCGAGGATTGCGCATATTCCCAAGCTTTAAACAAATCAAAAACCTCAATGGATTATTCGCATTGGGGTGAAAATGCGGAACTGATATATGAATGTCAGGCATGCGGATATGACTTGTTTAACCTGAAATTTTGCAATCTTTGTTGGACGAATTGTTCAAATCTCATGTACTGCGATAACTGTTTTTCTTCGCAAAATTGTTTTGGATGTGTCGGATTAAAAAAACAAAAATATTGCATTTTTAATAAAAAATATTCAAAAGAAACTTACGAGAAATTAGTCGCAAAAATAACACAGCACATGAAAAAGACCGGAGAATTCGGCGAGTTTTTTCCTGAGAAATATGCACCATTCGCATACAATGAATCTCTTGCCTATGAGCAAATGCCTCTGACAAAAGAAGATGCGCTTTCACGCGGCTGGCAATGGCTCGATAGAGATGAGGAGTACGATTATCAGGGGCCAAAAATAGAAATTCCGGACATTATTCCCGATAATTCACTTATCACAAAACAAATTCTTACATGCGCGGATTGTGGAAAACTTTACAAAATAATTCCGCAAGAACTCACATTTTACAAAAAATATGGATTGCCCGTGCCAAATAAATGCCCCGACTCCCGCCATTTCGATAGATTAAAACTAAGAAATCCTCGAAAACTTTGGGAAAGAAACTGCGATAATTGTGGGAAAAAACTTAAAACAAGCTATTCTCCGGACAGAAAAGAAAAAGTGCTTTGTGAAGAATGTTATTTCAAAATAATCTGAATTTTACCATCCTCTCTCCGCGTACTTATCCTGAATTTTGGAAATCTCAAGGCTTTCCATGGCTTCGCCAAGACCTTCAGAACATTTTGCCAAAATCGCCGCATCTCTAAAATGAAGAGTCGCTTCAACGACAGCTTTTGCGCGAGCGGGAGGATTTGATGATTTGAAAATGCCGCTTCCGACAAAAACTCCGTCGCATCCAAGTTGCATCATTAATGCCGCATCTGCAGGCGTAGCGATTCCACCGGCCGCAAAATTTACGACGGTAAGTCTCTGCAAATCACGAGTTTTTTTCACAATTTCAATGCCGACTCTTTCTTTTTTTGCAAAATCTTTCAAAGCTTTTTCGTTCATTTTTTTAAGCGCCGCAATTTCTTCATTCATGGTTCTCATGTGTCTGACCGCCTCAACCACATTTCCTGTTCCCGCCTCGCCTTTTGTCCTGATCATAGACGCACCCTCTTCGATTCTTCGCAAAGCCTCGCCCAAATTTCGCGCTCCACAAACAAAAGGAACTTTAAATTTCGTTTTATCTATATGATATTTTTCATCAGCAGGAGTCAAAACTTCGCTTTCATCAATATAATCAACTCCCAAACTTTCAAGAATTTGCGCCTCGACAAAATGCCCGATTCTCACTTTTGCCATAACCGGAATTGAAGAAACTTTCATAATTTCTTTAATCATTTTTGGATCGCTCATTCTGGCAACCCCGCCGTCTTTTCGAATGTCGGAAGGCACCCTCTCAAGAGCCATCACAGCGCACGCACCTGCATCCTCCGCAGTCTTTGCATGTTCCGCATTCACAACATCCATAATAACGCCACCCTTTAGCATTTGCGCCAAACCTGACTTCAACTTAAATGTATTTTTTTGTTCTTTCATATAATTCTTTTTCGAGATTAAAAAATTGCCCTTTCAAAGCGGACACATTCTATATCCATGCACCCAATAAAGTCAAAAGAAGCAATGTCCTAGAAATATTCCCCCCTTTCTTTTATCGACAAATCATCCGCGGAATATTTTTTAATGGCCTCGGAAACAATCTTCGCGACCTGCACATTTGTGATAAGTGGAATATTTAGGTCAACTGACTTTCTTCTGATCATGTAGCCGTCCGTTGCCACAGTCCTGCTATAATTTTTTGGAATATTTATAATCAAATCAAATTCTCTTTTCATCATTGCATCTATAATATTTGGCGTGCATTTCGTGGAAATTTTACAAAGTTTTTCATTTTTAATTCCGTTTTCAGTGAAAAAATTACTTGTTCCCTCTGTCGCAAAAATTTCAAAACCCATGTCTGCAAAATTTTGTGCGACGCCCAGCATTTCCGCTTTATCATGCAATCCGCCGACGCTAAACAAAACCCCTTTCTTTGGCAGTTCAAATCCGACAGAAATCATAGCCTTCAAAAATGCTTCATATAAATCTTCTCCAAAACATCCAACTTCGCCCGTAGAAGCCATTTCTACGCCGGATACAGGATCCGCGCCTTTAAGTCTTGGAAAACTAAATTGTGGTGCTTTTACTCCGACATGATCCAAATCCAAAGTTTTATAATTTCGATATTCCAAAAGTTTTTTTGCCTCTTTGCTCAAACGTTTTGAAGTTTTTGAAATCATCGCATGAGTCGCAATTTCTATGAAATTATAACCGGTGACTTTTGAAGAAAACGGAAAACTTCGACTCGCACGCAAATTACATTCAATAACCATTACACGATTGCTCTTAGCCAAAAATTGCATATTGAAGGGTCCCGAGATATCGAGTTCTTTTGCAATTTCTTTTGCGATAACTTTTATTCTGCGAATAGTCTCGATATAAAGATTTTGAGGAGGAAGAACGATAGTTGCGTCGCCGCTGTGCACTCCGGCATTTTCTATATGTTCGGAAATTGCATAAATAACCAATTGTCCCTTATATGCAACCGCATCAATTTCAATTTCTTTTGCTCCGGTTTCAAATTTTGAGACAACAACAGGCGCTTCTTTTGAGATTTTAACGGCTTTATTCAAAAACGTTTCTAGGGCTTGCTTGTCATATGCAACGCTCATCGCCGCGCCCGACAAAACATACGAAGGCCTTACCAAAACTGGATATCCGACATCGTCCGCAAATTTATAAACATCATTCAAATTTACAAGCTCTTTCCATTTTGGCTGATCCACTCCAAGTTTGTCGCACATCGCGGAAAATTTATTTCTGTCTTCCGCGCGATCAATATTTTTAGCATCAGTCCCAAAAATTTTCACACCTATTTTATCCAGTTTTAAAGCCAAATTGTTAGGCACCTGTCCTCCGGTAGACACCACAACTCCCTCGACATTTTTGCCTTCGCTGTTTTCAAATTCATAAATATCCAAAACTCTTTCAAATGAAAGTTCATCAAAATAAAGTTTGTCGCAAATATCATAATCCGTCGAAACAGTTTCCGGATTGTAGTTGATCATCGCAGTTTCATAGCCCGCTTTTTTGGCTGTCTGCACAGCATTTACGCAACACCAATCAAACTCCACACTCGATCCGATACAGTATGCGCCGGACCCCAAAACTATCGCTTTTTTCTTTTTTCCCGCGACAATATCGTTGGAATTTCCATGATAAGTGAGGTAAAGATAATTTGTACTTGCAGGATATTCCGCCGCCAAAGTATCAATTTGTTTTATCGCCGGCAATATTCCAAATTTCTTTCTTTGAGTTCTAACTTCAAGTTCTGTTTTTTTCGTCAAAAATCCAATTTGCTTATCCGAAAATCCTGATTTTTTGGCTTCGCGCATTTCCTGCGCCGAAATGCCTTTTTTTGCCTGCTCTATGCACTGGGACATATCTACAATATTCTTCAATTTATCCAAAAACCATTTATCAATTCCGGAAATTTTTGAAATTCTTTCGACCGACCAGCCTTTTTTCAAAGCCTCCGCAATTACCAAAATTCTTTTTGGTGTCGGATGTGCGATATCATTTTCAATTTTATCTATATCAATTTGGATATCCTCGTTCGCAACAAATCCATGCATTCCGACTTGAAGCATTCGAAGTCCTTTTTGCATCACCTCCTCAAAACTCCTTCCCAAAGCCATAATTTCACCGACAGATTTCATTTCGCTTGTGATTTCTTTCGAAACCATTCGAAATTTATTCAAATCCCACCTTGGAATTTTCAGCGCAATATAGTCTAGTGCAGGCTCAAAACAAGCCGTCGTAGTTTTTGTAACGGAATTTTTTAATTCCGGCAAAGTATATCCGAGCGCCAATTTTGCCGCTACGTGAGCCAAAGGATAGCCTGTCGCTTTTGACGCAAGAGCTGATGAACGAGACAAACGAGCATTCACTTCAATCACACAATAGTCCTCAGAAAGCGGATCAAGGGCATATTGAATATTACATTCCCCGACAATTTTAAAATGTCTGATAACTTTTATAGCAAGCTCTCGAAGTTTGTGATATTCGCTATTTGTAAGCGTTTGCGAAGGCGCAATCACAATCGATTCGCCGGTGTGAATTCCGAGCGGATCAAAATTTTCCATGTTACAAACAGTAATGCAATTGTCATTACAGTCGCGAACAACCTCATATTCCACCTCTTTCCATCCTTTCAAATTTTCCTCAACCAAAACCTGCGGACTGAATGCAAAAGCCGTATCCAGCATTTCATCGAGTTCTTTAAAATCACTCGCAAACCCGCTTCCCTTTCCGCCGAGCGTAAACGCCGCCCTTATAATAAGCGGAAATCCGATTTCTTTCGCCGCTTTTACGGCCTGATCTTTTGTTGTACATGCATGACTTTTTGGCACTCTTACGCCAATTTTATCAAGTTCTTTATTGAAAAGTGCACGATCTTCTGTTTTTTGGATCGCCTCGATTGGAGTTCCCAAAACTTCAACTCCGTATTTTTTCAAAATTCCTTTTTCAAAAAGTTTAATTCCGCAATTAAGTGCAGTTTGCCCTCCAAAAGCCAAAAATATGCCATCCGGTTTTTCTTTCGCAATAACTTTTTCCACAAAAAAAGGATTTACCGGCAAAAAATAAATTTTGTCCGCAAGTCCTTCACTCGTCTGAATAGTTGCGATATTTGGATTTATCAAAACCACTTTTATTCCTTCCTCTTTCAGCGCTTTTATGGCTTGAGAACCGGAATAATCAAATTCACCGGCCTCGCCGATTTTCAGTGCCCCACTTCCCAATACCAAAACCTTAGAAATTTTATTGGAGATTTTTTTCGAAGGATTTCTCTTAACAGTCTTCATTTACAGAGATTTTATGGAAAATCCGCCGGAAGGTCAATAAAAAGATTTTATAAAAGTTTTAAGAATTTTTAACGAAAATTTAATGTCTGTCGATTATGATGCAATAAAACAGCCCTATGAAAACAAATATTGCCAATTATTATAAAAAATATATAATTAATATATAAATATTATGTATTTAAACACAATGAAAACAATACTTTTAAAGGTAGCCGACAAAATTCCACAAGAATTGGATTTGATAAAAGAAAGTGAAGGATTGGGGAATAGAACCTCTACTTTTACTTTTCTTATAAAATATTATTTTCTTACGAAGAAAAATTCTCTCGACGCATCGATAGACACTTTCGAAAAACTTTTAGGAAAAATAGACACAATAAAACTAAAATCGCCAAAACAGCAGCTGAAAGACATATAAGAGCCATATTATGAAAATATTTTTTGCAGAACATTTCAAAAACCAACTTAGAAAATTGAAGAAAAAATATCCAAAAGTGAAAAATGACATTTTGGAAAAACTGGAAAATATAAATTTAAAAACAGAAATTTATATCGGGCGTTCAATATATAAATTGAGAATAAAAAGCAGCGATCAAAAAAAAGGAAAATCTGGAGGATTTAGATCCTATGTTTACCTATATTTGAAAAAAGATTTGCTGGTTCCTTTGTGCATCTATGCAAAATCAGAAACAGGAAGCATCAGCGAAAACGAGCTAAAATATCATTTTGATAATATCTCCGTGGAAATGTTGAAAACGCACTCCTAAAACTTCACCTCTTCCCCGTGCGCATCATCCCCTCCGCCGCTGACAACTTTCCATGAAAAAACGGGCTGAAGTTTTCCGGAAATTCCAAAACCGCTCGCTTTCGGATGTCCTCCTCCGCCCCATTGTCCTGCCACTTCTGACAAATTTACATCATTGCGTTGTGTGCGAAGAGATCCTTTCACAATGCCCTTTTCATCTTCACTCAACAAAATACAATATTTGGAATTTGGCACGGAATTTAAATAATCAATAACTCCGCCGGTATCATGAGAAGTCGCGCCGGAAGCGATATAGTCGCTTGTACTAGCCGCAGAAATCGTCACGCCTTCATCGTTAACATAAGTCCTTTCTAAAATTTTTCCCCAAAGTCGAAGTTTATTTACAGGCGTTGTGTGAAAAAGTTCTTTCGAAATTTTTTGCATATTTGCGCCCCTCAAAACTAATTCCCCACAAATTTTAAAAACCTCTGCAGTCGCATTGCTATGCATCATTCCGCCGGTATCAAAATAAATTCCATGAAGCAAAGCGTTGGCGACATCGATAGTTATTTTCCAGTCGCAAAATTTGAAAAATTTATACATAATCACGCAAGTGGCGGCGGCATGCGGATCAACGGGATTTATTTTTCCGAAAAGATTGTTTGATTCATGATGATCAAAATTTATAAATGGCTTTTCGCCGGTCAAAATCTCGGGTTTTGTTTCGTGAAATTTTACAAGTTTTATGTCTCCACAATCAACACTTACAATCACATCGAAATCTTCATAATTAAAATCCTGCACATAAGTGTCGGCGTTTTTCAAAAAAATACTGTTTTCCGGAACGGGATCTACACACGCACTCACAACGGTTTTTCCCGCATTCTCAAGCCCCATTCTGAGTGCCAAATTACTTCCGACCGCATCTCCGTCGGGACTTCTGTGAGATATAATGCAAATTTTTTGGGCATTTTCAAAAACTCTTTTTGCCTTATTAAATTCCAGCTGTAATTGTTCAGAAATTTGCTCCATCAACAAATTTATTATTCTAAAGGAGTAAATGTTAGCACTTTAAAAATTAACAGTGAAGAAGATAAGGTGAAAAATTCATTGCAAAAAGGATACCAATGTTGGAGCATATCACTATGAAAGAAAAAAACGTCGCAAACAAGGCAACGCGAGAAATGGACGAAATAAAAATTTTTGCACAATCGATAGGTTTTGATTTGGTTGGATTTTCTCCCGCCAAGATAGACAAGAAATCCTTTGATGTGTACAAAAAATGGCTGGGGAAAGGCCTAAACGCAGGAATGGAATATATGGAAAAATCCGCGCAAAGAAAAAATCTTTCAAAAATTTTACCAAACGCAAAAACCGTAATTTCACTCGCAGTAAATTATTTTCATCCACAAGAAAATAAAAAAACAAAAAAAGACGAAGCAATAATCGCGCGTTATGCATATGGCCGAGACTACCACAAAATAATTTTAAAAAAACTAAAACAATTCGAAAATTTTCTTAAACAAAAATTCCCAAATGATTTTTTCAAATCCTATGTCGACACTGGTCCGATTTTGGAAAGAGCCTATGCCGAAACTTCAGGCATCGGCCAGCTTGGGAAAAATGGATGCATCATAACAAAATCATTTGGTTCGTGGATTTTTTTATCAGAAATTATTACAACTGTGGATCTGTGTCGCAAGGAAGAAAATATTGACGAGAAAGGGAGAAGGAGATGTTCACGAAAAATAGCTTGTCTTGCTTTTGAGCCGATCACGCATCGGCTCAAATTGGACAAGTCGTACATGTTAGACTTGTCCAATGGCAAGACCTATTTTGATGGGACATCTCCTTCCCCTTTCCAGCAAAATTCCCCATGCGGCACATGCACAAGGTGTATAAAAGCTTGCCCGACAGGAGCTATCATAAGTCCCGGAATTATTGATTCTAGAAAGTGCATTGCATATCAGACCATCGAGAATAGAGGTCGCATTCCAGCAAAAATACAATATGCCATAAAAAAGACAAAACGAATTTTTGGCTGTGATATCTGTCAGGAAGTCTGCCCGCACAATTTAGGAAAACAAAAAATTACAACCCACCCCGAATTTTTACAAAAAATTGCAGGCGACAAAATTTCACTCAAAAAAATTCTCTCAATAAAATCCGATGAAGAATTTCTAAAAATCTACGCCGGCTCTCCGCTAATGCGAGCCAAATTAAAAAAACTAAAATCCACCGCAAAAATTCTAAATTAAAAAGTGGCACTTGCAATAATCTGCAATTTGTGTTTAAATGTATCTCCTAAAACAATTATCAATGGCGGAAGCACAGGACACAACAGCAAGGCCAAACATCCCCGAAGATCTAGCCGACGACGCTAGCCCTATGCCAACGCCGGAAATAGCCGACAGCTATTCAGGATATAAGGCAAACCCAGACGTGACAGCGCGGATATTGGGAGAAACAGAAACTTCCATAAGAGACTTTTTAATAAATTTCACAGAGCCGGTTTTAACAGGTGCCCAACGTTCGTCGAGAGTTTTAAGAGTTACGCAAGGCTCAAATACAGGAATGGTTTTAGTCTCAAGATCCGACGGCGACGAAAAAACATTATCTTTGATGGATATCGCAAGCGCCGGACGACGTATAGATCACATCACAGACGAAACATATCCGGAAGAAATAAAAAAACTGGAACAAATTGAAGAAAAACTGCAAAAAATGACAACACGCATCTATGACGAACGTGCTTGGAAAGCGATAAAATCAACAGGAGAACTCGAACTCTTTCAAGCGGAAATTGTAGAAATGGTGAACAAATTAAGGTTTGTAAGAGTCAAAGAAAAACTGGAAATATTAGACAGGCTTAATCGGTGCGTCACTTTTCAGGATTCCCAAGGAAGATACAATCCGCCGACAAGATTGGCAATTTGGACTTCAACGTATCGATTTATACAAAGCCGTAAAATAAATATAGAAAGGATTTCTGGACATCTTGCGAAAGACAGAGTTAGCGTGACTGCAAAAATGCAGGAAGAAGCAAAAAGATTAAATTGGTTTTATTCAGTGGTAACAGAAAAAGCAGGCGAACTGAAAATTTTAGACGTAAATGAGCCGTTGGACGATGTATTGACAATTAAAATCGCAACAAATTTAAGAGCGCTTATCTCATCATGTGAAGGGTTCAAATTTGAGCCGTATATTTCTTTTGCAAAAAAAATAATTGCGGAGACAAGAGCAATAATTGAAATATTAAATTCTCCAAATCACAACGAAAAGGAGCAAAGAGAAAAAGCAAAACAGTCATTCGTGAAAATTTATTCGATGGCAAAATTATTAAACATTGAAGATGAATTAATCGCCGCCAGAACCGATACATTTGATTCAGGGAAAAAACCGGAAAAAATTTTTACATTGGGCTTATTGCGTAGATTAGTAGACATAAAGGAACGCTTCTCCCAAAAAAGATTGGACGAAAGCGTAGAGGTAAAAGATTTAAATCCTATTTACGGAGAAATCTTTAAATTTTTAAATACTATTATCTCAAACCTACGCCAAGATCTTGGAAAATGCAGGAACGAAGAAGACAGAGTTTTTGCATTAAAAAAAGTTGAAAAAACGTTGAAAGATTTCTCTGTCGCAAAACTTCTTCAGTCTCAGGAACTTGAAGAAAAAGTGGCATAATTACAAAAACGAACTAACGCTGTGTTTTTTCACTTCCTCAACCAAAACAGTTTTCGTATTTTTTCTGTTTGGAATCATTTTTAAGAAATTTTCACGTGAAGAATCTTTGTAGAAAATTCCCAAATAAATATCTTTTTCCATGTCCTCTGCAAGCTTTCGCGCAGCCCAAATATCACTTGAATCATAATCTTTCAAATCCTCAATTTTTTTAATTCTTTCCTTGTACCAAGCCTCCGGAGTCGCTTTGTTATAAGTCGGACAAGTTTGTAAAATTTCAACAAATGCAAACCCGTCGTGTTTTACAGCTTCTTTGAAAACTGCAGTCATATGCGCAATATCGCCCGAAAAAGTTCTCGCGACAAATGAAGGATTTAAACTCAAAACAAATTGTAAAGAATTTATCGGCTCCAAATAAACTCCGTCCGGAGTGGCGTTCATCTTTGCACCTTTTGGTGTAAGCGCCGAAGCCTGACCCGTTGTTAAGCCATAATTTTCATTATTATGAAGCATGAAAAACATCGGATAATTATTTCTGATAGCATGAATCAAATGTCCGGGCCCCTCGCTAAAAGTCGCACCGTCTCCGGAAGAAGCAACGACTTTCATTTTTGGATTTGCAATGGCCGCGCCGGCCGCAAGCGAAATAGCCCGCCCGTGCAAACCATGAACTGTATGCGCCTCAATTTTATCCGCCCCGTTTCCGCTACATCCGACATCAAAAACAAAAACCGTATTATTTGGATTGAATCCCTCGGAGGTAAGAGCGTTTTTCATCGCAATTTGAATAGCGAAATTTCCGCATCCAGGACACCATGTCGGAGCATTTTTTATACCAAAATTTTTCGCAAAATTATATGCCATTTTTATCTATAAATTTAATAATATCTTCGATAAAGAAAGCGCGTCCATCAAATTTTAACAATCTGTTTTTAAACTTAACTCCAGTTTGTGACTCAACAATATTTCCGAATTGTCCCAAATAATTTCCCTCAATCAAATTCACATTTTTATTGTTTTTGAAAAAATCTTTTACAGCATTTTCTTGAAGTGGCCACACAAAACTATAATGTAAATAATTTACCTTCACGCCTTTTTCCGCATAGGTCTCAATAACATCTCTCATCGCATTTTTTGAGCTTCCCCATCCGACAAAAGAAATATCGGCATTTTTTTCAACTCCAAAAATTTCCGGAGCAGGTAAATTTTCTTTTATTGCGACCATTTTTTTCATTCGTTTTTCATAAATCAAATGGATTTCTTCCGCTTTTTCCGTGTCATCGCCATTTTCAAAATGCTCGTCTCCATTCGCAAAATAATATTCGTTTCCGTCTCCGGGGATCCATCTTGGAGAAATGCCGCTATCAGTTAATTTATACCTATCTCCTCTTTTTGGTTCTTCATGATTTTTCCCTTCGGTAAGCCCTCTTTCAATTTTAATTTCTCTGTCGAAAAATTTTCGATCAACCGAAATTTTGCTTTCCAAAATTGTTTTTTCAGAAAGTAAAATCACAGGAGTTTGATATTTTTCAGTGAAATTAAATGCCTCGCCGACAAGTTCAAAAGAATCTTCAATATCGCTAAGCCCGATTACAACTCTTGGAAATTCTCCATGCGATGAATGTATCGCCAAATCAAGATCTCCCTGCGCTGTCCAAGTTGGAAGACCTGTGCCGGGACCGGGTCTTTGCCCTATCAAAATCACCAATGGATTTTCCATAATTCCCGCAAGTGAAACTGTTTCGGTCATCAAATCGTATCCTCCGCCGGAAGTTGCAACCAAAGCGCGCGTTCCCATATACATCGATCCAAGCGCCATTTGCGACGCAGTAATTTCATCTTCCGCCTGTTTTACAATCATATCTGTTTTTCCGTTTATTTCAGCCAAATACGTCAATATCCCGCTCGAAGGACTCATAGGATATCCATAATATGCGCGCACTCCGCACGCCACAGCGCCAAGTGCTACCGCGCGACTTCCATCAATCAAAACATTATCCGTTTTTTTCGCTTCAAAATTCCAAATTCCTTGAGCAGTTTCTACGCCTTCATATCCCCTTTTTACGCATTCGATATTTGCATCCAAAATTTCTTTTGTGACTTTTTTAAATCTCGTTTTTACTTCCTTTTCGATTTTTTCAAAATCAAAACCCAAAACTTTCCAAACCATTCCAGTAAGAACCATATTTTGCATAATAGCTGTTCCACCGCTAGCAAGAGCCACTTCTTTAGTGTTCATTCTTGCGATGTTTATTCCGTCTTTCGCAAAATCTTCGCCTCCATGAATCAAAACTCCGCCTTTGGAGAGCGTTTCCAAATACGCATTCATACTGATTTTATCTATCGCAACCAAAACGTCCGCCCCTTCTGAAAGTGAGAAAATTGGCTTATCGCTGACGTTTATCGTAAAGCAGGAATGTCCACCCTTTATCAAAGAAGGATACTCTCTATCAGTCACAATATTGTATCCGAGGTAGTTTATCGCCGATGAAATTATTTCACCGACACTTAGCAGTCCGGATCCGCTTTGCCCCGCTATTTTTATGCGAACTCTATCCATTTGTTTTACATACTTTTTAAGACCAGAATCCTATCATTTTTTATGTAAAATAGCCATCAAAAATAACAAATCTGACAATCTATTTAAATACTTCAAAATATTTTCTGCATTTTTCTTAAATTCATGCTCCAGAACAATCGAATCGAGAACCGCCACAAAAGCTCTTTCTGCTCTTCTGCAAACGCTTCTCGCCACATGTAAACGCGCGGAAATTTCACTTTCGCCGATTTTTACAAATTTATTCAAATTACCAGTTATTTTTTCAAAATTCTCAATATTTTTTTCCAAATAAAAAACATCATTCTCGAAAATAGGTTTTTTGTCCAAGACAGGGGCGAATTTATTCCCGACAACAGACATTATTATGTAAAGATCATCCTGCACTCTTTCCAAAATCTCAAACATTTCAGTGGAAAGGTCGGCACACTTCGCAAGCCCCAAAAACGAATTTAATTCATCCAAATCTCCCAAAACTCCCACAAAAATATCGGATTTTTTCACTCTTTTTCCGCCAAACAACGAAGTTTCTCCACTGTCTCCTGTTTTTGTAGATATTTTCATAAATATTTGCTGGCAATTTATACAATCAGATTATACAATAAACAAGTATTTAAAAGCACACAAAACAAAATATGGCGAAAACTTTTGAAACAGAAAAAGAACTTGTAAAAGCGGTGAAAGAAATGTCAAAACAAGTCGAAACTCTACGTGACATGGAGCTTTTACAGGTGCTAAAGCGTCCATGGAAATTACTTTGGTATTCTTTTCTGAAAGGGCTAATGATAGGCTTCGGTTCAGTGCTTGGAGCCAGCGTTTTGATTACAATTTTTGTTTATTTAGTTGCTCAATTATCGACAGTGCCTTTCGTTGGTAATTATATTGACAAAATATTTTCAAGCACAGAGATATCTCAACAGGAAGCCAAAGACTCAACATTCATAGAACAATATAAGGAAACAAAAAAATCTTTAGAAACTAATAACTAATACATGACAGCAAACGCTAAACGAATATTTTTATACGGCGGACTTTTAGGCGGAATTGCGCTTATTATAGGCGTAATTGTCGCAGTCACAGCTCCGACATTAACAGTAATGGCGACAGAACTTTCAGAAAGTGATCACACTTTGGGAAACAAAGAATCGCAAGTTGTTTTGATAGAATACAGCGATTTTCAATGTCCGGCATGCAGACAGTACAGCCAAGTTATAAGTGATGTTGTTGCGGAATTTGAAAGCCACATGGTCTTTACATACAGATATTTCCCACTAAGAAAAATTCACAAAAACGCAGTAACGTCAGCACAAGCCGCGGAAGCCGCAGGTTTTCAAGGAAAATTTTGGGAAATGTATTATGTGCTGTTCGAAAACCAAAATGAATGGGCCGAAATGACGCAAGATAAAGCCTTGGAAACATTCAAAGGATATGCGAAAGGATTGGGATTGGATACAAAAAAATTCGAAGAAGATTTTTCTTCAGAGAAGGCGATGGAAAAAATAACTGCCGATGAAAAGAGCGCCAATAAGGCAAATCTTGACCATACTCCAACATTTTTCTTGAACGGAAAAGAAATTTCAAATCCAAGAAGTTTGGATGAATTCAGAAAAGTAATTCGCGACGAAATATCAAAAACCAAAAAATAATATGCCCATAGAAAAAATACCAAATTGGATACTTGTAATGATTTTAATTCTTGCATCACTAGGCTTCATAGATGCAACATATTTGACGATAAGCCATTACGTTGGTGCAGATTTATACTGTGGAGCAAGCGGTGGATGCAATACGGTCACAAACAGCCCATATTCAATAATGTTTGGTGTTTATATGGGGATTTACGGCATGCTTTATTATCTTTCCATTTTGTTTTTAACTGTTTTTTACATCGACAGAAAAAACAAAAAAATATTAAAACCCTTGATGATAATCCCAGTTTTAGGATTTTTATTCTCTCTGTATCTGGTCTACTTACAGCTGTTTGTTATCGATGCAATCTGCATTTACTGCATGATTTCAGCAGGAATATCGGTAATTCTTTTGATAATAAATATGTTCCTTGTTCAGAATTACAGAAAATTGATAAGTTAAAAAAATTTAATTAAATTTAACACAATTATTGGAGCAAGTCCGACGATTAAACATGCCCAATTCAAATAGCTCCAAAAAGAATAAAAACGAATTTTTACCCTTTCTTTTGAAAAAGACAAAAACAGTCGTCCAAATATTCCAAAAAACACAGTAAATACAGGAATCATCGAAGCGGTATAGTCTAAAGAGAGCGAGAAAAAAATAAAGAAAATAGCGTAAGATCCGAGGAAAACAGCTAAGAAAAGCGTGAAAAAAAGACTAAGAAAATTTAACACTAAAATCCCAAGTTTTCCTGAATAAGCTTTGTTTTTTCTGTAATCATAAATAATAAAGCCAACTGAAAATAAAAGAGAGGAAATAATGCTAAAAAACCACGATATAGCAGAGAAAAAGCTTTCAGCAAAATTAGCCCCGAAAGCCGCCGCGTTTCCGGATGACAATAAAAACACCAAAGATAAAATAGGGAAAAATCTAAAAAATAGTTTCATATCGTTTAATTTTTATGTTTTTTATAAAAGAAAAACAAAAAGTATATTATAGCCAAAAGTATTGGCACTATGCTCAAAACTTGCCCCATTGATAATGGAAAACTGTCGGGTAAGACATGAAGATCTTTATAAAATTCTATAAAAAATCTTCCTGAAAAATAAAGACCCACAAAGAAAAACAAGAAAAATAATTTAGGAGTTTTCTTTCGCCATTTTTTATAAATAAACAACATAGAAACAAAAATAATCAAAAGCAAAAAGGCTTCATAAAGCTGAGCTGGATGCCTTGGAAAGTCTTCGCCGAGTTGTTTGAAAATCACACCGACTCCTGAAATTTTTTCACCGGCATCTGCAATTTTATATCCGACAATTTCGGAATTAAAAAAGTTTCCGACCCTTACAAAAAATGCAGTAATCGGAATTCCGATCGCAATCGCGTCAACGTATTTTGTAAAAGGAACTTTGTGAATTTTCGTCCACAAAAGATAGGCTAGAAAAAGCCCGATTGTCGCGCCATGACTTGAAAGTCCGCCATGCCAAGTTTTGAAAATTTCCGAAGGATTTGCAAAGAAAAATTTCGGATCGTAAAACAAAACTTCACCAAGTCTCGCACCTATCAAAAGTCCAAAAAACAAATAAATCGCGATACCGTCGAGGTCATCAACTTTAAATTTTTCTTTTTTAAAAATCCATCTTATAACAATGTAGGCGAGCGCTATTCCAAGCGCAAAAAACACTCCATACCATCTTAAAGAAAATTCACCGAAATTAAAAATTTCTGCAGAAATATCGTTGATAAAAATCATAAAAATTTTTTAAAAAACTTTAGAAACTATAACAAAAAAAACATCAATCAACAAACTTATAAACATCGCGACGATGTTTAACCTGAGTGATGTTCAAAATTGTCACTTCATTATATTTTTGGACTTCAAAGATGGCTCTATAATCCCCGACTCTAAAGCGATATTGTCCAATTCGGACATCTTTAATTCTTTTTGCGTACATAAATGGATCGGGAGATTTTTTATAGAAATAAAGTTTTTCTAAAATTTTATTTGAGATATTCTTGTCCAACTTATCGAGATGATCTCTTGCCTTTTCCGTAAACACAAGTTCAAATCTCCTGTTCATACATCATAATTTTAAATGTTTTTTTACTTCATCCAATGTGTAAACCTTCCCTTCTTTTATTTGCTTGCGACCTATTTCTGCATCTCTAATAAGTTCCTCCAAAATAAATTCATCAGATTTCATGGGATTCACTTCCATTACGGGCTTATTTTTATTCAAAACAATAAATCGCACATCCTTGCCCAATAATTGCTTTGTATAAGCGGATAAATTCTGTCTGAAATCTTTAAGCCCTATTATTTTTGTAGTCATGATGTTTGATGTTAAGATATAACTTAAGTTACATCTCAAGTTTACACTACTTCTTGTGAAAAATCAAAAACAACACGACCATAACACAGTCATATTAAATTTTTATTAAAAATTTATAAAATTTTCTTAAATTATTTTTTCCTAAAAACTGCCACGAAAAATCCTTCACAAATTTCAGATGGCATAGCTTTTATACAGTTCGAAACCCGTTTATCGAAAGTCACACCATCATAAGAAGCAACAATTGGAAGTAAATTTTTTTCAAAACCGGTAAGACTCAATTTTAAAATTTCAACATTCTCTCCAAATTTTTTAAGAACACTATCAACAACTCCTTCATTTTCTTCAGGAGATAAAGTACACGTAGAATAAGCCAAAATTCCACCTTTTTTTAAAGCTTCAAATCCCGAAGTCACAAGTCTTTTTTGTAAACTGGCGGAAGATTTTAAAATTTTCTTTGACCAAAATTTATAACTTCTCGGATTGGAAATATCGATTCTTCCCTCCGCTGAACAAGGCGCATCCACAAGAACTTTATCAAAATATTCCGGCATTTTTTCTCCGACAAAAATTCCGTTTCCTTCGACAACTTTTGCAATTTTTATCCCCTGTTTTTCCAAGGTATATTTCAATTTTTCAATTCTGATTTTATCAAATTCATTTGCCAAAACTTCACCAATTCCTCCCATCATTATCGCCATTTGCGCGGTCTTGCTTCCGGGTGCGGCACAAAGATCCAAAACTTTATCTCCGCTGACAGGCTTCAAGAAAATGGCTGGTAGTTGCGAAGAAATCCCCTGAAAATAAATCTCACCTTTTTTATAAATATCCAAATCCTCAAAAAATTTCTCATCTTTATTTTTTATAATTAGCGCATCCGGCAAAAAACTAACTCGTTCAAAATTCACATTTTTTTCACGCAGAAAATCCATCACATCCCGAACATTGGTCTTTAGCGTATTTATGCGAATACAAGGCTTTCTTTCACACGAAAACCCCCTCAGAATTTTCTCAAAAATGCTCATTCCGAAAACGCGTTCAAAATGCTCGCAAAACTCATCTCCAAGCCTATGTCTTATTTCGCTTATACTTATATTTGCCATCAATTGAAGGTTTTTAATAAATGGTGCAACGAAGGGGTTTAGAACCCTTAGGCGTCCACAGTGACAGTGTGGCATTCCACGCACTGTATGAATGCAAAATGGCGGAACGGACGGGGCTCGAACCCGTGACCTCCACAGTGACAGTGTGGCGTTCTAACCAAGCTGAACTACCGCTCCAAATTGCCCATGAAAGATAATATATTTAAAGAACAAAGACAAGCTAATTTTCAATCACGCCTTGAAACAGGAATAGCACGAGAACTGGAACGCCTTAATTCCTCTGTACCAAGAGCTACCTTTTGCAGCTCTTTGCTACTTGCGCGACGTTCACGGTAAGCCATGGGTCTGGAGTCGTGGCCGGAAACTATTGGTTGAAAAAAACCACCCATTGGAGCATACATTATATCTCTGGAAGTCGCACCATCATCAGAAGAAGGACGAGCATGCTTTTTCTTCATTCTCTTCCGCCACAAAACACTCTTAACATTCCAATCCGCATAAGTATCTTCACTTGAAGGCTTTTCAGTTTTCGCAGGATCAGCCTTGGCGACAAGATTTTGCTTGGCAGGCTCAAATCCCGCCCAAATTTGATCTCTTATTTTTTGAGCCTCGTCCTCGAGTTCTTGACGCACTTCTCTCTCCGCAATCCCCTCACAATCCACCTCGGCCTTCATCCCGCCAGCAACCACATCATGGTCTTCACCATAACATCCATCATAACCATATTGATCCCTGCCACCCACGATTTTTACATCAACAATTTTCGCCATCGAAATTATTTTAACTTTAAAAAGGAGCAAAAAATAACATACTAAAACTTTGTAGTCAACAATCACAGAGTTTTCAATTTTCAA
>Ga0172379_10004605_pt1 | contig 20117 bp, 17 predicted proteins | sample GrowelOW334metaG_FD_119756 | JGI IMG/M metagenome (GOLD analysis project Ga0172379, IMG submission 119756) | Groundwater microbial communities from an aquifer near a municipal landfill in Southern Ontario, Canada - Groundwater well OW334 metaG | ecosystem: Environmental > Aquatic > Deep...
ACTCATCATCTACCTGTGGCTCCTGGGGTCTCCCGACGCTCCCCTCAGGCTGGCAATATCACTGTAGTCCCACCTCATCTCTCCAGAGTGCCACGGGTACCGGCTGGATCCCCGTTAACTTCACGACTACGGGAGTGGTCTCTCTTTCCTCCCTCCCCACTGACCCGATCAATGCTTCTTCCTCTAATCTGTACTATACCTATATCACCGGAGGTTCTTTCAAACTTGCCGCTACTCTTGAGTCAACCAAATATATCTCTTTTGCCTCCTCTGATGGTGGTACCATATCAGGAGCCATTGAAATGGGCTCTAATCTTGCTCTGGGGCAAAGCGTCTTTCCCTCTGGTTGGATCAAAGTTCCTGGTGACTCTCGTTTCTCTACTTCTGATTTCTATGTCATGAAATATGATGCTAGATGTCTCTCGGCAACAACATCACAACCGCTGACTGCTCCGGACTACTCAACGCCCTACCATGTCTATTACAACCTCTCTCAACCATGCATTGCTCCCAACTACATAGTCGCCTCAACTCCCAACGGCTATCCCATAACTGGAATCAAACAGAGCGGAGATGGCTCCAACAATGATGCAGTAAAATATTGCCAATCTATCGGCGCTCATCTTATTACCAACAATGAATGGCAGACCATTGCATGGAACGCCCAACAACAATCGTCCAACTGGCAGGGTAATTTTGTAGGAACCAACTATATCTACCAAGGCAACTCAAACGGCTCAGCGGCCCTTGAGGCATCAAATGACGACTCTCAAGGATACTTTGGCATCAATAGCGCCACGTATCCACGCAATCGCCGCATACTCTCCCTCTCTAATGGACAAACGATCTGGGATATGGGAGGAAATGTCTGGCAATGGACCAATGATACGATCATAGGAACCAATAAACCCGTTGGTGTCGCTGGATCCTGGGTACAATGGGATGCTGTCTCTAACTTTGGCACTCTGTCCCAACAAACCGCCGGCCCCTTCAATGGTTCATGGACATCCTCACAAGGAGTCGGCATGTATTACATGGGAACTGCTGATGCAAATTCTTACGGCTTTGTCCGCGGCGGCTATTGGAGCAACGGTGCCAACGCCGGCGTTGAGGCGTTGGGTTTGCCCTACTCGCCGGGCTCCACGTACTACAACGTCGGGTTCCGCTGTGTGAGATAAGATGGGTTGTGTGGCAATCTTTCTTTCTCTACTTTCTCTGCGGACAACGGAGATGTATCGGCGCTAAAAACGTCAGTAAGGGCCTGCTCTTTCTGGATAGTTTTTGTATTGCGCGCGGGCATTGCCGTTTGTGTGCGTGCGTCTTGACAATCGGGGAGGGGAGTATATACTGGGGGGGAGTATATAACAAATGCAAAATGTAAAAATCAAAGATTAAAATGACAGAAAGAATGACGAGTGGTGGAAAATTGAAAAGAAAACAGACAACTAGCCACCAACGACGAACAACGGCGGGAAAGATTCGGAAAATTTCCGCTGACCAAACGCTTGGCAGGCGGGTGAGGCGGATTGTTGGGCAGGTGGAGGCGCTGGAGCGGATGGTGGATGATGGGCGTCCGTGTCTGGAGATTACCCAGCAGATTGCCGCGGCACGTTCGGCACTGGGGGCGCTGGCGGCAGAGATTCTCAAAGAGCGGGGCTTATGCGGTGGGGGCGTCAAACAAACCGCCGAGTTGGAGCGTATTGTTGATGCGGTGATGAAATACTCATAAAAATACACAATGCCTGCCAGTAGGCGGGCAAATATAAAAAATCAAATTAATTTTTTCTTATGTCTCAACTACAACACATTAATGGAGTTCCGGCGTTTGATTCGTTCGTAAAAGAACAGAAAGGATTCGTGCTGGTTGATTTTTGGGCGGAATGGTGCAACCCCTGCCGGATTTTAGGTCCGATTATCGAGGAGTTTGCCACGGAGCGGAATGACGTGGCGGTGGCCAAGGTGGATGTAGATAAAAACCAGGAACTGGCGATGCGTTTTGGCGTGCAGAGCATCCCCACCGTGGTGGCGTTTTATAACGGAGAAGAAGTAGATCGGTTTGTCGGGGTGCGGGAGAAAACGTTCTACGCACACGCGCTGGATGAGCTGAAGAAGGATATGGAAAATCCATCGGCCGAAAAGAAAGTCATTGTGTTTTCAACACCAACCTGTCCGTGGTGCCAGCGCCTTAAGTCGTATCTCAAAGAGCATGGCGTGGCGTTTGAAGACAAGGATGTGTCGCGCGATCAGGATGCGGCCATGGCGATGGTGCAAAAAAGCGGCGAAATGGGCGTGCCGCAGATGTGGGTGGGCAAGCAGGTCGTTATCGGGTTTGACCAGGAACGAATCAATCAGCTGTTGCATATTAATTGAAAATGCAAAAATAAAAATGTAAAATGACGGACGATCTTCGAGTCCGCGGATCATTTTGCCCGCCTATCGGCAGGTAGGATGTTTGATTTTTTAATTTTGAATCTCCATGCATGACATTATCATCATCGGTTCGGGGCCGGCGGGATATGCCGCGGCGGTCTACGCCGCTCGCGCAGATCGTAAAACGATTCTTTTTGCGGGCGCCGAAAAAGGGGGGCAGTTGATGCTCACCACGGAAGTGGAAAACTTTCCCGGGTTTGATGAGCCGATTTTGGGGCCCGATTTGATGGATAAGATGGGGAAGCAAGCAAAAAAGTTTGGCGGGGCGATTATTGATAAAAATATAACGCGCGTTGATTTTTCGGCATCTCCATATAAAGTCTTTGCCGGCGACGATGCCTACGAAGGGAAGGCGGTCATTGTCACCACGGGAGCGTCGGCGCGAAAACTGGGATTGCCGCGTGAACCGGAATTGACCGGGCGTGGCGTATCGTATTGCGCGACCTGCGACGCGTACTTTTTCAAAGACAAAATCGTGGGCGTGGTGGGTGGCGGCGATGCGGCGATAGAGGAAGCGCTCTTTCTCTCAAAGTTTGCCCGGCAGATTATTCTCATCAATCGCTCGGATGTTTTGCGTGCATCAAAAATTATGCAGGACCGCATTGCGGCCGACCCTAAAATCTCCGTTCTCTATAATAAACAGATCGCGGCACTTAACGGAGAAAAAATGCTTGATGGCGTGATGCTCAAAGATTCGATAACCGGAGAAGAAAAGATGCTGGAATTGCAAGGACTTTTTGTCGCCATCGGACATGAACCGAACACGAAACTTTTTGGTGGGCAGTTGGATATTGATGCGCGCGGATACTTGGTTTTGCCCGGTGCGCATTCCCAGCAAACATCGCGAGAAGGGATTTTTGCGGCAGGGGACGTTGCTGATCCGATCTACAAGCAGGCGGCGATTGCGGCGGGTGCCGGCGTGCAGGCCGCGCTAGAAGCGGAACGGTATATTGCGCGCAGCGAACACGGAGGCATCTCGCATTGAGCTGGTGTTTTGGCGCGCGAAGGCCGTTTGATGGGCACTGGACAGAATGAGTAGAATGTTCTATAAATAAAAACGCTTCGATATGGTATCGGAGCATTTTTGTTCTTACGACAGACGGTATGCGTGATTAGAAAGGAGGGACAATCCATGTGTTGGATGAGTTTTGCCGAGGAAATCGGACAGTTGGGCGTCGTGGTGCGGCATGACGTGCTGGAAAAGAATCCCGCATGGACAGTGCCGATTGAAAGGGCGGCATCCGTTCTTTCGGCCGATCTTGCGCCCGATCAGTTCAGCGAGTGCAACGTCAGGGAGCTTCTGGGGCGGTCTCCCATCCGCACCAATGGCACGCAGGACGTGGTCGTTCTGGCGCAAGCGGTTCTTTTGGCGCTGGACAAAGATGGTTTGGTGCCAGCCAGCACCTTCGAGAGCGCGGCGTTGCTTTTGGCGCGGCGCATCAGGGAGGCCGACCTGCTCTCGTCGGAGAAAACCATCTCCGATGTGGCGGTTCTTTCCCACGAGGTTCGTTGCGGAGATGGCACGATCTGGTTTCCGCTCCTCCTCGATGGGGGCAGTGTAGAGCTGGCACTCTTGCCGGGGAATGCCGTCCTTGCGCCGTATTGGGGTGCGCGGACGTCAATATTCGCATTGCCTCGGCCTCGGTAAAGCACACAGGGCGCCTTGTCTGCTGGAAGCAGACGGGGCGCCCCTTTTTTTATTTGCGGTTAGGCGTATACTCGATGGCAATACCAGTAATTTTTTGAAATACATGATTCGTGTCGCCATTAATGGATTTGGCCGCATCGGGCGATTATTTTTCCGCCAAGCATTCGGGAATCCAAACATAGAAATAGTCGCTATTAATGATTTGGGGAGCGTCGAGAATCTTGCCTATCTTCTGAAGCATGACACGACATATCGCACCTACAACAAAGAAGTGCGCGCCGATGTCGCGCGGGGGATTTTAATTGTCGATGGGAAGGAAATAAAATTTTTACAGCAGAAAGACCCAGTGCAATTGCCGTGGAAGGATTTGGCCATTGATGCGGTGCTTGAATCCACCGGCATTTTTGAATCATTTGAAAAGGCAAAGGTGCATATCGATGCGGGCGCCAAGCACGTGGTGATTACCGCCCCGGCAAAAGACGAAGATGGCCCGATAGGGCAGACGGTGTTGATGGGTATCAATGGAGAAATGGCCAAAACATTTCCGGTGACATCAAACGCATCGTGTACGACCAACGGTGCGTCGCCGATGATGGCGGTGTTATCGGAAAATCCCGGAATTGTAAAAGCGATTCTCACAACTGTGCACGCCTACACGGCTACGCAGAGCGTGGTTGATGGGCCGGTGAAGGGCGATGATTGGCGGCGCGGCCGTTCGGCGGCGCAGAACATTGTTCCTTCCACAACCGGTGCGGCAATTGCCGTGACGCGCGCGCTTCCCGAGCTTGTAGGAAAATTTGACGGTATTGCGATTCGGGTTCCCGTGGTAACGGGGTCATTGGTGGATGTGACGTTTGTTGCCAAGCGCCAAACGACCGTTGAGGAAATCAATACCATTTTGAAAAATGCCGCGCAGGAGCCGCGCTGGCAGGGGATTTTCGGGGTGACCGACGAGCAATTGGTTTCGTCGGATATTATTGAGATGCCGTATGCGGCATTGGTGGATATGCGGCTCACGAAAGTGATTGACGGCGATCTGGTAAAAGTATCGGCGTGGTATGATAACGAATGGGGATACACCACTACGCTGGTTAAACACATTGCGGCACTTGCATAACTTTTTGGCACTCATCGGTTGCCTGTTGTTTGGGGCATGGGGAACATTAAAAGTGGATAACTGTTTCTGACGATCGTCAGAAACAGTTATCCACTGGTGAGCAATGAGACAAAGTTTGAGTGTGTTTTGAGTCGAACCTTAGTTGGTAAGAACAGCTCGGGCGTTTTTTGTCCGCATTTATATTTTGGAGAGTCTATTCTTTTCAGAGTTGATATTTGGGGTTTATATTTATGTCGTGCACCGATGGCGCCGCGGTTAACCAATGGCGGTTTTTTGTGAACGTGCGGGCGATTTTATCTGAGATGGTTTTGCACAGCGTGAACGGTTTTGTGGTATACTCAACACATGTTTTCGTTGCGCCAAGAGCTGGCAAAAGCTCGCCAGGCAAAAATTGCTCTGGGGCATTTTAATATTTCTGATCTGGCCGGGCTCAAAGGCATCATTGCGGCGGCTCGCACGCATCATGCACCGGTGATGATCGGTGTTTCGGAGGGTGAGCGGGAATTTATCGGCGTGCGGCAGGTTGCGGCATTGGTTAAAAGCATTCGCGATGAATTACAGTTACCGATTTTTTTGAATGCCGATCACACGCATTCGTTTGAAAAAATACAGGAAGCGGTTGAAGCCGGATTTGACGAAGTACTCTTTGATGCCGGAAAAGAAACGCTGGAGGAAAATATTGAAGAAACAAAAAAAGTTGTTGCGTTCGTGAGAGATTATAACGCCATGCATGGCACGGACGTGTTGGTGGAAGGAGAGCTGGGTTATATCGGGGGCGGATCGGTTATTCTTGACCGGATTCCGGAAGGCGTTTCCATTAAGCCCGAAGACCTGACCAAACCCGAGGATGCGGCTCGTTTTGTTGCGGAGACTGGCATTGATATGCTGGCGCCAGCGGTGGGAAATTTGCACGGCATGTTTTCCGATGCGCCCAACCCAAACATCGACATTGAGCGTATTGGCGCCATTGCACAGGCGACCGATGCATATCTCGTCTTGCACGGCGGTTCGGGTATTTTAATCGAGCAATTTAAATCGGCGATTGCCGCGGGAATCGCCGTCGTTCATATCAATACCGAACTGCGCGTGGCGTGGCGGCGCGGGGTTGATTTGGCGCTGATGTCGCATCCGCGGGAAATCACACCGTACAAAATACTTCCCGAGGTAGCTCACGAAATTGAACGGGTAGTGGATGAAAAAATTAAAATATTCTATACTGGATAATATTCATCTATGACATTACGTTCACGCAGGCGACGGATGGTCGAACGCAGAGATGGTTTTACCTTGCCGGAAGTTATTCTTGCGATTGGTATTATCGCTGTTCTTTCAACAATCGCGACGGTTTCGCTCAATCCCAGTGAGACGCTCAAGGAATCTCGGGACACCAAGCGTATTGCCGATGTGAGTTCTTTAAATGCCGTTTTGAGCAAGATTGTGTACGGCGACAAGCGAGTGGACACCACGCTGGCATCGTCAACCATTTATGTTTCGCTTCCCGACGACACGTCAACAACATGCGCCTCGCTTAATTTGCCGCCATTGCAATCGCCATGGGTGTACCACTGCGCATCTTCACAGAATGTTTATAACATCAACGGCACGGGATGGATTCCGCTTAACTTTAAAACGGCGGGCATCACCGATTTACCCGTATTGCCCGTTGATCCCATCAATGCATCAAGCAGCTGCTCGTATTATTCGTATATTCCCGGTGTTGCCAATTTGATCGTGGGGAGTGAACTGGCGACCAATCTTGAATCGTCAAAATATCGTTCTCAATATTCAAGCAGTACCGATTTTCTTACTTCGGGCGTTTTTACCATCGGTACGATCGGCACGAGTAGTGCCGGGACGGTGTATGATTGCGATCGCACATTTACCGGGACGGTTTCGCAGGCCAACTCGTCACTGTCCGCAACCGCACTCTATGCGACATCAACGCCATAGTATTGATATCTGCACTATTTATTATGCGTAACGAAGATATGTTTACTGAAAATTTTTCTCGAAGGAATATGAAATTATTTTATGGTATTGGTGTGGCGTTGCTTGTTTTTGGTTCTCTGACCGGTCTTGTGCTGGTACGTGCACCTCGGGCAATGGCCCTCTGTCTGTTTGATCCGTGTACGCCCACCTGTCAGAAGAGCATTGAGGTTCCGGCAAACGCAACGGCGATTAAAACTCCGTGTAGTTTGCTGGTCTGTTCCGATTCTCTTGGCAATTGCCCAAATAATAGCAATTATACATCGGGGTTCACCTGCAATTCCGGCTATACGCTGGTCAATGGTCAGTGCATTCTTCAGTGTCCCGCATCCGGCATTTGTCCCGCAACTCCCAGCGGCAGTACATGCAACGGATGGACGAACGGTTCGCCGGTGTATCCGACGGTATGCAGTTCGGTTGCCACGACGGCTACGTGCAACAGCGGAACGTGGAGCGGTACTCTGCCGACCACTTTTACGTGTTCACAGTATTGTGCGGCGAGCGGTAGCTGTCCCTCCGTGGTTAATGGAACGTATTGTGGCGGCTATTCCACTTCGTCGGCGACAAGCCCGACCTTGTGCAGTTCCTATGCAAACAATAGTACGTGCCAGAGTACCGGCCTATGGTCGCCAACACCAACACCGGCGTATAGTACCTGCACTCAGAATTATCGCTCGTGCGCCGCATCGGGTGCATGCCCGCTCACCGTCAACGGCGGAACCTGTACGTCGTATGCTTCTTCGGCGCCGCTCACGACATGTTCGGCAATCAGTTCTACGTGTAATGATGGAACGTGGAGTCCAGCACCCGGTGCCTACTCCACGTGCAGTAATCCGTGCGCGGCATCCGGCATCTGTCCTATAACCGCCAGCGGTGGCACGTGTAGCGGCTACTCCGCTTCATCGGCAACGGGTCCGAATTTGTGCAGCACGTATGCGCTTACCAAAACATGCACCAATGGAACATGGGCTACGCCGTTGCCGGCGTATAGCACTTGCACTCAAAATTGTACGACCGGAGCGGTTACTGCTTCTCCTTCGACGATCACTGCGCAAAGCACGACGGCACTTTCTGCACCAGCCAGTTGGAGCGGGGGATCGTTCTCGTCCAGCAATACGTCGGTATTAACGATTGTCGGTTCAACGGGAACGGGAAAACTTGCGGGAAGCGCAACGGTAACCGGAACGGGATGGACCGACCCGTACGGCACAACCAGCTGTTCGCTTACCGGCACGGCGGTTACGGTGAGAGGGACATACACCATTGATCCAAGCGTTAGTGCCAGCGTCGGATTGACCGCCCAAGACCATGGCTACTACGATGCCGATGGATCGGGAACGGCGACGACGACGCAAACGGTTACTTCGGGCCCGACATGGTCATCGAGCAACACGGGCATCGCCACTATTTCTTCGAGCGGTTTGGTGACTTGTGTTTCTGCCGGAACGGTAACTATTACCTCGACTTATCAAAGCGTGACGGCAACGGGGAGCGCGGTTTGTACCGTCGCAAAATCATGTACCGTCAGCTCAAGCCCCAATCCAATTGTGTCCGGCAATTCATCGTCATTGAGTTGGAGCTCTGCGGGCGTATCGGCATGTACGTGGACCAGCGGTCTTTCCGGAAGTGCGGGGACGAGTGGGAGTCAATCAGTGAATCCGGCTGTGAGTACTACGTATGCCCTTAACTGTGATAGTGGTGCGGCGACGTGCTCAACGCTTTTGCGTGTATGTTTGAGTGGGGCGGTCTCGGTCACGCCGAGTACGGCAACGGTTGGCAGAACCGTTGCACTTTCTGCCCCCGCGAGCTGGACGGGTGGTACGTTTTCATCAAGCAATACCGGTGTGCTCTCCGTTTCTGGATCAACCGGTACGGGGGTTGCGGCGGGTAGTGCGACGGTCACCGGATCAAACTGGACCGATCCAAATGGAACGACGGGATGTCCGTTGAGCGGTGTTTCAATTCCTGTGGTGACGTGTCCCGTGGGGAGCGTGACCGCGACGCCATCAACCGTAAAGGTTGGGTCAACCACGGCGCTTACCCAGCCCGCCGGTTGGAGTAGTGGAACTTTTTCTTCAAGCAATAGCGGCGTTCTCTCTGTCACCGGATCAACCGGCACGGGGGTTGCGGCGGGTAGTGCGACGGTCACCGGATCAAACTGGACCGCTCCAAATTTGGCAACGGGGTGTCCGCTATTGGGAGCAATCGTTAGTGTGGTGACATGTCCGGCAAGCACCGTAACGCTGACTCCTGCATCGCTGACCGCACAGGGAACAACAGCGATATCTTCAACGGTGGCGATGACGGGCGGAACATTCTCATCAAGCAACACATCGGTCTTAACGGTATCCGGGTTGACGGGTACCGGTAAAATTGCGGGAACGGCAACGGTCACCGGATCTGGGTGGACTGCGGCAAATGGCGCGACGAGCTGTTCAATCACGGGAACAACTGCAACAGTCTTGGGAACCTACACCTGCGATTCGCCACTCACTGTTACGGTTGGAGGCACGGCGCAAGACCATGGTTATTACGACGCCGATGGATCGGGAATCGCGACGACAACGCAGACGGTTACCTCCGGTCCGACGTGGACATCAAGCAACACGGGCGTCGCAACGGTTTCGTCGTCTGGATTGATTACCGGTGTTGCGGCGGGAACGGCAACTATTACATCGGTTTATCAGGGGGTAACTGCCACATCTGCAGTCACCGTCGTTTCGTGTCCGGCAAGTACCGTAACGCTGACTCCCGCATCGCTGACCGCACAGGGAACAACGGCAATTTCATCAACGGTTGCTATGACGGGTGGAACATTTGTGTCAGACAACACGACCGTCATGACCGTTTCCGGTTCAACGGGGACAGGAAAATTTGCAGGAATATCACATATTTCAGGTTCAGGATGGACGGCTTCAAACGGCGCGATGAATTGCTCTATTTCCCAAGCAACCGCAATTGTGAGCGGATCGTTTACGGTGGACCCTAGCAAGAGCGCGATTGTCGGGGGAACGGCTCAATTCAACGGTTATTATGATCCGGATGCGGGTGGAATCCAGCCAACACAGACTGTAACTTCATCGGCGGCGTGGTCATCTGGTAGTCCGTCAATTGCACAAAGCTTAGGAAGCGGTCAGGTGAAATGCCTCGCGGCGGGGGTCGCTGTTATCACTGCACAATATACACAAGCGGCAAACAGCGTGGTGGTGACTGCGACGGGCACCATGAATTGTAGTGCCGCACCGACCTGTTCGGTAACACTGAACCCGGCCTCGGTAACGCAGGGCAACTCATCGTCATTGGGCTGGAGCTCGGCGGGCGTATCGGCATGTACGTGGACCAGTGGTCTTTCCGGAAGCGCGGGAACCAGCGGAAGCCAGTCAGTTAATCCAGCTACTACGACCTCGTATGCCCTTAACTGCGATAGCGGTGCGGCGACCTGCTCGGGGACGCTGACGGTTATCCCTCCATGTCCGACCGGTTACGCCGTGACGGCAACGCCTACTGGCATTGCAATCGCTGGCACGACGGCGCTGGCCCCTCCTTCTGGTTGGACGGGCGGAATTTTTTCTTCAAGCAACAACGGCATTCTTTCTGTTGCCGGATCAACCGGCACGGGCGTTGCGGCGGGTAGCGCGACGGTAACGGGAAGCGGATGGAGTGTGAGTGGCGGAGCCATTAATTGTTCGCTTAATGGAACGGCGGTAACCGTCAGCCAGCCGACGTTATCGGTAAATACACCCGTTTATGTTGGTGTCGGAAAAACTGCTCATGTTACCTCAATATACAGCGTCGATGGGACGCCGGGCAATAATCAAGACGTTACGACACAAAGCACGTGGAGCTCGAGCAACAGTGGTATCGCGTCATCTTTGGGTGGTGGAGGATTTTTGGGACTTGCTCCCGGGGTTGTGACGATGACGGCAAATTATGCAACGGGAGGCATCACGGCGACCGGAACTCTGGCGATTGTTCAGTGCAAAGCCACCGACATTACTATCACTTTGCGCAGTGGCATTAATACGCCCATGCCCAATGTTCCTGTGACGCTCTCTACCAACGTCGGTACGCTTGCCCAGACCAGCGGTACCACCAATGCGCAGGGGATATTTACAACCTCGTTGCGCGCGCCAGTGCCTGTGAGTAATAATCCGGTGGCGGTAGATGCCACCATCACGGCGGTAGCGCAGGGAGTGACTCTTACTAAAACGATAACCTTCCCCGCCGATTCATTGTGTTATGCAAACCAGATTGGGATGGGGCAAACCGGTTCAGTGTTCGCGCTATTGGAAAATCTTACCGGAACCATTTTCCCGTATCTTCATCCGTCCCTGCTTATGGGTATGGCGTGGGGCGGGGATAGGTAGCCAAAGCGTCTGTTTAATCAGAGCGACAAAAAGCAAGAGTGCTTCTTATGAAGCACTCTTGCTTTTTAGGCGTGGGTGGGGTATAGTCTCCCTCGTATGACAACAATTACCGCTCAAACACGAACGCTTTTTGGGAAGAAATTTGCTTCACTGCTTGCCCAGGGATTTGTTCCCGCTGAAATCTATGGCGGCGGAGTTGAAAATGTTCACGTACAGATTCCCTTGCGTGAATTTACAAAAGTTTTTGCCGAAGCGGGGCACAACGCTATCGTCACCATTGATGTGGAAGGAAAGAAATATCCCGCCCTTATCAGCGCCGTTCAAGGCGATCGGCTCGGACAGGGCGTGGTGCATGTTGATTTTTATCAGGTGCGCATGGATCAGAAGATCAAGGCGCAAGTACCGTTGCATTTTGTCGGCGAGTCACCCGCGATCAAAGTCGGCGGTGTTTTGGTTAAGGCGGCCGAAGAAATTGAAGTTGAGGCATTGCCACAAAATTTGCCCCATGCCATTGAGGTTGATCTCTCCCGCATTTTAGAGGTTCACGAGAGTATCCACGTTAAAGATTTGGTTATTGCAAAAGACGTGCGGGTTTTGAGCGATCTTGATATGGTGGTGGCCACCGTTACTGAACAGGCTCAAGAAATTGAAGAGACTCCCGCAGTTGTCCCAACTGAAGGCGAGGCATCGACGGCGGTAACGCCCGAGGGCGCCGCACAAGAGCCGGAGAAAAAATAATTTTGTTTTCTGCAAACCGCCCCGATATATTATGGGGCGGTTTTTTTGTGGATGCATATGTGCTATACTACTCCCATGGCTGGTATGGCCGTGTTTTGTGTTAAAACTTTTTCATGCACACCGCTCGAGCAATTAGCGATATTTATTCAAAGAGAAATCTGCGCGCTGTTCTTCCTCGCCGGATCTGTTTGAAGAAAGAACGCATTATTACGATTCCTATTCGGCTGGCATCAAAATATGCGGCCGTTTCGTTGGCATTTTTTCTGCTTATTTTGGGTCCGGCCTACGCGCCTTCGACGCGCGGGCTTTTGTTTGCCGCATCCGGAAGCGATGCCGAACGGGCACAACTGCAGGCGCAGCTAGACGAGCTCGAAAAACAAATTTCGCAATATGAGACAACCGTTGGTCAATATCAAAAACAGGGGGCAAGTCTCCAAGGAGAAATAAAACTGCTCAACAACAAAATCGCATCACTGAATTTGCAGATAAAAACGGTTACGCTCAATCTTCAGCGGCTTAAGGGGGAAATCGGCACTACCGAGAGTCAGGTAACACAGACGGAGACTGATATCGGTCAAACGAAGGATTCGTTGGCGGGCGTATTGCAAACGCTCTATGAAAATGAAAGCCAGAGCATGATAGAAACTATTGTCGCTAATCCGCGACTCTCCGATTTTTTTTCCGATGTGAATAATCTGCTTATGTTGCAGGATAGCGTGCGCGCCGCGCTTGATCGGATCGTGGTACTGCGGACCGATTTAATGAATCAAAAGGAATCATTGTCGTTGCAATACAACGACGTGGCACAGCTCAAGGCATACCAAGAATCTCAAAAGAAAACTATTGCGCAAACGCAGACGCAAAAACAACAAGTGCTCACCGTTACCAAGGGGCAAGAATCAAAATATCAGCAGTTGCTGACGCAGACGAAACAGACGGCCGCGCAAATCAGAAGTCGTCTCTATGAGTTGCTCGGTGGCGGACAATTGGCGTTTGGTGATGCGTATAAATTGGCTAAATCGGCACAAGATGCTACCGGCGTTCGTGCCGCGCTGACGTTGGCGGTGCTGGATCGCGAATCGGCACTGGGAAGAAATGTGGGGAAGTGCAAATACGACGTCAACCCCTATTATCCGAATCGAGCAAGCAATCCGACAACCATGCATCCAACGCGGGATATTCCGGTCTTTCTTCAGATCTGTAAGTCATTAAGCATCGATCCAAAGAGCGTTTCGGTTTCGTGCCCAATTCCCGCCGACGGAGCTTATGGCGGTGCGATGGGGCCGGCCCAATTTATTCCTTCTACCTGGCAAAAATATGTGGGACAAATCGCCGGCATGACGGGTCACGATACGCCATCGCCGTGGAACAATATGGATGCCTTTATGGCCACGGCGCTCTATATGCGCGATGCGGGGGCGGCCAAAGGAACGCTCTATGACGAGAAAGTCGCCGCGGCAAAATATTATGCCGGCGGGCGATGGCAGTATTATCTCTCAACGTATGGCGAGGCGGTTATCTCGCGCGCACAAAGTTTTCAGGATGATATTGATGTCCTTATCGGTAGCGGCAGTTAGTTGTCCGGCACTCATTTTTTTGCTACTCTGATGGTATGATTTTAGATGATGCGGCGCTGGATCATCTCTTTGCGTTGGCGCGGATTGAACGCGAGGACGATCCGGTGCGCAGACAGAAATTACTGCAGGATCTCTCAGCCATTTTGGATCATTTCCAAGAGTTGCGCGGTGTTGATACTGACCACATACAACCGCTTTCGGGCGGTACTTTTCTTACCAACGTAACGCGATCGGATGAAGAAGCGGTGCGCGATGTTGTCTGCGTGGCCGAAGAGCGCGATGCGGCACTACGACAATTCCCCGAAGCTGAACATGGGTATTTAAAGGTGCCGCCGGTATTCGAATAACTTTTATCCGCACGCGCATGAATTCTTTTTTTGAAACGGGATACACTATTGATCAATTACACGAGGCATATGCGCGGCGTGCCGTTTCAGTTACTGATGTGATGCGCCAATTTTTCGACTATGCGCGCATCCATGATGCTTCGATTGGCGCCTTTTTGGAATTGTTTGAGCAAGAAGGCATGGCGCGAGCCGCCACGCTTGATGCAGAACAAGAACGCAGGGATGCGAGCAGTCCGTTGCCGCCGCTTTTTGGAGTTCCCGTGGCCATCAAAGATAATATGCTTTATGCCAGACATCATGCTAGCGCCGCGTCAAAAATTCTTGAGCATCATATTTCGGCATATACCGGAACAGCGGTTCAAAAATTGCTTGATGCGGGCGCGGTTATCATTGGGAGAACGAATCTTGATGAGTTTGCGATGGGATCATCGACTGAATATTCCGCATTCGGTGTCACGCGCAATCCATACGATCCGGAAAAAGTTCCCGGCGGATCGTCGGGCGGATCGGCTGCGGCCGTTGCGGGGAATATGGTGCTGGCATCTTTGGGATCGGACACGGGAGGATCTATCCGCCAACCAGCCGGACTGTGCGGCGTGGTCGGACTCAAGCCTACCTACGGCGCGGTCTCCCGATATGGATTAATGGCGCTGGCGTCAAGCTTGGATCAGATTGGTCCGCTGGCTAAAACCGTTCGTGATGCGGCGCGTGTCTTTAGCGTTATTACCGGACAGGATCCGTTGGATGCGACCAGTGCTCCGGCGACCTATGAAAATCTTTTTATCAATCGTGCGGCGGTCAAGAAAAAAGTGCTAGGAGTTCCCAGGGAATATTTTATCGACGGCATGGATGCGGACGTTGCGGTGGCGGTGCGTGGAGTTATTGATCGTTTCGTCAAGGATGGATTCGTAATCAAAGAAATAAGTTTGCCCCATACGCAATATGCGCTTTCGTGTTATTACATTATTTTGCCCGCCGAAGCCAGTTCAAATTTAGCGCGGTTCGACGGTGTTCGTTATAGTCGGCTGACCGATGTACCCGTTGACGCGGGACTGCTTGATGTGTACCGTTTGCAAAAGGGGATGGGATACGGCGATGAGCCGACGCGACGCATTTTGCTGGGAACGTTTGTGCTTTCGTCCGGATATTATGATGCGTATTATGCTAAAGCACAAAAAGTCCGCCGCTTGATCTTGGATGATTTTCAGAAAGCGTTTGATGATGGCGTTGATGCCATGCTTACGCCCGTGACCCCGACGACCGCATTTCGCATTGGTGAGAAAAAAGACAATCCGCTTTCCATGTATCTTTCGGATATCTTTACCATTCCGGTTAATCTTGCCGGATTGCCGGCGCTGTCATTGCCGGTGGGTAGCGGTTTTTCAAAAACGAACATGCCGATCAATTTTCAAATCATTGGAAAACATTTTGATGAGCGGACGATTTTATCTTTGGGTGATTATTATGAGGCGCATTTAAAACCAACAGCATAATCGCTCTCTTATATATCTATGAACTGGATTTGGATTCAATTGATTTCTCTGCTTCTGTCCCTTTTCTTTTTAATCGCATCCATACGATTGATTATTAAGATGGATTTTTTTTCCGACAAACGAGAATATGGATGGCAGGCGATTCGTTCCGATGCGATTGCGCGCACGCGTGTTCAAAAAGCATGGAAGATTATTTTAAAAAAAATTGTCTTACCCGACTCGGGCGCATGGAAGGAGGCGATTATCCTGGCTGACAATGAATTTGACGAGATAGTCCGCTCATCCGGATATCATGGCGAGACCCCCCAAGAGCGGTTGATGGTCATCGATGAGGCGGCGATTGCTAACATTTCCCGTATTCGCGTTTTGCGCGCTGATATGGCGCCCGATCTGGCTAACGAAGAAGCGGCCGTTGATTACGGAAAAGCCAAGGAACTTTTGCGCGAATATCGGCGGGCATTCCAGCAATTAGGGATGATGAAATGATTGACGACTGACAATAAACAAAATCGCCCATGGGGCGATTTTTAATGCGCAGCGGACCGGAATTTCACGTCGTCCGCCTAGGGCAGACTCCTTCAAAACCGACGGTTTTGAATAATTTCCTCCGCGGGGAAACTAGTTCCCCCGACCCCTTTCTGGTGCGGTTCAAATCCGGTCACATAAAAAACCACTCCTCGCGGAGTGATTTTCTGTGCGCAGCGGACCGGATTTGAACCGGCGACCTCCCGCGTGACAGGAGGGCGTTCTAACCAGCTGAACTACCGCTGCAAGACGCACCTAGGAGTGTACTGATTTTTGAGGAGAAATCAATCCCGATGTGTTTATGCTATTCGTTTTATGCCGACGATCGGGCCGCTTCTTTTCACAAAGGTTGTCAGCGTATCAATGCGTACTGATCCCGTCTCTTCAATTTTGTGCGGCCAATGGCGGGTACGGCGAGATGATGCATGGATAATTTTTTTTTCGCCCAGATAGATACCAACGTGGCCGACTCCTTGCGGGACCTTTTTATTGTAGTGACCGCTCGTGCCATGAACAAAAATGCAGTCGCCGGGCTTTATGTCTTTTATGGTGTGCACCTTTTTTCCAACAAACTCCACCTGTTCAATCGTACTGCGTGGCACGGTGATATCGACATGCGCAAAGACGTATTTAATAAATCCCGAACAGTCAAAAAATTTGGGTGCTTCGTCCATACGTGCGCCGTACTTATAGGGAACGCCGACAAATTGTTTGGCGAACGAAAGCAGTTGGCTTATTTTTTCTTGACGTGACTGCAATTTCATAACTACGGTTTGTGCTATTTGTTAGTAGCCAGCTCTTTTATTTTATTAACAAGTGATCGTCCGAAAAAAAACGCAAGAGAAACGACATCGAATAGTATGATTAGTATAACTGATTCAATGAGATAATTTTCATTTGGTTTTAACATAAAAAGGAAGGGAATCTCTAAAGCTGTCCATACTGTTAAAACCGATAGTTTATAACCACCTTTGGCGAGGACGATAATAGATATGTTTAAAACAGCGATTCCGATGATGCCTAATATTTGGGTGACGATGAAACGGCTAGGGACGCCAAAGTGCGTCAATGTCAAAGAAAGAATATCGCTCTGAAGGATAAAAAAAAGAAGGAAGAGCATTTTTGCGAGTGAATATATTTTGAAAAATATATATCCCGCAGCAGATGCCGCGCTCATCTGGCTGCTCTTTATTGTTGCGTCTTCCCCAACTTCGTGGTCGTTTCTTTCTTTGTCGCTGTCTGGGTGCTTAAATTTTTTCACTCCGTTGATTGCAAGAAGTAATCCAACGCCGATTAAGGCGATCCCTTCTAACTCTCCAACGACGCTAGAATGAGCATAGGCGAGTCCGGCGCCAAATTCTCCGATTTCCATAATCAAACCCATGGCAACGGTTAATGCTCCGATAAAAAGCAAAGCCAGAGATATCATTTTTTGAGGATTCATGGCATTCAATCGGCTCCGCGCTCTAATTATTCCAATAATGGTTAGGATATAAAAATAAAGAAGTTCCGTCAATTTATTTGTTTTCGCAGGCGCAGTCTAAGAAGCAAATGCGATATTTTAGTATGATGTCGGGCATATGCGTGGGCGTCGATCTTAATTGCAGAGTTTTGCGTGGGTATGGTTTTAAGCAAATGGGGCTATGGCACTTGACTGAACTTGCGAGTCTCATTTTTTCGTGGTATCATAGCTCTAGCGATGAGAAACATCGTCTTTGAACTGTCGTTTTATAAGATGGATGGGAGACTGAATATCGCGGGATAGAGAAGTAGTATCTCGCCAGGCCCATAACCTGGAGATCGTCGGTGCAAATCCGACTCCCGCAACAAGTTAAAAAGAAACATCGGCAACGGTGTTTCTTTTTTTGCGCGGACGATTTCCAGAGATCGTCCCGATGTAATTGGGACTCCCGCTAGGGAATCTTTATCTTGTAGCAGGGGTGGGACTCGAACCCACGGCCTGGCGCTTATGAAACGCCCGCTCTAACCAGCTGAGCTACCCTGCCATGCTGTATCCTTTGTGCCCTTTTACTCGAAACGAACCACTGTCTCTCATTCTAACCTCAGCCCAAGGCTGATCCGCCACGGGCGGAAGCTGAGCTACCCTGCCAAAATTTTTATTGACTGAAAAAAAGTATAAGAAAAATCAAGCGAAATAGCAACTAGTCCTTTCTTCTCTTATATATGCGCCCAAAAGCGTTATCCACAGGAACCGACAGTGGAGTCAAAAATGTGGTATACTAGCCAATAGAATCTCGAAAGAGACAAGGAATTGACATTTATACTATATTATAGTATAATACTAACTACTAAGTGAGGGCCTCGTCTCCCTCGCTCCATATCATTTCTTACAACATCTATGTTGTTCACCAAGCGAGTTCTGGTCGGCGGTATGGTCATTTGTGTCGCGCTGGCATTTATTCTCACTGCTCAGCCGTCGCGGGCCATCACTTTTTCGTTCCCCGGGTCGTCAACCAATAGCACTTTCTCATTTGTTTCTCGTCCCTTACCGCAAGCATTGCAATATAGCTTTGGCAGTGTTATCCCGCAGTCCTTTCAGCAGATAATGCCGCCCACCGTCAGCTCGCAGTATATTTTTGGCGGAACAACACAGCAATCGCCTCGTTCATTTTACGGGTCTCGTTCTTCGGGTAGCTCCTATGTTTATGGTGGTGGATCAACGTCTGGCACATCGGGAAGTTCATATACCTATGGTTCAGGATCTTTCTCGGGTGGTTCTTCGTATGTGTTTGGCGGCAGTTCGTCGCAGAACACGTCGGGTCCCTCCGGATCTTCGTATGTCTACAACACCGGTTCTTCAAACGGCGGCACATCGGGAGATCTTCCTTCTGGAATTGAGAATGATAATGCCGACGGTCCCAATGATGCAATGATGGTTCCTTATGCCACCGGCGGAGCAACAACAGTCAATCTCGTTCTTAACGGCCAACCGGTGCAAGCCGGATCGTTGCCGCCATTTTTGCAGGGTCAAAATCCATTTTCTTATTGGCTGATGAAGGGCAAACCGGGCGGTACGGTGGTCAAACTTCCGAGCGCGAAAAAACCATACGCATTTAATACTTCCAGCAACGCTTTTACGCTCCAGTCCTGCAATCCCAACAAAAAACCATTTAACTGGTCTATTCAAGTTGACCCCAACTCTATCCCCCAGAATGTTGTCTTGATGAATACGCCGCAGGTGAGCGGAGGGCAGGCATGTTCTGCGGGCGTTACCGGTTCGTGTAAAAAACCAACGCTGATGTGTTATTACGGGAATACATATACCAGTCAGTCGGCAATTTCGGGGACGTCTTTTGTCGCCGGTGGTCCCGTGTCAAACTGGACGGTGAATATGTGTTTGCGATGGGTCTATCCTGCTCCGATGTTGGTTCAAGCTAATGCCAGTGGACAACCAGTGGGATGGTTGTACAATCTTCCGGCTGGGGGAGCATTAACTGCGACAGCAAATTTTGGAAAGACACTTCCTTTAGCGCAAACGTCTGTTGTTGTGAGCATCCCCACCACGTCCGCTCCGGTTTTGTTTAGTCCTGGTCCGTTCAATTTAAAATATAATGGAGCTTCGGGAGTGATCCCCGGGGTAACTGGATCGTGGAGTATTGCCGGGATGCAGTTCTTGGACTCGGATAGCTCTATTTTAGCGCAATGTCTTGGGCAAAGTTGTGTTACGAATGGATTGGGATATAACGTTCCTTGCACAGACTCTCCTGATGGCTTTTATATTTTGAATGCTCATTCGTTGGGATTGGCCGTCTATTTCTACAACACTGCCGGGGCAAGGCCGGCCCATCTCCCAACCGTCGCGCCCAGTAGAACGACACAGCCTCAGTACTAATGTGATTGAGTCTGCAGTCTCCTATCACAGTTGTCC
>Ga0172379_10004606_pt1 | contig 20110 bp, 19 predicted proteins | sample GrowelOW334metaG_FD_119756 | JGI IMG/M metagenome (GOLD analysis project Ga0172379, IMG submission 119756) | Groundwater microbial communities from an aquifer near a municipal landfill in Southern Ontario, Canada - Groundwater well OW334 metaG | ecosystem: Environmental > Aquatic > Deep...
AATTCTGCTCGCAAAAAAATTAGGAAAGAAGAGAATCATTGCGGAGACCGGCGCCGGGCAGCATGGTGTTGCTGTTGCAACAGTTTGTGCAAAATTTGGAATGCAGTGCGTTGTCTATATGGGCGAAGTTGATACGCATCGGCAAAGTCTAAATGTTTTCAGAATGAAATTACTCGGTGCAGAAGTCATTCCGGTAACTTCAGGAAGTAAAACTTTAAAGGACGCAACTAACGAAGCGATTCGAGATTGGGTGACAAACGTAAAAGACACTCATTATATTATCGGCTCTGTTGTTGGTCCGCATCCCTATCCGATGATAGTTAGGGATTTTCAATCGATTATCGGACATGAGACGAAAGTACAAATTCAAGAAAAAGAAAATCGTTTACCCGATTATATTGTTGCGTGTGTCGGTGGTGGAAGTAACGCAATTGGAATTTTTTATCCTTTCATTGAAGATGAAAAAGTAAAATTGATCGGCGTTGAAGCAGCCGGGTACGGTTTAGAGACAACAAAACATTCGGCAACCTTAACGCTCGGTCGAGAAGGAATTTTTCATGGAATGAAAACTTATCTGCTGCAAAATAAAAACGGACAGGTTGAAGAAGTGCATTCTATTTCTGCCGGACTTGATTATCCCGGTGTTGGACCTGAACATAGTTTATTAAAAGATATAGAAAGGGTGAAGTATGCTTCTGTTACCGATAATGAAGCGTTGATAGCAACTAAATTACTTACAGAGCAAGAAGGAATTCTCCCTGCACTTGAAACTGCGCACGCAATCGCTTATTTAAATTATTTGATGCCGCAGACTTTAGCAGATGAAATTGTCGTTGTAAATATCAGCGGACGCGGTGATAAAGACTTAAATACCATAATTGATAATTTGGGAAAAGAAAAATGATCAAACAGTATATTGAAAAAGTAAATTCCGGGAATGAAAAAGTTCTTTCAATCTTTCTTACTGCCGGTTTCCCGCGTAAAGATGATTTTGTAATTCTTGCGGAAAAAGTTTTACAAGCCGGTGCAGACATGCTCGAAATCTGTATTCCGTTCAGTGACCCGTTGGCAGATGGACCGGTAATTCAATATTCATCGCAAGCTGCATTGGAAAGCGGTATTACGGTTGAAGATGCATTTCACTTTGCAGAAGAAATCAGAAAGAAATCTGATAAACCGCTTATTGCGATGACGTACGCAAATATCGTTTCAAATTATGGAATTGATAAATTTGTGAACGATGCCTCTTCGTCAGGATTAAACGGAGTTATCATTCCCGATTTGTCCCTTGACGAGTACGATAAATTCATAACTTTTCATAAAGATGGTTTTGATATTGTGTTGCTGGCAACTCCCACTTCTTCAAATGAAAGAATAATTTCGCTTGATGAGAAAAGCAGCGGTTTTGTTTATTACGTAAGTGTAACCGGAACTACCGGAACGAGAAATGGTTTTACCGAAGGTGATATTTCTGCAATGCAAAAAACCCGCAAGCTAATTTCTCACAACAAAATGTTAGCTGGTTTCGGAATTTCTTCTCCGGAAAATATTTTGCAGATAAAAGATTTTTGCGAGGGAGTAATTGTAGGAAGTGCGGTGATTAAGAAATTAATGAATAATGAAAGTTATGATTCGATTGCAGCTTTTATTTCTGAATTAAAAAAAGCTTGTAGAGTTACTTTGTAAATTCGTACAGACAAGTATCCCCAATGCGCTTGAACGGTTCTTTGCCAAAACCTTCGATATCTTTTTTCAATGTTTGGATTGAACGTTCAATTATGAAATAACCGTCGTTAGTAAGCAGATCATTTTCAAAAACATATTTGACGACATCGTAAATTGAATATTGAAAAAACGGAGGATCGGCAAGGATTAAATCATACTTTTTTCCAGCTGCATATTTCGCAAATTGAACCGCATCACTTTTTGCGATCTCACAATTATCTTCAACATTTAGGGCTTTAATATTTTCTAAAAGATTTTTGTAAATGGGATAATTCTTTTCTACGAAAGTTACTTTTGCCGCACCACGACTGAGGCTTTCAAATCCCAAAGCGCCGGAACCGGAAAAAAAATCGAGAACAGAAATTCCATCAAAATCAATTTTATTATTTAATAAATTAAAAATAGTTTCGCGCACTCTATCTGTTGTGGGACGTGTGAGATCGGAGTCGGGAGCTTTAATCATTCGCCCCTTCAATGATCCTGAAATGATGCGAAGTTTCACTATTCTAACCGAAATGCTATTCCTGCCGCCGCGGCAAAAGAATGCGCTTTCTCTCTAAAATATTTTTCATTCTGAAAATCTTTAGAAGTATTGAATTGAATAAATGGATTTACCGAGTAACAAGGAATCTGAAGTTGTTCTTCTATATGAGTGATAAATGAAATTGTTACTTCATCTCCACCGAGAAAGCATTTATTAATTTTATATTCGGATAAATCAATCGGAATTTCACTTGCAAGAATTGTCTTAATCTCATTTACAAAATCAGCTTTATTATTGAGAGAAAATACTTTCATAAAAATCGGTTTTTGCTCAAACAAAAGTTCGAATGAAACTAAAGCATCATCAAAATAAATACTGCCCGTAAATCCTTTTTCCTGTTGCCGCTCTAAGAGTTGCACGCTTTTATCAAAAGCAAAATGATCACAATCTACGGTCTTCAACATTAAGTTATTTCTATCGCAAAAAGAGTAGAGTAAATCAATCAATTTCTTCTTCAATGCTACAACTATTGCTTTTGGTTCTTTCACAAAAATTGACTTCTCCATCTCATAAAATTGGAATTGATATTCAGCCTCATTTTTAAATGGATAGAGGACGGAGAATTCCCATCTGAATTGATCTTCCAGATCGTTTTGCATAAGAGTGTTGTCATAGGGAATTTGATAAAAAGTAAAACAGTGCAGCGGCAGTGAAAAGGAAACATCGGTCGTGGAGATTAGTCCCTTAATCAGTATTTCGTTAAAAGCGCCCTGAATTGTTAACAATAACTTTGTATCCCTGTCTGTTTCAAAATGAAGCGGCTCATCAAAATAGACTTCATCAAGAGTATTGATAAGATAGTCGTTGTCGGCAAAAACAAGTTCAACGATCTGTAACTTGTTTTCGGAAAGATTTAGTCCGAGTCGATTTGGTAATTGTTTCATACAAATAATTTCATTTTATTATTTTAAATATACCTTAACTCAAAACAACTTTCCAACAATGGAGTGATAAATTACTTAAGCGTGAGAAATGATTTGAGCTTTGAAATTTTCTTTTCCCCTATGCCTTTAACATTTAAAAGCTCATCCAATGATTTTATAGTTCCAACCCGGTTTCTGTAAGCAAGAATTTGCTCGGCTGTTTTATTGCCTATTCCAGGAAGAGTTGTTAGTTGATCGAGAGAGGCTTTATTAAGGTTCAACGTTCCCGAAAAAGTTTTTTTTGCGTAAGGAAGTTGTTCTGTGTTTTTTGCGATAAAAGGTTTTTCGTTTGGGAAAAGCGATTCGGATTCCGCAGCCGCTGTATCTAATTCCAAACCATTAAAATAGGCGAACAAACTATCTTCTTTTGCGTACGAAAATTTTTTACTTTTTAGCTCCTGTGAACTTGTAAAATATTTTATACCAATACCGATGCAGAGCATTGCGACAACAAAAATGAAAATGTTTATTTCTGTTTCTGTTAAAGAAGTCAACCGTGAAAGTTTCTTAATCATGGTTATCCGGAAGACTTCTTTAATAAAAGATAAATAGAATTACAGCCCGAACCTCTTAAAGAAATTTTTATCATCACTCCCTGAAGTTATTTTTATGTTTGGCATATCTAAAAGCTCTCTCAATAACTCTCTCTCTTTAACGGAAATTTTCTTCGGAACAAAAATATTTACACGAACAAGTTGATCACCAGCGCCGTGTTGATTTAAATGCTGAATCCCTTTTTCACGCATGCGCAGAAGTTTGCCGGGTTGTGTTCCGCCATCAATTTTTAGTTTCGCTTTTCCGTTTAACGTTGGAACTTCAACTTCAGTTCCGAGAACAATTTCCGGAAAACTAATATAGAGATCATAGAGAATATCATCTCCTTCTCTTTTAAAATAATCGTGCGGACTTTCTTGAAATACGACAATGATATCACCCGCAGGACCACCGCGCAAACCGGCATTTCCCTGCCCGCGTAACGTCATGTAATTTCCGTCTGAAACGCCTGCCGGAACATCGATTTTAATAGTGACTTCTTCTTGTTTTCTTCCATCGCCGACACATGCTTTGCAAGGTTTATCAACTACACTTCCCTCACCGTTACAATTTGCACATGGTTGAATGTTTACGAATTGTCCAAAGACTGAACGGGATACGTTTCTAATTTCACCGGTACCGTTACAAACCGAACAAGTTTTAGTAGAACTTCCGTGGTCTGAACCGGTTCCGCTGCATGACTCGCAAGTAACATGTTTTTTTATTTTGATTTTCTTTGAAACGCCGCTTGCAATTTCTTCGAGCGATAATTTTAAAGTTACGCGTAAATCGGAACCTGGCGTTCCGCTTGATCGCCTTCTGCCTCTTCCGCGAGAAGAGGTTTGACCAAAGAAATCATCAAAAATAGAAGAGCCGCCAAAAATATCGGAGAAGTGAGAGAAGATATCGTTCACATTTGAGAAGCCGTGGAAGTCTTGCCCGCCATGCATTCCGCTGTGACCAAATTGATCATAACGTTGCCTTTTGGTTACATCGCTTAAAACTTCGTAAGCTTCGGTGGCTTCTTTAAATTTTTCTTCAGCTTCTTTATTATCAGGATTTCTATCCGGGTGAAACTGCATAGCAATTTTTCTGTAAGCTTTTTTTACTTCATCAGCAGTGGCAGTTTTAGCTACACCTAAAATTTCATAATAATCCCGCTTACTCATAATTTCTCTTCTTTCGTTGTTTCATCCGGAGCTTTATCTTCAATATGAAAATCCTCATTAACTATAACTTTTGCATGGCGAATCACTTTGTCCTGGTAGAGATACCCGGTTTCCAATTCATCAAGCACTACATGCGGCGGTTGTTGTTCATCTTTTTTCTGAAGCAACGCTTCGTGAAAATGAACATCAAACGGTTTGCCGATCGTATCAATTTTTTTAACTCCCTGGTCATCAAGAATTTTCAAAAGTTTATCATAAATCATTTTAATTCCATCTGTAACTGAAGAATTATCCTGAGATTCAGCAAGATGTTTTAATGATCTTTCAAAATCATCAACCACCGGAAGAATTTTTTTAATAAAATTTTCAGCGGCGTATTTAAATAGATTTGAAAATTCGTTTTCGGTTCTTCGTTTATAATTATCAAACTCAGCGACTTTTCGTAATAGTCTATCCTGTAATTCCTTTTTTTCCGTTTCTGCTTTAATAAAATTTAATTTCAATTGCTCGATTTCCTTTTCTTTATTTTCAACTGAAAGATCATTCTGGGGCTCTTCGGAACCCGCTAAAATTTCCGCTTCAGAAGCAGTTGAAGTTGGGTTTTCTTCACTTTTAGTTTGCTCATTATTTAGCGTATCAAATTGATTTTTTTCTTCCGACATTAGTAAATTTCTCCGACTTATCTTTGTGTAAAATATCCCGTTAATATATTAGAAACATAATCTACGATTGCAATTATTTTTGCATATTCCATCCGCTTTGGACCAACGATGCCAAGCGTTCCCACGTTTTCACCAAATTTATATTCTTTTGTAATAACACTGTACTCTTCCATTTTCATATTAGGAATTTCTCTCCCGATTGAAACCGAAACCACACCTTTTTTGCTTTCTGAAGATTGTTCAAGAATGTGTACGATAACTTCTTTTTCCTCTAACAATTCGATAACGCTTTGTATTCTGCTTGCGGTTTCAAACTCAGGCTGTTTAATTAAATTTTTTGTACCGGAAAGAAAAAGTTTTTCTTCTTTTTTCCCATCAATAAAAATTTTATCTACTGCATCGAGGAATAGGGTAATTACCGGTTTTTCTTTTTGATCAACATCATGAAATCTTTCCTGGAATGTCGCGCGAATTTCGGAAAGCGCCAGTCCACTCAATCTTTCATTTAACAACCTTTGCACCGATTGAATTTTCTGTTCTTCAAATTCTGTATTATACTCAAGCGTAATTGTTTTTACCAATCCCGATTTAATTGAAACCACAACCAGAAGCCTGGTGGACGAAATTGTAACAAGCTGAACTTTTTCCAAAATCCCGGTTTCTAAACTTGGATATAAAACGCACGCTATCTGGTTAGTAATGTTTGACAACAATTTAGAGGTTAAAGAAAGAAGTTCTTCCGTTTCACCATATTGTTGATCAAAAGTCTGTTTAATCTTTCTTTGATCGGTTCTATTCAGATGTTCCAATTCCATCAAAGAATCAACATAAACCCGGTATCCTTTGTCTGTCGGCATCCTTCCGGCGGAAGTATGAGGGTGGTTGATAAACCCGCTTTCTTCCAAATCGGACATAATATTCCGAACCGTCGCAGGTGATAACCCGATTTGATATTTTTTCGTAATATTTCTCGAGCCGACAGGTGACGCCGTTAAAATAAATTGTTGAATAATGAGCCTGAGAATATTCTTCTCCCGCTCATTCAAGAGTTCGTGCACAGTAATTTTCTTAATTGTTGCTGTAAATATAATGATTAAACGCCGATTTTTGAAGGCACAGTTAAATCACCCATTTCGGCATCAAATTTAGGAATCATTACAAAAATTAGATGCAAAAATCTTATTTTAGGTTTAGACATTCAAATTTTTACTTCAGTGATTTTTTAAGGATCAAAAGTGGAACAAACATACAAAGCCGCCGGTGTTGATATTAGAGCCGGTGAAGAAACTGTTAAAAGAATAAAAGGATTTGCGAAATCGACTTTTAATGAAAATGTTTTAAGTGATTTAGGATTGTTCGGTGGATTTTTCGAATTTCAAAAAAATGCCTACGCCGAGCCGGTGCTTGTCTCAAGCGTGGATGGAGTCGGTACGAAATTAAAAGTTGCAATTGCTATGAATCTTCATTCATCAATCGGGCAGGATTTGGTAAATCATTGCGTAAACGATATTGCCGTTTGCGGTGCTAAGCCTCTCTTCTTTTTAGATTATTTAGCCTTTGGAAAATTGAATCCGGAAACAGCTTCATCAATTGTTGAAGGATTTTCAGTTGCGTGCAAGCAAAACGGATGCGCTTTGATCGGTGGCGAAACCGCTGAAATGCCGGGCGTTTACCAAGAACATGATTACGATCTTTCCGGCACAATCGTCGGCGTTGTTGAGAAGAAAGAAGTAATTGACGGTAGGAGAATTTGTAAAGGCGATGTGTTGGTGGGATTTCAATCAAACGGACTTCACACCAACGGCTACTCGCTTGCAAGAAAAGTTCTTGAAAAATTTTCGTTCGATCAAAAATTTGATGAATTGGAATTACCATTGGGGAATGAACTTCTTCGCGTTCATAAATCATATTTAAAATTGATTACTCACTTAAAACAAGAAACCAAAATTCACGGATTTTCTCACATCACCGGCGGTGGAATTGTCGGCAATACAAAACGAATTATTCCGGAAGGTTTATCTCTTAAAATTAATTGGGATGCCTGGGATGTTCCGAATCTTTTTAAATTGATCCAAAAAGCCGGCAACATTTCGGATGAAGAAATGAGGGAAGTTTTTAATATTGGTATCGGACTTATTGCTGTCGTTTCCAAAACTGAAATTGACAAAGTGATAACCGCCGCTAAAACATTGAACGAAACCGCAATTCTCCTCGGAGAAGTTATCTAAGAATTATTGAAAAGATTTTAATGTTTATAGACACTCACGCGCATCTCTTTTATCCTAACTATCAGGATGATTTAGATAAAGTTCTTCAAAATGCCAAAGATGAAAAAATTGATTTCATTCTAATTCCGGCAACTGATTTACCAACTTCAGCTAAAGTAATTGAATTGATTGGTAAATACGAAATGCTTTACGGCAGCGTCGGTATCCATCCGCACGATACAAAAGACTGGAATGACGATTGTCTTTTGCAATTAAAAGAGCTGGCGTCGCATAAAAAAGTTGTTGCAATCGGAGAAATCGGGCTCGATTATTTTTACGATTTTTCTCCAAAAGAAAAACAGATTAAAGCTTTCTGGAAACAACTTGAGCTTGCAATTACTTTGGATCTGCCGGTCATCATTCACAACCGTGAAGCTGATGAAGATGTTTTATCAATCGTTTCGGAATTTTCCAAACAAGGTTTGCGCGGGCAATTTCATTGCTTCAGCGGAAGTTTGAAAGACGCTCTTAAAATTATTGAAATGAATTTTTATCTTTCTTTTACCGGCAATATTACTTTTAAAAAGACAGATGACCTTCGTGCCATCGCTTCACAAATTCAACTTCATCATTTACTGCTTGAAACTGATTCGCCATTTATGACTCCCGTTCCGCACCGCGGAAAAAGAAACGAACCGGCAAACATTCCGTTAATTGCACAAAAACTTGCAGAGCTTCATAATGTTACTACTGAAGATGTAGGGCGTATAACTTCTTTTAATACATTTAAACTTTTTGGCATCGGTAAAAAAGCCGGAACAAGTTTTACGTATAAACTTGGCAACTCTCTTTACATCAACATTACAAACCGGTGTAATGCAAGTTGTTATTTTTGCGACAAAGACGGCGATGCGGTAATCAACGGATACAATTTACGAATGGGAAAAAGCGATGAACCGCCGGCAGAAATTTATATCAACGAAATCGGCGACCCGAAGCAATTTGATGAAATAGTTTTTTGCGGTTACGGCGAACCGACAATCCGTTTTGATGTAGTAAAGCAAATTGCAAAATACGTGAAAGAAAACGGCGGCAGAACACGGCTGAATACTAACGGTCACGGAAATGTTATTAACAAAAGAAATATTGTTCCGGAACTTGCAAACCTTATTGATATTGTCTCGATCAGCTTGAATTCATCGGATGAAAATCAATATGCCGAAATGATGAAAGTTGGTAAAAACTATTTCGCCGAGATGAAAAATTTCGCCTTGCAGGCGAAAGCTTTTGTTGAAAAAGTTGTGCTTACTGTTGTTTCCATCGATGAAGTTGAAATTGAAAAAGCCAGGAAACTTGTAGAGGAAGAAATTGGAGTTGAATTTAGAATAAGGAAATATTTTTAATGATTACTAAAAAAGTTTTACTCGCCGTTTTTTTCTTAAATCTTTTTCTTCCCGCCCAAGTATCCAACGACAATCTAAAAATAAAATTAGATAGCTTAACAACTTCCTCTTTTTTTGACACTGCCTCTGTTTCGATTGACGTCTTTGATCTCACTGCAAATAATATTTTGTATCAAAAAAATAATAAGCTGCTTATGCATCCCGCTTCAAATATGAAAGTTCTCACCACGTCAGCGGCATTGCTTTTCCTCGAAAAGGATTTTGCATTTGAGACTTCTCTTTACCATGATGGAATCGTAATCGATTCAACTTTGTATGGCAATTTGTATTTTGTCGGTGGTTGTGATCCCGATTTTACTTCAACCGATCTGCGAGTATTAATTTCATCGATTAAAGATTTAGGACTCAACCGGATCCAAGGAAATATTTACGGTGATGTTTCCATGTTAGACTCCCTTTTCTGGGGAGACGGTTGGATGTGGAATGACGATCCGTCAACCGATTTTCCTTATCTCACACCGCTTACAATCAATGATAATGCGGTTAAAGTCCATATCTTCTCAACAGAAGTTAACAGAATACCGAAAGTAACTGTTGAACCGGCAACAAATTTTTTCAAGATTGAAAATGCTGCAAAGACCGTTATTGGATTACGAACTTCACTTGAAATTACAAGAGATTTTGTTCATCGGAAAAACGATATAATTGTAAAAGGTAGTATTAATCAAAGTGATTCAATCTATAATGATGAAATAAATGTAGTCTATCCCGATAAATATTTCTTAACTCTGGCAAATGAAGAAATTGAAAAGTTGGGAATTTCATTTGTTGGAACAATCGATATTTCTCCTTTGCCAAAAGATGCGAAACATCTTTTTACAGTTAAAAGAAAATTTACCGATGTAATCACCAACCTAAATAAGCAAAGCGATAACCTAAGCGCCGAAATGACACTTCGCGCTTTGGCATTCAAGTTTTATGGCAAACCAGCAACGGCTGAAAATGGAGTTCGTCTAGTCGATAGTTTGATTGCAATTGCCGGAATGAATCCGCGTAATTACCGCATTGTAGATGGAAGCGGAGTTTCTCATTACAACCTGGTTTCAACTGAATTGTTAAACGCGGTTTTAAAATATTTTTATCTGCATCAAACCGAATTATATAAAACGCTGTCGCAATCTTTTCCTTTAGCCGGAGTTGACGGAACACTGAAAAGAAGAATGAAGAACACCTTAGCAGAAAATAATGTGAGAGCGAAAACTGGCACCATTAGTGGCGTTTCTTCCCTTTCCGGTTACGTTACCACTAAAAGTAAACATCAACTTTCATTTTCGCTAATGATACAAAATCATGTTAGGAAAACATACCGCGCAGTTTATTTTTTAGATAAGATCTGCTCTCTTCTTGCTGAACTGGAATAGTTATGCTTCATTCAATAAACGGAATTTCCATCTTCATCAAGAAAAATTTTCGGAAATTTAATCCGGATAGACAATCGGTTTTGTTTCTTCACGGTTTCGGAGGTTCATCAAACGATTGGGATGAAATCATTTCTCTCCTTGGTTCAGAATTTCAACTCATTGCAATTGATCTACCTGGATTCGGAAAAAGCAGCAAACCAAGAACTGATAAATTCTATCAAACTGATTTTCTTGTTCAGTTGATTGATGAAATTTTGTGTGAACTAAAGTTAGTTGAGGTCGTTCTCGCCGGTTATTCAATGGGTGGAAGGCTTGCTTTAAAGTTTGCTCATAAGCATCCAAGAAAAGTGAAAGCGTTAATTTTAGAAAGTTCTTCACCGGGGATTAAAACTAAATCGGAACGACAATTAAGAATTAAAAGCGATGCTGAATTAATATCCTTTATCAATAAAAATTCTTTAAAAGACTTTTTTACCTTCTGGCAAAACTTACCGTTATTTGCTTCTCAAAAAAATCTTCCGATAAAAAAGCAACGATCAATTCTATTAAATAAAATAAATGCTGATTCAAAAATCGGATTAACAAACTCGTTGAAAAATTTTGGTCAAGGAGAAATGGAAAACCTTTGGAACAAACTTTCAGAGATCAAGATTCCAACCTTGCTGCTTACAGGTGCTTTAGATACTAAATATTCTGCAATTCAACTTGCGATGAATAAACTTCTTCCAAATTCTTCTCACAAAATAATTGGAGATGCAGGGCATAATCTCCATCTGGAAAAACCTGAGGTTTTCGTAAATTTGGTAAGAGAATTTCTACAAACTTTAAAATGATAAAACTATAAAACGGATTTTCAATGAAATTTAATTGGATTAAAGCCAAAGACTATAAAGATATTATTTACGAAAAGATGGACGGCATCGCAAAAATTACAATCAACCGACCGGAAGTTCGTAACGCGTTTCGTCCCGAGACTGTAATTGAAATGTTCGATGCATTTACCGATGCACGCGAAGATCAATCAATAGGTGTTGTGCTATTAACCGGCGCGGGACCAGCCGATGACGGTAAGTACGCTTTTTGTTCCGGTGGTGATCAAAGAATACGTGGAGACCAAGGATATATTGGCGGTGACGGCGTGCCCAGACTGAACGTTCTCGATCTTCAAAAATTAATTCGAAGCATTCCCAAACCGGTTATCGCATTGGTCGCAGGTTATGCAATTGGTGGTGGACATGTTTTACATGTTGTTTGCGATTTAACTATCGCAGCCGACAACGCTATCTTCGGACAAACCGGTCCTAAGGTTGGCAGCTTTGACGGCGGCTTTGGTGCAAGTTATTTAGCACGGCTCGTCGGACAAAAACGTGCACGCGAAATCTGGTTTTTGTGCCGTCAATACAATGCCACCGAAGCTTATGAAATGGGATTGGTAAATAAAGTTGTTCCCATCGATCAGCTTGAAGCTGAAGGAATTCGATGGGCAAATGAAATTTTAGAGATGAGCCCTCTTTCACTTCGATTGTTAAAATCTGCTTTTAATGCTGAACTTGACGGACAGCAAGGAATTCAAGAACTGGCAGGAAATGCTACACTGCTTTATTATATGACGGAAGAAGCGCAGGAAGGAAAGAAAGCTTATTTAGAAAAACGTAAACCTAACTTCAACAAATTTCCAAAGCTTCCATGATGGCTGAAAAAAAATATTCGACTTTCGAAATTTGGTTTCTTGCAAGCCGACCAAAAACTTTATTTGCAGCTTTTGTGCCGGTCATTGTTGGCGCCTCCTTAGCTTTCGCAGAAGGGAAATTAAATCTATTCGCTTCAATCGTTGCGCTTTTCTGCTCAATTCTTTTTCAGGTTGGTGCAAATTTTACAAACGATCTATACGATTTTTTGAAAGGAGCCGATACAGAAAAACGGATTGGTCCGTTGCGCGTTCTTAATGCAGGATTGGTTTCACCACTGCAAATGAAAATTGTTATCTTCTTCAACTTTGGTTTAGCTTTTCTACTTGGACTTTATCTCGTGTATATCGGAGGCAATTTTATTTTGGTTATCGGATTACTTTCAATAATAGCTTCGCTTGCATATACTGCGGGTCCCTATCCGCTTGCCTATCATGGACTCGGTGAACTTTTTGTTTTTCTTTTTTTTGGTTTCGTAGGAACCGTCGGTACTTTTTTTGTTAACACGAAAGAAATATCTGCAATCGCTTTTGTTGCTGCTATTCCGGTTGGAGCTCTAATTACGAATATTTTAGTTGTAAATAACTACCGCGATATAGAACAAGACAAAGCTGCCGGGAAAAATACTTTAGCGGTAAAATTCGGAAAAAGTTTTTCGCGGTATGAATATTTGATGCTGCTCTTTTCTTCGTTTCTTGTTCCACTTTTAATATTTGTGAAATATGATTTCCGCATCTGGATTTTTCTTCCCTACATCACATTTCCGCTTGCTTATAAATTGATCCTTTCAATTTTTAAACAAAACGGAACGCAATTAAATTCAACGCTTGAATTGACAGCTAAGTTTTCTGCGTTATATGGACTCCTCTTTTCGCTTGGTTTTATTTTATGAAACTCAAGGAGTTTTCAATTACTCCTTTTACACACTTCAATAATTTCAACAAAAATAATTTTTTATTTGTTCATCATTCGTTGGTGGATAAATCTGAATTGTTTGATTTTTCCGTTCTAGGCGCGGTTGAACGGTTGGGTGATTTCTTCATTTTCACTTACAAACAAGTTTCCGACATAACAAAGATAATTACCGGAGAAATGCTGGCAGAAGGATTGGTAAATCAGAAACTCGTTCCGATCTTAATGAGTAATCCATTTGATTTAATGCTAAGTGTAATCAGTTTGTGGCGCAACAACGCGGTTCCCGTTCCGCTTAATATTCATCTGCTTAAAAACGATTTAGAAGAGCAAATAAATTTTCTTAAAATTGAAAACATACTTTGTGAAACCAATTTTGTGAATGACTTCCCTTCGCAAAAAAAGTTTTCCTTTTCAAATATTCCTTTAACTAACTCGATATTATCGACAGGTTTCCAAGCTTCAGATACAACAGTATTATTGTTTACATCGGGTACAAGCGGTAAACCAAAAGCTGTTCCTTTGACTTTCGATAATTTGTTTGCTGCTTTCAACGCAGGATATTCGATCTTCAATTATTCGGAAGATGATTCATGGTATCTCAATCTCCCACTTTATCATATCGGCGGGTTTTCAATTCTTGTGCGTGCAATTCTTGCCGGTTCAAGTATCATTCTTCCGGAGTCCAACGAATTAGATTCACTAAAAATTAATTTGGAAATTGTGAAGCCAACTCTAATATCGCTCGTTCCAACTCAGTTAAAACGAATTTGTGAAAATGGTATTCGTCCGAATAAAGAATTGCACGCGGCATTAATTGGCGGCGGTTTTTCAGATGAAACGATTCTTACACAAGCTGCAAATCTCGGATGGAATATTTATAAAGTTTACGGATCGACAGAAACATCTGCTTTCATAACCGCTTTGACTCCCGATGAAATTTTTCAAAAACCGAAATCCATCGGCAAACCTCTAAAGAACGTTGAGATAAAAATATTTGACAAACAGAGGAATATTCTTCCCGCAAATGAAGTAGGCGAAATCGGAATTAAAGCTCCCTCAATTTTTAGAAGCTACTTAGATAACAAAACTGATTCAGATGCTGCTTTTTATAACCGATATTATTTAACTGGCGATTACGGATTTTATGATACTGATGGTTATTTGTACTTAGAAAACCGAAGGACGGATTTGATTGTAAGCGGTGGAGAAAATATTTCTCCAAATGAAATTGAAAATATTATTTCCAAATTTCCAAACATTGATGAAGTTTGCGTTTTCGGGTTGCCTGATAAAGAATGGGGAGAAATAGTTGCAGCAGTGATAATTACAAAAAACAAAAGTGAAATTAATTTTTCCGAATTAAGAATTTTTCTGAAAGAAAAACTTTCCTCTTTCAAAGTGCCGAAGAAATATTTTCAGGTGGAAGAATTACCAAAGTCGGCTATCGGAAAAATAAAGCGGTCGGAGGTAAAAAGAATTTTCATCTCATCTCATACTTAGCAACAGCCTTTTGAATGCGATCCATCAAGGCTACGCCAAGTCCTTCGAGAGGAAAAGGTTCAATTAAAATGCAGTCGAGTTGCAAGTCATCCAATTTGTGAAGAGTAGAAAATAGATTTGCAGCGGCTTCGCTAAGCGATCCGTTATTCGATAAAATTATTTCCTTTTCAAAATTGAATTTCGAATCATTCCCTTTAAAAAAAATCGCACCTATTTTCTCATCTTTATGTTTTTCAATATTTTCAACAGTAAGCATCAAAATTGGAGTTTGAGGAGAATAGTGAAAAGCAAGTTGCCCCGGTGCATTTGGATGCTCAGATCTTTTTGGAAATAGTTTAATTTCTCCAATTATTTCTCTAATAGATTCTAAAGGAATAGCTCCGGGACGCAATAACGTAACATCATCATTTTCAATTAAAAGAATAGTTGATTCAATACCGATGCTGCATTTTCCGCCATCCAGTATCATATCAATTTTATCACCAAGTTGTTTTTGCACATGTCCGGCGCGCGTTGGACTTAATTGTCCAAAAAGATTTGCGCTTGGTGCGGCGATCGGTGTATCGCTCTCTTTTATCAATTCTAATGCAATTAAATTATCCGGCATACGAACGGCGACAGTATCTAATCCGGCTGTTACAATCTCAGGAACATTAGTTTTTTTGGGTAAAACCAACGTTAATGGACCGGGCCAAAATTCTTCGATCAGATCATGCACTTTATCACCGGGAATTTCACAGACAGTATTAAGGCGGTCTATGTTTTCGATATGTAAAATCAACGGATTAAAGGTAGGACGATTTTTTACTTCAAATATTTTAGCCACAGCAACAGAATTCAATCCATCAGCTCCAAGACCATAAACAGTTTCAGTCGGGAAGGCAACCAATCCCCCTTTACGGATTATTTCTGCCGCGATTTTTATTTGATCTCTGATTTTCTCGTTCATAATTCAATAGATTATTCCTGTAAATATACTTACTTATAACGGTTGTTTCATAGCGTGGAAAAAGTAAAAATGAAGTTGTTGACTTTGATACTTGGAAAGTGAATTTTTGAGTTAGGAAATATTTTGATTTGTTACTTTACTATTTATGAAAGGAAGATTTCATGCAAGTTGAAGAGGATCTGGTATGGCTTTGCCAGTATTGCGGTATTCATAATACGGTTGATGTTGACTTAACCATCAACGGCAAACAGGATTTTGTTGAAGATTGCCGTATCTGCTGCAGACCGAACCGAATAATTGTTCAGATAGATCAAGAAGAAAATATTACCATCGAATCAAGGTATATTGATGAATAACTTTCTTCAATTACCGGAGAGATTTAAATCACTATTTTTTCTTTGCCTAATCCATAATCATTCGGAGAAAGCTTGAACTTTCGTCTTCATCTTCATTTGCACTATTCTTTTTAGTCTTTTCTTTTTCCATTTCATCCATCCTTACATTTTTAAAACGATCAAAAGAAAATCCCGGAGAAACCGGTTCTTCATCTACAGATAAAGTAGCTGAAGGAGATTTTAAATTCACGCGAGCAATTGTCGGTTCATCTAAATTTTCATTCTTTACTTCATCAAAATTGAATAAAAAACTTCTTGGGACTTGTTCTTGTTTTGCACTTTTTCCTTCGTTTTGAAAAAGTGAAGATGATTTTGTACCAAAAGATTTTTTTGCATCATCAAATCCCGTTGCAATAACAGTATAAGAAACATAATCATTCATTGATTCTTTTTGAACACAACCGAAAATCATATTGCTTTCAGCGCCGGTCGCATCAAAAATAACATTATTACCGTCATAAATTTCCTGCATAGTTAAATTGCTTGAACCGGTAACATTTAGCAAAACACTTTTTGCGCCTTTAATACTAATGCCGTCAAGCAAGGGGCTTGAGATCGCCTTTTGTGCAGCTTCAACGGCTCTGTTTTCACCGCTTGCAATACCGCATCCCATGATAGCAATACCGCTTTGATTCATTACCGAGCGGACATCAGCAAAGTCAACATTAATCAATCCTTCCACGGTAATAATGTCGGCAATTCCGCGTGTAGCTTCATACAGAAGTTCGTTAGGTTTATCAAATGCCGTAAAAGCATTTGTATTTCTATCAATAATTGAAATAAGCCTGTCATTCGGGATAACAATAAGGCTATCAACAAATTGCTTTAATTCCTGGATACCTGCTTCAGAGTTCAGCATGCGTTGTTTTCCTTCCCAGCGGAAAGGTTTTGTAACAATTGCCACAACTAAAGCGCCCAAACTTTTTGCAATAGAAGCTACGATAGGCGCTGCACCAGTTCCGGTTCCACCTCCCATACCTGAGGTAACGAAAACCATATCGGCACCGCTTAAAACTTCTGCAATCCTTTCGCGGTCCTCCTCGGCAGCTTTTCGTCCAACATTAGGATCAGCTCCGGCACCAAGCCCTTTGGTCATCTTGGTTCCGATCTGTACTTTGTGTTGAGCGTTATTACTTTCGAGCACTTGTGCATCAGTATTAACGGCAACGTACTCAACTCCGTTTAATCCTCTTTTGATCATGGATTCAACAGCGTTGCAACCGCCGCCGCCGACACCCACAACTTTAAGTGAAGCGCCGGTTGATTTTGAACGATCGATAGTAGCGAAATTAGGCATTTGATAGCTCCATGGTTATTTTATTTATAATTCATCAAAAAATTGACGGAAATTATTCCAAAATTCTTTTGTTTTATTTTTTCTCTTTTTTGTTTCTTTTTCATTTACTTCAATTGTTTCTACTTGGCTTCCGGGAATACCGCAGATCAATCCCGCAACGGTAGCAAACTCAGGTTTTTCAATTTCGACTAAACCTCCGGTAGCATTTTCAAGAGGAACACCGATTCTTGCCGGCAACCCGAAAACTTCTTCCGCCAATTCGGTTGTACCACGCAAAAGTGAACCGCCACCGGTAAGCACTATCCCGGCTTTAATTTTATTCTTGAATCCGGCATTTTTTATTTCGTGATCAATCATTGTGAAAAGTTCTCTCATTCTCAAACTGATTATTTGTGTAAGCAAGCTTATTGGAATTCTTGTATTTCCTCTTGCGCCGACTCCTTTAATCAAAATCTGCTCTTCTTTTATAATTGCCGTTTCAGTTGCATAACCAAACTGCTTCTTTAATGCTTCAGCTTCCTCGGTAATTACCCCAAGTGTTTCTCTAATGTCGTTGGTTACTTGATAACCGGCAACACCAAATACTTTAGAATGTTTAATTGCTTTGCGATGAATAATCGCTATATCCGTTGTTCCGCCACCTATATCAATTAACAAAACTCCGAGGTCTCTTTCGCTTTCATCTAACACGGAAGAACTGGAAGCGATCGGTTGTAAAATTAATTGTTGAATTTGTAAACCCGCACGCTCAACAGATTTTCTAATATTTTGAATAGCAGGAATTGATGCAAGAACAACATGGTTAGTAGCTTCCAAACGTGAGCCAGACATTCCAATTGGATTTTCAATTCCACTTTGATAATCAACAAAAAATTCCTCCGGAATAATGTGAAGGATTTGCCGATCAGAAGGAATCCTTATTGTACGAACATCTGCTTCCAACCGATCAAGGTCTTCTTTTGTAATTTCATGTTCTTCGTTTGTTATCGTAACATAATTTCGATGCCGCATACTGGTAATGTGTTCGCCGGCTACGCCTACGTTTACAGCCGGGAATTTTAGTCCCGCACGATTTGAAGCTATTGCGACTGCGGCAGAAATTGCTTCTGCTGTTTTAGAAATATTAGCAACCAATCCTCTGTGCAAACCTTCGGAAGGAGCAACTCCAAAGCCAAGGATTTTAAATCGATTGTCATCCGTCTTTTCGGCAATAACCGCACAAACTTTTGTGGTTCCCAAATCTAAGCCGGCAATAATCTGTTTCTTCATCTATATTCCCGCATTTTCATTTGTACCGATAAAAATATTACCGGCATATCGAAGATCGATATAATTTGCAGTGGTCAAAAAGACTTTATTTCCAATCTGTTTCAATAACGCATCAAATGTATAAATTTTTTCTGCTAAGTTCTGTTTCCCGACAAGTATAACTGAATTTGCATGTGTAAGTGTGAGCGTTATATCGCCTCCATTACGCAAATTAATTTCAGAAATAGTTTTAGAAAAATTTTCACCTAAATTTTTTGCAGCGCGGATGATAGTGAATGCACTCCGTATCTCACTGCCTCGTTCATATTCTTTTTCAGCAACATCATCTGATAAATTTGTAAGCACTGCAAAATCAAGAACTTCAGTATTAGGAAGCACCGGAATAAATTCTTTTCTCGAAGTGACAAAAAAAAGTTTTTCCTTAATAAGTGCTATTGCTTCAAATGTTTTTTCGTGAATTTTTACCGATACTTTTTTATCCGCATCTATCACCACGTAAGTATTGCTTACATAAGGATGACGTAAAAACTTTTCGCGAAGTGACGAAAGAGAATAATTCTTCAAGTCTGCGTCAGTTTCAATATTTGCAAATTGTAAATATTCGTTCGGGGATAACAGCTTGCAGCCTTGTAAATCAATACTTTGAAGCACCTCGCCTCTTACTTTTTTTGTTGAAAATAATCCGAGCAAAACTAAAAGCAAAATTAAGAATGAAAACAACGTTATACTAACAATTTTATTCATAAATCAATAAAAAATTAATCCTTTAAAGTTTTCACAAATGTCTCACCGTATTTCCAAATATCACCGGCTCCCAGGGTTACGATAATATCTCCATCTTTCTTTATTTCATCTAAAAATTTTGGGACATCATTTTTGTCTTTTATATAATGAACATTTTTATGTCCGAATTTTTTTGCTGCATCAGCAATCAATTCACCGGAAACTCCTTCAATCGGTTCTTCTCGTGCAGGATAAACATCTGTACAAATAAAAATATCCGAATTAAGAAATGATCTGCCGAACTCCAGGTAAAAATCATGTGTTCTCGAATAGAGATGAGGTTGAAAAACAGCGACCAGCCGTCTATTCCAGCCGGAACGAATCCCTGCTAAGGTTGCAGAAGTTTCAGTCGGATGATGACCGTAGTCATCAATCACTAAAATTTCTTTGTCATATTTTATTTCAAATCTGCGGTAAACTCCGGTAAAAGATTCGAGAGCTTTTTTTATGGTTGAAAAATTTAAGCCTAATTCTATACCGATAATTACTGCAACAAGAGAATTTTTGACGTAATGCAATCCGGGATTATTTAGTTTAATGTTCCCAAGTTCATTTCCTTTATAAACAACTTTGTAAGTGCTAAAAAATTCAAAATGTTTAATGTCTGTTGCACGCACATCAGCTTGAGAAGTTGTTCCGTATGTAATAACCTTCTTGTTTATGCTTGGAAGAATGTCTTGCAAAGCCGGTTCATCTAAACAAAGAACAACAAATCCATAAAACGGA
>Ga0172379_10004607_pt1 | contig 20109 bp, 12 predicted proteins | sample GrowelOW334metaG_FD_119756 | JGI IMG/M metagenome (GOLD analysis project Ga0172379, IMG submission 119756) | Groundwater microbial communities from an aquifer near a municipal landfill in Southern Ontario, Canada - Groundwater well OW334 metaG | ecosystem: Environmental > Aquatic > Deep...
CGATTACATTAGGCAGAGAATTTAACGCTTATTCTGGATATTTAGAGAAAGCTAGGGAGCGTTTAGATCAAGCGCTGTCTAATTTACAATATTCTAATTTGGGTGGCACAGCAGTGGGAACTGGCGTAAATGCCCATCCGGAATACTCTAAATTAGTCGTCAAAAAACTTTCGGCTTTAAGTGGGCTTACGCTTAAAACCCCCAAAGATTTAGTCGAAATTATGCAAAATATGGGAGACTTTGTCGGGGTTTCAGCGGCACTTCGTTCTTTAGCGATTGATTTAGTTAAAATAGCCAATGATTTGAGGTTGCTTAGTTCTGGTCCTGGAACGGGATTTAACGAAATTGTTTTGCCAGCTGTGCAGCCAGGATCTTCTATAATGCCAGGAAAAGTCAACCCAGTTATGGCGGAAATGCTTAATATGGTTGCTTTCCAGGTTATGGGCAATGATACGGCCGTGGTGCTTGGTGCTCAAGCAGGACAGCTAGAGTTGAACGTCATGATGCCGCTTTTAGCGCGTAATATTTTAGAATCGATGGAAATTTTGGCAAATAGCATGCGCGTTTTTGCTGTGAAATGTATTGCTGGAATTACTGCTAATCGTGAGCGTTGTAGGGAATTAGGCTTAAAAAGTCTTTCTTTAGCTACGCCTCTTGCCACGCGCATTGGCTATCTGCAGGCTGCGGAAGTGGTCAAGTCTGCTTTGAAAGAAAATAAAACTATTCCAGAAAAAGTACGAGAAATGAGCCTTTTGACCGATGTCGAAATTCAAGAAATTCTGAATTTGGAGAAAATGGCCAATATGCATTAGAATAGACTAAAGTATAAAATAACAAGGACAATATTCCCCATGCCAGAAGAAAATAAACAGCCAACGAAAAAACAAATCAAAGATCTCTTTTTTTCAACCCATGCGCAATATCTAATTGGCTTATGGAAAGCATTAGATGCGATCATCGATGAGTATCGCACTAAAAAGAAAAGTAAAGATGCAAAGAAGCAACAAGCCGATAATCTTAACGTTTATTTGCCAAATTTGGATGAAATTAAAGAAGCTTGGTATAACGCTTCGGATTTATTGCGAATTAGTTTTGATTTGATAGCCTCTTTTCATAAAGCGCAAAAAGCTGTGAATAAGAGAGATGATCAAGTTAAGGAACAAATGATTTTGGTTAATGCTGTCGTTAAAAGAGTTTTAGCCAATCCTAAGCAGCTTCCACCTTTGCCTTTGGCAGACTTAGAGAATCATCTTAAGTTTTTACAGTCTAGCCACACCACGTTGGAAAAGTTATCAAAGAAACTTGCTGAGTTGTCTATTACGGTTGAACAAAAAATCAGGGAATATGGTGAGGCTTGGCGCAAGAATCAGTATGATGCTGCAGAAAAAATTGTTGCTAAACTGGAACAAGATTTGAAGATTACTTTTAGCGAAATTGAAAAAAGTGATCTATTACACACAACAAAAACGCAGCAAGAATTGTTACTGAAATTGGGTAAATCTCCCGTGGTTTCGCTATTGGATGAAAAATAAGGGTGAGAATATATGGCTGAGATGTTTAAGATGCGTGTTTTGGATATGTTGGATTCATATGGTCAGCGCAATCTGGTAGATGCTGCGTCTATAGACGGTATTCTAAAAACCGCTAAACAAATCTTGGAAGAAATAGATACTTCCAAACGAAGTGGTGAGCAAAAGATAACGGCGGATTTCACAGAAGCTGTAGTTCCAATTAAAGCCAAGCTGGCTGCGGTTGCCGCAAGTGCAAAGGCCGTGCTTGCATTAAATCAGTCAATCATAGATGCTCTTAGCGTAGAGCCACCTTCTCCAACGCCTACAACACCAAAAGTCGTCGCTTTTGATGCTAATACTTTAGGTGGTTCTAGTGGTGGTAACGATGTGGATGTTGCTGAGTAGACTCCTTTAAAACTTAAGCAAATCCAGAAAACTGCCTTTTTTGCATTTTATCTTCGAAAAATCTCCAGAATCTAAAATTTCTCTATTACTTTCTTCTAAAATTGCAAAAAGGTGTAGTGATTTTTTAGCGCGAGTGGCGGCAACGTAGAAAAGACGCGCTGTTTCATGCTGATTTTTTCTGTTTTCCCAATCTTTAAGATATTTGTATTTAGAATTTTCTTCTTCGCCATGGGCTTTGATGGTGGCTATGAGAAGATCGCTGCTTGAACTGGATTTTTCATTTTCCCAAAGATATTCTTGCCATAAAAGCGCTTGGTTGCTGTCTTTGCCACTTGTATTTTCTAAGCCAAATAAAAGGACATGGTCGAATTCTAAGCCTTTGGCGCTATGAATGGTCATTATCTGAATTTTCGCCGCTTCTTGGCCTTTAGGAGGCTTTAGATAAAGATTTTCAGTTCGATCTTGCAGCAGAGATAAATTTAGCGAATCTTCTAGGCCAAGTAATTCAAAAAACAGGTCGGCATGCTTTTCTTCCCACTCTTTTTGCGTTAAATATTTTGGCCCCTCCAATTCCATCCAAATATTTTCAATGAGGCTTCGCCAATTTTGCCTTTCACGGTTCTCAAGGCTTTTTGTCATGATAGGAATAAATTTAGATAGGCGAGAATTGCCATCCAGGCTTAAATCTAATTCTGGATAAGAGAGAATATTTTCCCAAATAGTTAAATGTTTAGCGTTGGCGAGAATGTGTAAGTCTTTGAGATTTAATCCGCAAAAAGGAGCGCGTAAGATAGCAAGCCACGCTACGCGGTCTAAGAGAGAATGCAAAGCTCTGGTCAAGGCTAAAAGATCTTGCACAGCGCTGCTTTGCCGCAGGAGAGAGATTTTAATGCCTTGATAGGCTATGTTTTCTTTTTGTAAAAGTGGCAAAAGCTCTTCTAAATCGCTACGCGAGCGAACCAAAATGGCAATATTATCTAGAGGGAATTCTATTTGAATTTTTTGTAAAGTATCAGCTGCAGATGTTGCAGCAGTTGGTATTTCTCCCTCTAGAAAAAATTTAAGACTATTGGGAATTTGTAATGTGCTGGTAGATGCTGCTATGGAAGCGTTAAATGGGACCGCTCCATCATTGATGTTGGCAACTTTGGGAAAGATTTGAGTAAAAGTTTTATTGATCCAATCAACTATGTGTGGCAGAGAGCGAAAATTAGAACTTAAAGTAATAGATTCCAGCTTAACATCGCCAATACCATCTTGTTTAGAACGTAGGAATAATCCGACTTCAGCCTTGCGAAAGCGATAAATCGATTGCATCGGATCCCCCACCAAAAACAACGTGCGTCCATCAGTGTTTTCCCAGCCTTCTGTAAGTTTTTTAATAAGCTGGTACTGGGTTTCTGATGTATCTTGAAATTCATCCACTAAAATATGCTTAAGTTTTTGATCTAAATTGAGAGCAATAGCCGTTACATCTTCACTAGAGCCTAAAACGCGGTCAGCTTCCATGGCAATTTCGGCATAATCAGAAGCATTTTCTAGGTGAAAAAGTACTTTCAATTCGGCAACTAGATGTTTTAAAAGCTGGGCAAAAGCGGCAATTATTTGCCATTCATCATCCTTGTATTGGATATCTGGTAATCTGGCTACAGCAGCTAAACTTTCGCGCCAATTTTCGTGAGCAACTAAGCCTATAAGCAATTCTTGCATGCGCTTCTTGCGATCTTGGCGTAGCGTTTTTTCGGTTTGGTTAGTTGTTTGAGAAGGAGCAGGGAAGCCGTTTCTTAAGTCAACACTAGCGCGCCAATTAAATTCTTTGGTCAATAAGAATTGGGCTAAAGCTTGCCAAATTTTTATGTCTGCTTCGGGAAGTTTTTTTTCTAAAGGCGACAATATTTTGCAGGCAGCATAAGGGCTATCAGTTTCAATATTAGCAGCTGCATAGTTAGCTAATAGGTAAATTTCCGCAAGATATTGTTTTGGAAAATATTTTTGGCACTTGCACAGGGCTTCTTCGCTAAGTTTTTTCCAACTTTTTTCAATTGTTAGGCGTAAATTTGGTGCGTTATTTAAATTGGCAATGTGCGGCAGCCACTGCTCCCGGGATCTCAACATAGAGGCGCATAGATTTTCTAAGCGTTCGGTATCATTGTCTAAGTGCAGAAGTAAAAATTTTAAAGCAGAATAATTTGGATCTTTTGGATTTAAAGCTTTTTCGACAACGGCGCGTACTGCGTTTTGATAGAGGAGTTTGGCCGAGGCCTCTTCTAAAATGTTGTTTTGTCCGGCCAAAGAGGCGGAGAGGGGAGCGCTGGATAGGATTTTTTGGCAAAGAGCATCGATGGTTGAGATATTAAGACGTTTGCTATATTTATCTAGTTGCCAGTTTTTTTCTTTATCGCGTTTTAAAGCGGCCTTTGCAAGTTGATTTGTATCATTGATCCTCGCCTGTTCTAAAGCTGCTAAGACACGTTCGCGCATTTCTGCTGCAGCCTTGCGGGTGAATGTGATAGCTAAAATTTCTTCGGGCGAGTTGGCGTGCGCAAGCAGGGCTAAGTAGCGTTGAACTAAAAGAGTGGTTTTCCCAGAGCCGGCCGGAGCTTGGACGATGAAAGATTTAGTTGGATCAAGCGCTTTTTCGCGTTCGGGTAAATCTTTAAGAGGAGAATTTGATAGTTTAGGGTCGGAAAACATGTCTACAAGATTTCTTTTAAAATCAATAAGTTATATTTCCAAACGTAGAGACGCGATTAATCGCGTCTCTACTCTGTTCCAAGTTGTTTTTGTAAACCCGCCAATGTTCCGTTATTTTTTATCACACAATCCGCATAAGCGATGCGCTCTTTGCTGCCCACTTGGCCATTAATCATAGCTTTCGCAAGCTTTGCAGATATTTTATCGCGTTCACATAGACGCTGAATTTGTAATTTTTTTGTAGATTCAACGGTTATAACGAAATCTAATAGCTTCTGAAACCTAAGATCTGGACTTTCTAAGAGCGCCGAAAGAACTAAAACAACGCAAGGCGCTTTGATTTTTTGGAGAGCAAGGCGCATGGCAGTATAGATGCGAGGATGAAGCAATTTTTCTAACCACTTTTTGTCTTCTGGATCGCAGAAAATAATATTACGCAGAAGTTTGCGATTAAGCTCTTTGTTAGGTAAAAGTATACTCGGACCAAAGTGGCGGATGATTTTTTGATATGGAACAGTTCCAACAGCCGTTACCTCTTTGGCAAAAACATCAGCGTCTAGAACAGGAATGCCATGTTTGGCAAAGTGTTTCGCTACACTGGATTTTCCAGCAGCAACTCCCCCGATGAGACCTATTTTTAGCATAGATTTTTTAGCGATTAGTTGTAGGCAGTTCAGCTTTTTTCCAAGCCGACATCCCGCCTTCTAAAATTTTAATTTTAAGAAAACCTTGCGTGCGCAGCTTAGTTGCGACAGTTGTTGCATTGCTCCCAATGCTATCGACTAAAACTAAGGCCTGGTCTTTTTTGGATTGTAGTTTGTTTTGCAATTCCGCAATATCATTGCCGCTTATTGGGATGTTTTGAGCGTTTAAGATATGCTCTTTTTGAAAGAGCTCTCGCGAGCGAATATCGATCAGTGTTGCTTCTTCATGATTTAAAAGCATAGTCAATTCTTGTGCTGAAATAGCTGGCACGGCGTTGAATTTACTGCGCATTTCTTCCAGTATGACCAGAATAATAACAATGGCAAAAGCTAGCCAAAGAAACCAGTGATGAATAATAAATTGCATAAGTTGTTCTTGCATGATTTGTTTCCTGTAAACGCTGATTAGGAATTTTGTAAGGGGCGATTATAACCTCTTTAGAGCAAAAAGGTAACTGCTAATACCCAGTAGATTCCAAGTCTGGTATACAAGCTGGATCAAATGGTACCCTGACAACTTCAGTTTGATAGCTCCCATCGTCGTAAAGCTCAAACCAGCGGTATCCTGGCATTAGGGAGTCTAATTTGAATTTGGCAGTATTGCGAGCAAATTGCCAGCATGTGGACGGTGTTGTATAAAAGACTAAATTGCCTTGGATTTCCAGATTTTGCTGATGAACGTGCCCACTGACGACGGCCTTGACGTTAGTATGCTCAGATAAAATATCTAAAAAAACTTGGCTATTGCTTAGGCCTATTTTATTCAGCCAAGCCGAATTGGTAGGAAGAACTTGGTGATGTAAAAAGATCAAAACTGATTTTTCCGGCGAAGAAGTTAGGGCTGTTCGCAAAAAATTCAATTCGTCATCGGGCAGCATTCCTGCAACATGGCCTGGCCATTCAGTATTTAGGACCAATACACGCCAGTTTTGAAAGGAAAAATCTTTTTTAATAAAATGAGTTAAAGTGCTGTTTAAAAGTTCTTTATCATCATGGTTTCCGGCTGTAACAGCAACAGGAATTTTAAATTCTTTCTCAATATTATGCAAAATTTCTTTCATCCTAAGATAGGATTTTTGGGAAAAATCTTGCGATAAATCACCAGTTACTAACATTAGGTCGGCTTTGATTTTTTTGAGATCTTCTTTTACTTTTTCTAGTACCCTGTAGAAGGTATAGTTAGTGCTAATATTTAGTAGTTTGGTTTCTTCATTGGCAAATGTGTGAAGATCTGTGATCTGGATTATTCGAATTGCACTACTTTTCTCCATCACTATGTTCTCCAAGCTCCAATCCATTCTGGTATTGGATTTTTTTGTAATGTATAACATCGTTCTAAGAAGATTTTTACTAATTGGTCTTCTGGGTACGATGTTACTAAGGCTTCAAATGCGGTGATAGCTTCTGGCCAAAAACCCTTTTGATAAAGATCAAAGGCGCTGTGAAATGCCATGTTGTAAGACTTTAATTGTTCTTGTGTAAGATAATGATCTGGAAGAATTAGTTCATAGATATAAAGTGCTCTGTTTTTACCACGGACTAGAACATAGTCGAGCATGCGGAAAGAGAAATTATTTTGTACAAGCCGATAAGTGCTTTCGCTGACAATTATCTTTGAGTGATAAATTTTATTTAATTCCTCTACTCGATTAGTAATATTTACAGTATCGCCAATGGCAGTATAGCTTAAACGATCATCTGATCCGACGTTACCAATAGTGGCATTTCCTGTGCAAATGCCAGTGCGTATGTGTAGTTCTGGGTAGCCAATGGCTTTCCAGCGTTGGTTAAGCTTGTCTAGTTCCTCTAACATAAGTATAGATGCTTCACAAGCGTGCAGGGCATGATCGCGATCATCCTGAGGAGCATTCCAAAAAGCCATAATGGCATCGCCTATGTATTTGTCTACAGTACCATTTTTTTTCAAAATCACTTTTGTCATTACTTCCAAATATTCTGAAAGATAAGACATCATTTGTTGTGGTTCCATGTTTTCTGAAAGCGAAGTGAAGCCAGTAATATCGGTGAAGAGAAATGTTACAGTTTTGTTCTCTCCGCCAACATGAGCAATACCGCCACTAGACATCAGGTTTTTTACTAAAGCCATAGGTACGTAACGTACAAAAGATTGCACGCTCTGTTTCATGGAATTGAAGGCTTCTTGCATGGAGAAGATTTCTTTGATGCGTGAGTTGGTTTCAATATCGGAAACTAGTTCCAACTGCTTAATTAATCGCGCTTCTTTGGCTAATTTGATTATAGGTTTTGCAAGAGCGCTAGAAGCAAACCAAACTAAGATAATGCCAAAAATTATTAGAGTTATAGCTGTTGTGAAAGAATGTATTAACTGGTCTATAACAAAGCCAATGACGTCTTTTATTGGCATCACTATAGCTAGAGTGCTGGTTAAATTGTAGGCTTGTAGTTGTTCTAAAGGATCATAGAACGCCAAATAGGTAGTGCCGCCGAAGTTGTAAGAAAAAAGTTGTTTTTTATCTTGCTGATAATGGTAAAAAGAATTTTCCACGTAAGGTATGGCCATTTTGTTGACTTGTAGCAGAGTGTTTTGATCAGTAGTCAATAGGGGTTTTCCGGCAACAACGTTATTTTTATTGTCGAAGATAAATGGAAAACTGTTGGGAGTGATTTTTAGATCAGAAATAAAAGTAGAAAGTGTGCGTAGCGGAATGTCAAAACCCAACATACCAGTTAAATTATTGGTAGAGTCGTATATTGGATGTACCATGGATATGCCTAAAACAGCTTGATTTTCACCAAACGGATAGAATAGGTAAACATCAGAAATAGTTGGCATTTTTGTATGCAATGTCTTGTCATACCATGGTCTTAGACTAGGATCAAAATTTATTTTTTGATATGTTGCTTGACCTATGTAATTGCCCTTGGCGTCAATTTTTTGTACTAAACCATAGGGACTTCCAGCTAACAACTGAATGAGGTTGAAATCTTTGCCCAAAGTTCTTTCTACTGAGAAAAATTCTCTTTTCGGGCTTGCCCAAAAGACTGATGATGAATTGGGCATGTCTTTTAGCATTTGCAGCATGAAGGTAGTAAAAGTTGTCGATGGGGAAGGGGTGATTATTTTTTTGTCAATCAAGTTGCTGCCTAAGCTTAGACGTTGTTTGGCTGGCTGTATGAAGATAGTGATTTCTTGTTCTATCTTATCACTCACAACTAGTAAAAGTTTTTCTGCCGAATCTAATAGAAACCTATCAGTAGTGTGATAATAATTGAAGATAATGAAAGAGCAAATCAGAATTAGCAGCGAGGCAAATAAAGTTAAAATACTAATTCGTAGGCTAAATTTTATGTTTTTCATAAACATCCTTCCCTAAACATAAATTGGACGAATGATGATTGTAACACCTTGATTTTTTTCCGCAATAAATGAGCAAGATGTGTCAAAGCAAAGTAGAATTTTTCGGTGTTCCTACAATTTGGTTGGACTAGTAGTAGTTGAGCTTGAACTAGTAGATGAGCTAGAACTAGAAGAAGCGGGTGCTGGTGGAGGCGCACTACTTGTAGTTGTAGACCAAAGAGTCAGTCCAGCTTGAGTTACTGAAGGTTGTGGTGCAGATGAAGCAGGGAACTCTATGTGCAGAGAGCGCATAAGGTTGTTAAATTTTATTTTATTCTCCTCATATAAGCGCATCCTAATATTCCCTATATCTGCACTGGATTTAATTATAGTTGGTAGCTTATTCAAGATTACAGGCAAGTTAAGAAACTCCATTTGATTATCCCTGCCTACACAATTTACAACAGATGCTAGATCTTTGGCTGATTGAATCATAGTTGCCAGCTTATCCAAGATTACAGGCAATTTAATAAATTCCATTTTGGCTGCTGCATAGCAATTTGTTAAAACTTCTTCTATATTTGTAATGGAAGTAATCATGTTTGGCAGCTTACATAAGATTACAGGCAGTTTGATAAATTCCATCTTATATTTGTTGTCTAAACACATAAAAAGATTTTTTAACTCGTGGGTAGATATGATCATTCCTTGCAATTTTTGTTGATCTAAATTTCGTATCAAATTGATTACATTTATTGTTGGGAATGTTTGTAACTCACTAAACATGGCTCTCAAAGCCCAGAAATCAGTCATTCCGTCAAATAGATCATGGGGAGTTTCATCCGCAGAGCTAGTGCCTTGATTTTGAGTTGGAGTGCTACCTGATGCAAGTGCAGAGCTTTGGATGCCTAAATACTGTAAGAAATCTTCTTTAACGTAATTAGTTTTTAAGTGGCCCATGATTGTGGTTCTATTCTCGGGAGCAGCAATAATACCTGTCAACTTAGAAATATCTAAAGACCTAATAAGACACATTTGGGCAATTGGGGTCAGTGTATTCAAAACTATACATAAATCTTTAGCAGAATTAATCCTAGCTGCTGGATGATTTTTATCTAGAAGTGTTATAATTTGTATTTGGATGGGTGTGGGACAATCCAAAACGGCTTCGGATAAAGCAGCAGGACCGTTGATTACAGCTTGTAATTTATTTTTACCTAAAACGTTCAGAAATTCTCTTTGTATATCGTATTTTTTTAAGCTACATAAGGCTCTGGATAAATCCTCAGAATATTTAATGATCTGTGCTAGTTGTATAGTTCCTAAGCTATTAATTAAAGTATATTTAGCATAAGGTGGCAGGATTTTTGCTACTTGTGCAAAATGTACACTACTTTTAATAATCTCTCGCAGAGTAGCAGCATTATCTTTAATAAAATCACGTATAAGATCCTCTGGAGGTGGAGGTTCAATAGAGACTAAATTTGTAAGTATAACGATTAGTTCAGCAAAAGTTTTCGGAGTATCAGTAGATGAACTTTCTGCAGAAGAACTACTTCCGGAGCCGCTTACACCTATGTCGAGTATAGCTTGAGCTGGAGGATTAGGGGTTGCTGAATGATGTACGGGTGCTTGCTTGCTTTTCTGAAAAATGAGCCGTAGATCTTTTGGTAAAGATGACAGAAAGCGAGGTAAGCCATTAGCTGAAAAAATTAATTCATGCAACTTGGTTTGCCGGTCTAAAAACTGAATAACCTGCTGTTGTTCGGGCAACGACGAGTTAGACTGTAAATCTTTCTGCAAGGCTTTGATGACATCATCGAGAGTTATAGTACCTTCTCTTGCTACTAATGCATTTAGTTCACTTGGGATAAATGTTGCAAGTTGTTCTATAGGTTGGCTGCTAGATCCTCCTCCGCTTGTTGTTTGAGTTGTAGTGATAGCTGCCGAAGTGGTTGGTGTTTGCGTAGAGCTCATCCTCTGTAGATCTAAAAACCACTGTTCGTTGCGTATTGACCTATCAAGGAAGTTACGACAAATAAGGTCATTAAGATCCCCTAACATTTTGTAAATATCGCTTGAGCTACAAGCAATGGTTTGATCAGAGCACTTTTTTGCAAACTCGACGGCTTTGTTAAATATTGGTTTAGTTTGCTCAGTTGGACAGTGATCGAACAAGCCAGATATCGCAAAACCATAAATCGCTTGCAGATTGTTCACAGGCATTCTTGAATCAAGACCGTGATTAATTAACTCTAGCGTTTCAGGCGGGAGTTTAGTAGGGTAGCCAGCATGTTTAATAAAATCTTTATGATATCGTTTTGGAAGAAAACTTAATACATACCCACCATCCAAAAGATTGATAGATAGAACAGTATGGTGTTTGTTACAGAAAGACACAATAGCTTGCTGTCCTTCAGGCGAATACGGGAAAGATTCCAACTCTCTGTACAAAACTTTGGTGGCGTCAACAAGAGTTACCGCTTGTGTCTCTACAAGCGGTACGCTTAATTCCTGTGAAGTATGTATTGAAGGTTGTTCCGTAGGTTGGCTGCTAGAACTTCCTCCGCTTGTTGTTTGAGTTGTAGTGATAGTTGCCGAAGTGGTTGTCGTTGTAGAAGCTGAAGCTCTCAATGTTGCTTGAGTACTTGTGTTTGTTGACGGCGTGATGGCGAGAGTTGTAATGGTAGCTAAAGGGGTAGTCATTGTTGAAGCAACTGGAGTACTGGGTGTTGTTGCATTAGAGCTTGTTATTACTGGCGATGTAATGCTTAAAGCTTCGTGGATATCATCAATGGTTATATTACCCTGATTGTTTGCAGTTATAACTTGAGATGGAGGTGTGGAACTAGAGGATGTTGAAGTTGCTGTGGTTGTAAGTGAAATGCTTAAAGATGGTGGATTAGTTGTGGGAGAAGGAGCTAGTGTTTGTGTAGAGCTCCTCCTCTGTAAATCTAAAAACCACTGTTCGTTGCGTATTGAAGTATCAAGAAAATGGGTATCAATAAGATGATTAAGATGGTTTAACATTGTGTATATATCGCTTGAGCTACAAGCAATAGTTCGATTAGAGCAATTTTTTGCAAATTCGACAACCTCGCTAAATATTGGTTTAGTTTGCTCAGTTGGACTGCGATCAAACAAGCCAGATATTGCAAAACCATAAATCGCTCTTAGGGTTTTTAGACCCATTATTGGAGCAGTATGTTGAACAATGAAGCTTACTTGTTGAGTAGTTAAGTGGTAGTGCCGATCAGCTGGTTTAGGTTTTCCATTACCGTAAATATTAGCAATAAAACCCGCATGATATTGTCTTGGAAGAAGACTTAATACATAGCCACCAGCTAGAGGATTGTTAGATAGAGCGCGGCGGAAAGTGCTTTGATGGAAAGTGAGATAAATATCTTGTTCTAACTGTTTTGAGAAAAATGGAAGAAGACGAGGTAAGCCATCCTCTGAAAAAATTAATCCATGCAACCTAGTTTGCCGGCCTAAAAACTGAAGAACCTGCTGTTGTTCGGGCAACGACGAGTGAGACTGTAAATCTTTGTGCAAAGCCTTGATGACATCATTGAGAGTTATAGTACCTTCTCTTGCTACTAATTCATTTAGTTCACTTGGGATAAATGTCGCAAGTTGTTCTACAGGTTGACTACTAGAACCTCCTCCGCTTGTTGTTTGAGTTGTAGAGATAGCTGTCGAAGTAGTTGTCGTTGCAGAAACCGAAGCTCTCAATGCTACTTGAGTACTTGTGGTTCTTGACGGTGTGATGGCGAGAGTTGTAGTGGCAGCTAAAGGAGTAGTTATTACTGGAGAAACTGGAGAGTTAGTTGTGTTGCGTATAACTTGAGCTGGTGCTGTGGTTGTAAGTGGAATGCTTAAAGATGGTGGAGTAGTTGTGGAAGAAGGAGCTGACGTTTGTGTAGAGCTCATCCTCTGTAAATCTAAAAACCACTTTTCGGTGCGTATTGAACTATCTAGGAACGTAGTCCTAATAAGACTATCAAGCTCTATTAATATTATGTTAATAGAGCTTGAGCTACAAGCAATAGTTTGAGTAGAGCAATTTGTTGCAAACTCAATGATTTTGCTACCTATTAATTTACGATCCTCAGTTGAAAAGCCACTTAGTAAGTCAGAGATAGCTAAACCATAAACTCCTCTTAGAGTCTTTAGATCTCTTATTGGATTAATATTTCGAAGAAGGTAACCTCGGTTGTCGGGAGATAGTATATGGCTTTCCAGCGCATTTCTGCCAAAGAAATGATTAATAAAACTTTTGCTATATTCTGCTTGAAGATGACTTGTCGTATAGCCTACGGTTAAAATATCGGAAAATAGAATATTAAACATACGGCTTTCACGAAAAAAATTACAAATATCTAGCCATAATTCAAACGATGTAGATGAAGTAAGCCTTAATAATGCAGGTAAAAGAAGCCGTGGTAAGCCATCAGCTGAAAAAATTAAATTATGCCAATTAGTTTGCTGACATAAAAACTGAATAATTTGGTGCTTTCCAGGGAGTGACGGGCAGGAGTCTAAATCTTTCTGCAAAGCTTGTATGATATCATCAAGAGTTATCCCCTTCTCTTTTTTAAGCAATGTGGTTATGTTCTTTGGGATAAATGTTGCAGGTTGTTCTACAGGTTGGCTGCTAGAACTTCCTCCGCTGGTTGTTTGAGTTGTAGTGATAGCTGTCGAAGTAGTTGTCGTCGCAGAAGCTGAAGTTCTCAATGCTGCTTGAGTACTTGTGATTGTTGACGGATTACTGAACAAATCACTAGTTACGGCATTTTGTATTGCTTGAATTGTCGCTGTAGATACAGGAGTGCTAGGAGCTGCGTCGACAGTTTTTGCTGGAGTAGTCGAAGTGCTAGTTGTTGGCTTGGTGCTCGATGTAACTTGCTGTGTACCGCTAGATTCTTTTGGGCCAGCATGATATCTTGCCGGTTGCAATTCTATGTATTTGTGAGAGTTTGGATTGTTATTCTGCATGGGCTGTGCTTTCCAATGGAATTTATTTATTAATTCAAGGACATGTTAGCATGTTATAATTAAGAAAATCTTAAAGGTAAAGTTTTAAAAAGCAAAATTATCATTTTTTTCTTAAGTCGCAAATGTTTCCATGCTATTGACAGAAGTTGAATAAAAAGGCATATTTGCACCCAAAATCGGGGATACTCGAGAAGTTTTCTAATAAAGTTGGAGAAGTTTTGTGGCAAATACACGTCAGTCAAAGAAAAGAATTATACAAAGCAGTAAGCATCGCGAACGCAATGTTGCGATGCGTTCTATGTATCGCACTCATATCAAAAAGGTTTTAACTGCTTGTGAAAGTAAAGACCAAGCTAAGGCTAATGAAGCTTTTAAAGACGCGCAGATAATGCTCGATAAGATGGTCACTAAGGGAATTATTCATAAAAATAAATCCGCTCGCCATAAGAGCAGGCTTTCTGCAAAAATAAAGGCTATTGCCTAAGATCGGGGCTGGAATCCAGACAAGGCTTTACGAGGTCGTACTGGAATCGCTAGCCCGTCTCTTCTATAAGTTTTTCTGCCTATCAAATTTTGTTATGTACAAAGATAAAAACATGTCTATAAGTTTTCTTTTAAAATCAATAAGTTGAAATTTGAAGTTAGGTTTTAGGGGCAATCTATTGTAGATATTACGGCGTAACTCCCCATGTGTCTAATGAAAATACCCAAACAGCCACGAAGTGGCAAAATAAGATAGCCCAGCCTAAGCGAGCTAGCGAGCGCAGGGCTGGGTGAATAGAATATAGAATTTTGAGCGCTGAAAGTGCGAAATAAAAGTTTTGCATGATGTTGCTGGGTTCGAATTCGCTTCGCTCATTCTTAACCCAGCCTACATTTCTATAGCAGTTTCTTGATTTTAAAGGATTTACTATGGACATGTTTAATATCTTTGAAGATGTTCCTTCTTAAGCAAACCTTAATTGTATTGCGCGCGGCATTTGTTATACTTAGTTTTAACATTCAGTATTAGTGAAAAACTAGGTGACTAATGACTACAACAATACCTTCTGCACAGCCAGCGAGTACAACAAAGGCTCCAGTGATACCTGCTGCATCTTCTCAGTCTACAAATACTGGTTCTGCAACAACTACAGTGAGCGGAGGAGGCTCGTCTAGTAGTCAAAATCCTGCATCTAAAAGCTTAGATGAACGTTTCGAACGCTTAGTAACAGAAGTGTTAGAAAATTATTTATCTGGATCACCTGAAAAAGGAAAAAAATACGAACAAATATTTGATGAGTTGATAGCTTTAGCCAGGGAGTCAGGGATACCGCTTGAAGGACTAAATTTAGCTAAAATGAAAGATTTCATGAGGAAAGCAGGGGATGAGTCTTTGGGAGAATCTTTACGGTTGTTATCCAATTGTGTGCACGCACTAAGTTATTGTTTTTATGAAGGAGCGAATAACACATATGATTGTGCAAAAAAATTGTTCACGTTCTTGGTCGTGATACATCATGCTTCCTGTGAAAAACATAAGCCTATTCCATCTGCTTACAAAATTAGTCCAACACTAGCAAGACAAAATCACTATATTTTTTTCAGTTTTAGCAACGCTAAAGTGTTAGATGCTGCAGAGTATACGTACTTGATAATAACAGCGATAGTATCGGCTACAAAACTGCAAAGACTGAAAAATAATGCACTGGAATCTTGTCATATTATGTCTCTATCTGAGGCAAAAGATTTTATAAAAAACTTTTACTTGAGCGGGAAATGCCAAGTTGCTATAAATCAAATTTTGTGTCGATTTAAGGCAGAGGTAGATCATACGTCAGCTACACCAAAAGGATTGGATTTGGTGGCGAAACTTCGTAAGTTAATGCAGGCATTAAGTCTATCTATCTCCACTTCTAGCTCTGCTCCTGCTTCTATTCCTTCTACCGCTGCTACATCTAGTACTACAACTGTGGCTAATAAGTTATCTAAACCAAAACCAAAAGGATGGGGGTGGGCAGCGAAATTTCGTAAGTTTATGTTGGCATTATGTTCATCCCGAAAGCCTAAGAAAAAGGAAAAAAAACAGTTGCAACGAAATAATCCAACAAAAGCTGCTTCTTCAAGTACGTCGTCAAGTACCACAACATCACCAACAGTGCCGGCAAAGTCAGAAACTTGTTCTACAACATCATCAACTATTACTACGCAAACTACAAAGATTCAGTCGCCAGTTGCTGTTAGTAGTGGGGGTACCGTTGCATGCCTAACTACTGGAACTAAACAACCAATATCAAGTATGTTTTCTGTAACCACAGCTACTACAGAGGCGAAAGAGGTTGTTATTTCCACGATATCGAGTCCAGGTAATTCGCCTGCTAATAGTAAAGTTAAAGTCCCGTCGCAGGAAGGATCACAAGGTCTAGGATTATTCGGCGGTGTTGTTGTGCCCCAAGATACAAGTTCAGGGGGAAGTTCAAGTGGGTCTGCTTGTGTGCCACCTTCTGTTATTTGTTCTTCTGGGGTAGTTAGTGGTGCCTCCGTTACTCCTAATACTTTGCTGCCAGCGATTACACCTGTTATTTTTCCTAGCTTAGCCACTGCTGGTTCAATTATTTGCACCCCAACACCTTTGGGGGCGATTGTATTAAATACTACTGGAGTAGTTAGTGGTGCCTCCGTTACTCCTAATACTTTGCTGCCAGCGATTACACCTGTTGTCCCTAGTTCAGCCACTGGTTCAATTATGTGCACTTCAACTGCTAGTGGTAGTTCATTGTTACCTATTCCGGATTGCATGATAGAAGCAATCTGTTCTCTAAGATTAACTGCTGGGCTACCTCAGGGAGCTAATTACTCTGAATGGGAAAAGAAAACTATAGATGATGCTAATATGTTTTTCCGTCAGAAACGAGTGCCATCAACAACGCAAGAGAGAGTTCTTGCTTATGCTAGGAGTGTAATAGTAGAGCAAAGGGATTCCTCTTTGCGAGAATGTTGCTTATTGATTAATCGATTGGGTGAACTGGCTAAAATTGGTGTTTTTAAATCTAATTGCGATGGTTTAATTAAGGAAATAATCGATAAGAAAGCCAAAGATTCTAAAGAATCACCGTATGAGCAAATTATTGATTATGCTGTTATGCTGTATGGCTTAGCTAGTTTGACGTCGGCAGAAGGAATAGTTACTAGTAAGCTTGATTGTACTAAGATTATTGCTGAACTGTTAAGGCTGTACTTAACTTATCAAGTTCCACCTGCACTTGTTCCGGTTCCTATTTTAGCTGGCATATTTAACAGTATGGGATTGTTAGCTAAAGCAGATTTAATGAATTCCATGCTTTTTATTGTCCATGGAGATAGTTACATATGTTTAGGGGGAGCTCTGACGGAAATTATCCAAAGAAACACAGGTGTTACGTTAGAGGGACAACCAGCAACAGGGATACAAAATGTTAAGGCTCACTCGTATGCAATGATTTTTTATGGGTTAGGACTATTGGCCAATAAAAGAGTTATTATTCGTAACAATATAACTGAAAAATTTTTGAGACCGTCCTTATCATTCTTGGAGTCTAGGTGTAGTCAGGCAGTATTAGGCGATACTACGTATAGAAGAGATAGTGGCGATATAACTGAAGCTCTACGTCAAGGGGTAAGTAATCTATATGCTTCTGGTCTTTATGGTCGTTCTGAAACAGAAGTTATAGTACAGATGCATTGGTATGATGTAAAAGTAAGTCCTGTTTCCTTGTTTAGAAATCCTACATCTGCTACGCCAAGTTCAGTTGTTGCACCAACTTTAACTACTGCTTCAGTCGCATCTCTCTAAAAACATGTCTATGGGAATTTCTTTAAAATCAACAAGTTGCGTTTTGAAGTTGGGTTCTAGGAATTTTCCGGTTCTGATTTGCGGTTACGCTCTAAACTTTCCATTAAAGCCAAGCAAAGTTCTTGGGTGCCTTGTTTTGTTGCAGCAGAGATTTCCCAAACAGGGCCTTTCCATTTCAAAGCTTTTACTAAAGCGTTTTTGCGTTCTGCAAGCTCTTCTTTAGTTAATAAATCAATTTTATTTAGCACAAGCCAACGGGGCTTTTTCAGCATTTTTTTATCAAATTTTCCGAGTTCTTTGATAAGAGCTTTGGCTTCAGCTATAGGATCGGCGCCATCTAGAGCAGCTATGTCAACTAAGTGGAGTAGGGTGCTTGTGCGAGAGAGATGTTTTAAAAATTGAATGCCAAGTCCTGCGCCTTCAGCAGCTCCTTCGATAAGACCTGGTACATCTGCGACAACGAAGCTTTGGTCAGTTCCAATGCGCACTACGCCTAGATTTGGATGCAGTGTTGTGAATGGATAATCAGCAATTTTGGGGCGTGCAGCAGAAATAGCGGTGATTAAAGTAGATTTACCTGCGTTTGGCATGCCCAAAAGGCCAATATCAGCCAAAAGCTTTAGTTCCAGAAAAAGTTCAAACATTTCACCAACAGTTCCTTTGGTGATACGGCGCGGAGAGCGATTGGTGCTGCTTTTAAAGCGATTATTTCCAACGCCATGATGACCACCTTTTGCCACGCAAAGTCGCTGTCCTGGACTTACTAAATCTCCGATCAGTTCATCAGTTTCATTGTTATACACAACGGTTCCGACCGGAACTTTGATAATTAGATCATCAGCACTTTTGCCGCTTTTTAGGCGCCCCATACCGTTTTCGCCACGTTTGGCCTGAAATATTTTTTGAAAGCGAAAATCTATAAGCGTGTTTAGATTTGGATTTGCCTCCAAGTAAACACTGCCGCCATCTCCACCATCGCCGCCATCTGGGCCACCAAGAGGTATAAATTTTTCGCGGCGAAAACTACAACAGCCATTGCCGCCATTGCCAGCTGTTACTTTGATTATTGCTTCGTCTATAAATTTCATAGTGCGCCATTATATACAATTTTTGTTGAGGTTGCTAAACTAAACAAAAATTCATATTCCAAATCATAAGGAGATTTAGAACATGTTGTATGCGCTGCAAGCTGTTTTAGCTATACTGGTGTTGGTTATCATTGCCCGTCTCATTTTTTGGTTTCACAAGTCCAAGCAAGAAAAACTAGCCAACAAGAGAAATCCTCTTTCCTTTGATGATATGAATTGCAATTTGGATTTGGATAGCGAAATTGTTTTGGAAAATGTCGAAAGAGAGGAGAGAGTTTTTCCTGAGGATGTCTCTGAAAATGTAGAAAATATGCAGGTTGAAGAGGTTTTAGTAGAAGTTGAACCTGTTTCTGTTGTGGAATTGGAAGTAAAAGAAGAACCAGAAGTTAAAGCGAATGCGGAGTGTTTAGAAATTACAGATGAGTCAGAAGTTATTACATTGACAGTCATGGCTAAACCAGGTGAACCTTACAATGGCTATGAGCTTTTACAGTCTTTGCTTGCGGCGGGTTTGCGCTATGGTGAAATGAATGTTTTCCATCGTTATGAAGAAGAGCCTGCAGCGTCGTCTAAAATTTTGTTTAGTTTGGCTCAAGCTACAAAACCCGGAACTTTTGATTTAAACAGCATTGGTTCCACTTCTTGTTTAGGTTTAGTTTTGTTTATGGATATTGTTGGCCAAAAAGATGCTTTAGGAAGCTTTAATCTTATGCTAGATACAGCTAAACAACTTTGTGAAGATTTGGGTGGTAATATTTACGATGAAGAAAGAAAGATTCTCACGCCAGGAAGTGTGGCACGTTTTAAATCTAGAATATTGAGTCACAAAAATAATAAAAAAGCTCAGGTTTTTTAAATACTTATAAAATGTGTTGGAATTCGCTTGACGAGGTGTTTTTTTTGCTCTAGTATGCGCCTCGAGTTCGGGGAAATAGTGCATTTTGATTTATGCGAAATGCAATCTTTTTAGCAACAAGTTTTTTGAAAATAATTTTTAGAAAACCTGTTGACTTTATACTTTACCCAAATATAATGCGAAGCTCTTTTGTTATCAGCTAAGCTTGATGACAACGATTTTTTTGTTCTTTAAAAGTTTAAGAATCAATTTGTGTGAGTTCTCGTGTTGGTGATTTTGTTATCAAATAAATTATCAATATAGAGAAACTTTAATTCTTTTAATTAAGAAGTACAGTCGCTCATATTGAGCTAGATCTTGTTGTATGAGTTAGTTAACTCTAATTTGTGCAGCATACAAAACCTTCAATTGAAGAGTTTGATCCTGGCTCAGATTGAACGCTGGCGGCATGCCTAACACATGCAAGTCGAACGCGAAAGAGGGGCAACCCTTGAGTAGAGTGGCGGACGGGTGAGTAATACGTAGGAATCTTCCTTTGAGTGGGGGATAACCCGAGGAAACTCGGGCTAATACCGCATAATCTTTACGAAGCAAAGGTGGCTAGCAATAGCTATCGCTTAAAGATGAGCCTACGCCGGATTAGCTAGTTGGTAGGGTAATGGCCTACCAAGGCAACGATCCGTAGCTGGTTTGAGAGAACGACCAGCCACACTGGGACTGAGA
>Ga0172379_10004608_pt1 | contig 20108 bp, 14 predicted proteins | sample GrowelOW334metaG_FD_119756 | JGI IMG/M metagenome (GOLD analysis project Ga0172379, IMG submission 119756) | Groundwater microbial communities from an aquifer near a municipal landfill in Southern Ontario, Canada - Groundwater well OW334 metaG | ecosystem: Environmental > Aquatic > Deep...
CTTGGTCTGGCCCTCGAACTGGATCTCAGAAAGCTTCACCGAGACAACGGCTGTGATGCCCTCGAGCACGTCGTCGCCGGTGAAATTTTCATCCTTCTCTTTCAAGATATTTGCACTTCTGCCGTATGTATTCAGCGAGCGAGTAAGAGCCGTCTTGAATCCAGTTATGTGCGTGCCACCCTCTGGAGTATAGATATTGTTCGCAAACGCCGTTAATCGTGGCGTGATGTCATCTACATATTGCAAAGCGACTTCTACGACCACTTTGTCTATCTCGCGCTCTATGTAAAAGATGTTTTTGTGCACCGGCGCCTGGTGTCGATTATAAAATACAATGAGCGACTTCAACCCGCCCTCGAAGTAGAACGTGGTCGAAGGTACATCTAGCTCCTGCTCGTGCAAGAAAATAGTCTTCGTCTCCTCAGCTCCAATTGCGCTGCGCGCATCAACGATTGATATTCGCACACCCTTCACGAGATATGCCTGTTGGCGCAGCTGCGACACTATCTTCTCAAGATTCCATTCGATACCTTCTTTGAAGATTGTCACATCTGGCTTGAAAATGACTATGGTGCCGTGCTCCTTTGTGGTGCCGATTTTCTTGACCTTGGCGAGAGCCTTGCCGATCTCGTATTCCTGCATGTGCATGTCGCCGTCCTGATGCACTACGACTTTCGTATGCTCCGAAAGCGCGTTCACCACCGATGCACCGACACCATGAAGACCTCCAGAAAATTTGTATGCTTCATTGTCGAATTTGCCTCCAGCATGAAGCGTCGTCATAATAGTCTCAAGTGCAGAGACTTTTGTCTTCGGGTGGATGCCGACTGGAATACCGTTGCCATTGTCTGCGACGCGCACATAGCCGTCAGGCAAAAGCGCCACTTCGATATTGTCGCATCGGCCGACCATCGCTTCGTCGCGAGCATTATCGAAAATCTCCCACACCAGGTGATGCAGACCGTCTGGGCCTGTAGTACCGATATACATGCCAGGGCGGCGACGCACCGCCTCTAGCCCCTCGAGGACAGTAATTGAGGAAGCGTCGTACGCTTTCTTTTTGGGTTCTTTTTCGGTGCTTTTAGCCATAGAAATAGCCGATTCTTCGGTACCTTCAGTATAGCACAAATGAGCGCCCGCTTCCTCTATTTGGAGCCTCAGGCGAGACTGGCGGTACGGAGCGCTTCGACGATTTCATCAAGATTCCCGGCCATGATTTTGGGCAGATTATGCCACGACTCTTTGAGTCGATGGTCTGTGATGCGATCTTGGAGCACATTATATGTACGTATTTTTTCTGAACGGTCGCCAGTGCCTATCTGTGACTTGCGCTCTGCCGCGTGCTTCTTCGCCTCTTCTTCTTCATGCATGAATTCGAGCTTAGCGGTGAGGATCATCATGGCCTTCTCACGGTTGGCGAGCTGGCTGCGCTCAGACGAAGAACGCACGTCGATACCTGTAGGTCGGTGTATAAGCCTCACGGCCGTCTCGACTTTGTTCACATTCTGCCCCCCCGCACCTCCGCTCCGGGAAAATTCCATGTCGATATCTGCTGGATTGATATCAAATTTCGGCTTCGCGCGTATAGGCAATACAGCGACCGAAGCGGTCGAGGTGTGGACGCGGCCAGACTTCTCTGTGAGCGGCACACGCTGGACTCGGTGCACACCTGTCTCGTAGCGCAGAGCGTCGTATGCACCATCTCCGGCAATCTCGATCGTCAGATCATCAATGTCGCGTGTCTTCCACCCGCGATGCTCGGCATATCTCTGATACATATCTTTCAGCTCATGAGCGAAGATAGACGCCTCGTCGCCGCCAGCCCCAGCTCGCAGCTCCATCACTACAGAGATCGGCGCTGCTGTATCTTCTTGCTCTTTATCCTTGGCGAGTATGTGTTCTATCTCTGCTAGGATATCAGCCTGGCGTGCACGCACGCGAGCTTCATCTTCTTGAGCCATACCGGCAAGCTCCGGGTCTGCTCCAGCTGCTGCCATAGCACCTTCCGCTTCCCTCTCGAGACGCTCGTACTCATCTGCGAGATATGCAGTTGCGAAATTCTTTTTAAACTCGGGAGAATACTCCATACCTATAGGATACCAAAGAAACGACAAAACCGCGCGAGGCGGTTTTGTTGCATTACTTCTTTGCGGCTGCGCGCTGCTTGAACTTCTCGACTCTGCCAGCCTTATCGAGCGAGCGCTCTTCGCCTGTGTAGAACGGGTGCGACTGCGAAGAAATTTCTACTACGAGCTTCGGGTACTCTTTCTTGTCTTCCCACACACCTGTCTCAGTCGTATGAACAGTCGAGCCGATGAGGAAGCGCGCTCCAGAAGCCATATCCTCGAATATGACCTGTCGGTAATTAGCCGGATGTATATCTGCTTTCATACCGACCATGATAGCACACAGCCGCGCCAAAACAATAGGGCGCGACGCGAGCGGCAATCCTAGAATTCCTGATACACAGGCACTACGTTCACGATAACTGCGTCGGTCGCAGCGCCCCCATCGCAGGACATGCTGAATTTGGTCTGGGTAGTAATTGCTCCAGAATCTATGTTGGTGCCAGATTTACCTGACTTCGAGAACCCGTTCGTACCAGTAATGGTACATGCCGCCACACCTGTAGAGCTCCATGAGATTTTCGTTGTGCCGCCAGATGGCACGAGCGTAGGGCTTGCACTGATTGTCGCAGTTTTACCAACTATTGAGCAAGTATCTGAGCTCGGCTGACCCCAAGTACCATTGGTGCATGTATACGTACATGCACCCTCGTAACTAGAATTACATGTGCCTGAGGTGCCACCTGAGGCTGTATCGGAGAGTACACAAGCTCCCATAGTTTGCGCGGTGCAAGCCGCTGGGGTGCAGGTGTTCGAAGTCTCGCTCCATATGCCGTTGCCGCAGGTGTAGCTGCAGGTGCCAGACCCTGCACATGAGCCGGAAGAACCGCCAGAAGATGTGGCTGATAGGCTGCAATCATTTATCACATCTGCAGAGCAAGGGGTCGATCCACCGCCAGGTGCTGGTGCCGTACAGGTCGGATAATTCGTCCCTCCGTTTGCGCATGTGTTGGCGCAATTGTATGTGTTGTTCGGGCCGGTTGGGTTGTAGTTGGTATCGGTGGTGGTGGTACAGCCGTATTTAGGTGCGGTACAAGATGTGGCTGTGCCGCAAGACCAGCGCCATGCCTGGGAGCCACTGGTTGTGACGTCTGCTGGGGAGTTTGCATACGCTCCTTGTGTACAAGCTGCTGTTCCGGTAGTCGGCTCAGAGAGCAGTGGCGTGGTGCCGCTAGAGGTGCCGCAGGAGTCAGAGATAGGTGCCGCTTTGATGGACAATGTAAATCCATTACTAATCGCTGTCTGCCCCGTATAATTCGATTTTGCTTGGATATAATACGAGTAGGCTCCGACAGTGCTTGGGGCGGATACTTTCATACTGCCTGTGCATTTACCGTAGTTGTAGCCAGGGATTGCGTTCTTGTTGTAATCAAGCAGACGGCATTTAGCGGAGACGGACGTGGCGTTGGTGAGCGTGTATGTGGCATTTGCAGTGTGAGCTGGGAGCGTCGCACTGTAGCTACTAGGGCTCACGGTAATGGAGATTGGGAGCTCGCAATCATTCGAATTCTCGTTCCACGTTCCGTTGTTGCAGGTGTAGTTGCAAGTGCCATAGATGTCGCAGGTTCCGGCCGAGCTGCCGGAAGAAGTTCCTGGGAGCACACAACCGGCGATGGTTGTGGCGGCGCAAGAAGCTGCGCTTCTAGATGCCGTACACGTCCCTGATGACGCTCCGCCGTTGGAGCCACCGCATGTCCATGTGGTTGAATTGCCTGCGCTCGGGAACGATGGGCTGGCTGGTGTGGATACGCCTGATCCGTTGGTGCACAGAGAGCCTGAGAAGGCTGTGGCTGTGGAGGCGTATGTCTTGGCAGAGGTGCCACAGGTGCCAGCGACTGGTGCAGCGGCAGTCACGGTCACAGTCACCGTCTTCTGCACAGTGCCCTGTCCAAGATTATTCCAACACTGCATCTGGTATGAAGTAGTTGTGAGAGGAGAGACCGATTCAGGGCCAGTCAAGCCCTTGTCGGTTCCCCAAGACGCAGGGCCGAATGTGCCTCCCCACGCTACACATTTAGGAACGTTTGTGGCTGTCCAATTTAGATTAGTTGACGCGCCCTTGATTATTGTGGCATTGCCTGTGAAGCTTAGTGTGGGTGCTGGTGCGGTGGCAGTACACAACGGGCTAGGCGCTCCTCCGCCTGTACCAGCACAAGTCCATTCCCATTTGTGAGTTGTCGAGTTACCAATAACAGTTGATGGCGTGCCCTTGGTGCAGAGATTTGAGGAAGGTGCTGAGACGTATGAGCTGGCTGTGGTTGTTGTGTTGCAGGTGCCGGCGACTGGAGGGGGCGGTGCGACGACGGTGTATGGGATACTAAAACTTACACCACCAATAAATACCATAAAAGGATTACCTGCTTTAAAAACAGCATTGTATAGTCCAGCAATATTCTCTGCATTAAACACAGCAATACGAAATGCAGGATTATCGTCTCTCGGGATAATTTTATTTGATCCGTTGATAGTCACGCTCAAGCTGAGACCAGGAATATTACCACCATTACTACACGTTGCAGATACAATTTGTCCACTTGCCACAATTTTTTCTCCAGGTGCATATTCTTTTTTATCTAATTTCGCATTAACGACAATTGTAGTGTCATTAGACATTAGGGTATACGTATCGGCCCTCGCTACGCTGCCACCCACTAGGAACATACCGCTGACCAGAAGTAGGAAGACAATTGCTGTCACTGCTTTTTTATTTCTGTACCTAAGCATCACCCAGACACATATTATAAGACCCAGAATAGCCCCCAGCACAATGCCGATCTTAACAATGAGGTTATTTGTCGGGGCGCTCTGGCTCTCGATGACGAAATCTTTCTTATCTAGGGCTGTGCCAGCGCCATCTTTGATACTGACAGCTACCTTTGGATTAACGCAGTCGATACTTATCGGCAGATCATATTCCACTACTGAAGTTTTTTGATCCAGCTCTTTCTGGAGAGTGGCGCAGGTCTTGCCTTGTGAGTCTGTGATAGTGATATCGGCAAACATCTTGCCGTTGTCGGTCTTGCCCAAGCGAGAGTCTGGGAAGTTATCCGCCGAAGCTGACCAGAAGAAAGAAGCCTTGGCAGTGTCGCCTTTCTTGTAATAGTCCTTGTCGAGTCGCAAGTTCTGGATAGTGGCAGATAGCCCGCGGAGCACGTAGTGGAACGTGGTCTTGTTTGAAATGGTCTGATTCTGCGAATTCTGAAGGACCAGTGTGGCGTCATAGGCCTGAGGAACCTGCGCCAATGGCAGAGTGAGCTGAATCTGCTTCTTCTCTCCTTTCGCAAGAGTTATGACTGGCTGCTTCTCGGTATTAGTTTCAACTGCTTGTCCAAATGTGGTGCGCCAGTTGGTAGTGAAGTGCGGGGTGAGAGTAGTCGCCCCAGCGAGATGATTAGTGACGTCACAATACGCAAGCAATTTCTCACTACTCTTGATATCTACACCTTGCGTTAGCGTGTATTTCTTGTCTCCAGCCTCTCCGGCGACTTTGAGATAGCAACCGCTCACTTCCACATATTGTCCGTTGCCGGTAAGTGTAATTTCACCTGGGTTTGCAAGAGCTAAAGTCAAACCATTCTGATTTTTCGCAGTCAACCACACTTGAAATTCTCCAGAGAGATATCGCGGAGCTGTGTAGGTGATTTCTTTTTTGATAGTCTGATTTTCATTGAGCGTCAGGTTCTCATCGTAGATTTTTTCGTCTACTTGGATTTGTTGGCCATTGTCTTGTTTGATGAGCTGTACGGAGTAGCGCACATCTGGCTGGACCTGAGTGCGATTGGAGAGATCGAAAGTAATCTGGATGTCATTACCAGCTTGCGACGCAATCTTAGCATCATAGATATTGACGGTTGCCACAACGACCGCTTGCGCAGAAGCGACGGCCGGGAGCAGCATGAACGGTATGGCGAAAGTTGTGAAGACTTTTTTGATAGAGATCATGTGTATAGAAAATTATTTATGATTACTTCAAGTATATCTCCTAAGTGCTTCCAATGTCTCACGTTATCCACCTGCCGCGAGTATCGAAGTCTGGCTTCGATACTCGCTATATGCTCGAAAGGAAGTCGATATTCGGCTGTATGGTGTTCTTCACCGTATTCATGACTTGGCTTGCGTAAGACTTCCCTGCGCCAGTCGCCGGGCCATTCCACCCTGCATAATATCTAGCTGCTGCATTATATTCAGCTGTGTAGCCGCCCTTGCTTGCGCCATTGTCTGCGAGTAGGAACGACATCGCCATTATGGCGTCCTTCGGGTCCCATGGATTGGCGATAGACTTCCCGCCACCTCGCGCGACTCTGTCGGCATAGAGATCCCATGTAGACGGGATAAATTGAGCAGGCCCCATAGCGCCACCCCAGCCACCTGCGCTCGCAATCGGGCACGACACGACCTGTTTGTGCGGATCGAACCCGAGATCGAGAGCAAGCGCGAGGAACGGGGGCACGTCTCGCTTCGGGGACATAACTTTTGCAAAAGCTGTTCCTGAGTTCTTTCCTACTCCAGCACCTGTCTTATCATCCTTTAGATAGCACTGACCAACATTGGCACCGAGATTCGACTCCTGCGTGAGAATTGCTAGAGCTAGCGCAGGGTCGACGCCAGTCACCTTCTGCGCTTGCTGCGCATATTGGAGAGCGAGGCCGAATGAGATTGCGCTTGCATCGCGCAGTGGGAAAAGTGCTGCGCGTATTGCCGCGGCCTTGGCCTGCCTTTCCGCAAGGACTTTTTTATATTCAGTCTCTTGGTTCGTAGTTATCGCGAGCAATTGCTGCTTCTGCGTCTTGTCAGAAGATATTTTCTGCTTCTGCGTCTCTACTACATATTTCGCATCTGCGGTCTGATTCTGCTTCGCTGCAAGTGCCGCCTTCTCGCTCTCGGTCTGCGCCTTGGTCTGCCGTATATCGGCAAAAAGATTCTGCAGGTTGGTATTTATAGATACGAACGCATCCAGATCGCTGAAAAAACCGGAGACGTCCTGCGCCCCGAGTGCGACATCTATTACTGAATAGTCATCGATCATCTGCGTCTGGCGCAGTATGGAGGCCAGCGACTCCTTACCGTGTGCTATGCGGTCTGAGAGCTGCCCTATAACTACGTTCTTTTTCGCTATCTGCGCGGAGAGCTGCTTGATAGTTATGTTTTTCGCGTCAATCTGAGCCTGGGCGGCTTTAATCTTGGCATTCAGCGTGGTGACATCTCCCTGCAGTGTGCCTTTCTTGGCCTGCGTGTCTTTAATAATCTGCTGCTGCACTGCGATTTCTTTCTGGAGCTCGTCATATTGCGCTTGTAGTGCTGCACGCTCTTGTGGTGTGAGTTCCTGAGCCATTGCTGAATGGTGAGAGAGCACAAACACACCGCCGCATATTGCTACTAATACGAAAAATACTGCGATGACACCTCTAGGCATCTGCGCAGTATATCAAAAAATGCCGACCTCTGTTATTTCCCTTCTTCAGGTGCAACCACTTCCTTACCCTTCTTCTCTACATCAATCGAGCTTAGGTCAGCCGCGACCTCTTCATCCTTCTCTTCAACAACTTCTTGGACGAGCGCTACTACGTCGTCTGGCTCTGCCATGAGCACGACTCCAGCAGGAAGCACGAGATCTTTTGCATGAATCTGGTCGTCCACCACCTTGAGCATGGAGAGATCTACGCTGATAGTGTGCGGTAGATTCATCGGGTCTGCCTCTACTTCGATCTCGTGTAGAACCTTCACCAGGTTTGCACCTGCTTCTACAGCTGCAGACTCACCTATAAACTCAAGCGGAATGGCGACCTCCACCTTCTCACCCTTGGTCACCGCATAGAAATCAATATGTCGCGGAAGGCTCGTGATAGGCTCGAAATCAACCTTGTGGATAAGAGTCGGTATCTCGGCGCCAAGACCAGTGAGCAATACTATAGTCGCCTCGCCAGCCTCGTGGAGGACTTTTGCGAATACTTTTGCATCTACCGAGATCGGTGTCGATGACTGGTGCGCGCCATACACCACAGCAGGTATCATGCCCGACGTGCGTATAGCCGATAGAGTTGCAGAGTCTTTGTCGCGTTTCAAAACTGGAAGCGTAAGCATGGGTCTGAATATACTTGAAAACGATTCAGAAAGCAATCAGGCAAGCGCAGAGGAGACTTTGGCGAGGCGCTCTAGGAACTGAGCGCGAGCAGCTGGGACGTTCTCTTGCTTCCCTTTCCATATAGCAAGCGCCTCCTCTTCGAGTGCCCGCAAATAAGAAAATGTGAACGGCCACGGAGCACCGACATCTTTCGCGTGGAGAGTTATCGCTCGCAAATTCTCGGTCGCCTGATCCGGAGTCTGCCCGCCCGACAGGAACACGATGCCAGCAATTTGCGGCGGCACGTTCTCACGAAGCACTGCGAGCGTATCTTCTGCGACCTCTTCCGGCGTGTCATTCTTCCCGCTCTCGCTCCCAGAGAGCGCCATCGACGTCTTCAGTATGATGCTCGAATAATCTACTGCATGCTCTCCTAGCACAGCAAAGAGCGTGCTAAGTACTTCTGCCATTACAGCGCGCGAGCGTTTACGACTATGCCTCCCTTCAAGCAACACCTCCGGTTCGAGTATCGGCACCATGCCAGCGCTCTGTGCCTCCTTCGCATATATTGCAAGACGCTTAGCGTTCTCGTGTATCGCCTCCGCCGTCGGCAAATGGTCGCCATCAATTCGGATGACTGCGCGCCACTTGGTAAACACTGCTCCCTGCTTCTTATATTCTATGAGTCGCGCTGGAAGGTCGAGTAGCCCTTGCGTGATCAGCTCCTGCGAGCCTGAGCTGATAGGCTCTGTACCGAGGTCTACCTTCACGCCAGGTGCGATGCTGCGCTCCGCAAGCGATTCTGTAAATAATTTCTTGTCATCTCCCTTCTGGAGAAGCGTCTCTGCGAATAGTATTACCCCAGATATATACTGCTCGATGCCTTCAGTGTTGATGAAAAGATCGCGGTACTGCCGACGCATCTCCTCGCTCGCAGAGATGCCATATGAAGCGAGATGCACAGTCGCAGAGTGCACGCTCTCGTCCTCGGCGAGGATTCCTTTGCTTGGAGCAAAAAGAGAATCGGCTGTAGAAGCGAGATCATTCATACATATATCGTAACATGATAGACTCTACACATATGGACTTCATTGCTATCGGTGATACGACCGTCGACGAATTTATCAAGCTCAAAGAAGCGCAGATTACCTGCGGCGATGCGCACGAGAATTGCACTCTCTCGATGCCGTGGGGCGACAAGATTCCTTATGAGTTCTCAGTGCTCGTACCGGCCGTAGGCAATGCCGCGAATGCAGCAGTCGCAGCTGCGCGACTCGGCCTTTCCTCCGGGTTCGTATCAAACGTCGGCGACGATCAGCGAGGAGATGACACACTCGCCGTGTTCCGAGATGAGCGCGTCGATACGCGATACGTACACATCAACAAAGGCATGCCGACAAATCATGACTATGTACTTATGTACGACGCCGAGCGCACCATACTCGTCCGACACGAAGATTATCCATACGCCATTCCTGGTGATTTCGCTCCGCCAAAATGGATATATCTTTCTTCCGCGGGCCGTTCAGAAGAATTCCATGCCAGTCTTGCCGAGTGGTGCGCCTCTCACTCGGAGACGAAGCTTGCCTTCCAGCCGAGTACGTTTGAAATATCTATGGGCCTGCACAAGCTATCGCCACTATATGCAGTAGCCGAGCTAGTCGCCTGCAACAAAGAAGAGGCCGAGCGCATACTCGAAGTCGGCAAGACCTCCATCAACATACTTCTCGAGAAAATGCGCGCGCTCGGACCGAAGATTGCAATAATTACAGACGGCCCAGACGGCGCATACGCCTATGACGGCGTAGAGATGCTCCGAGTACCGATGTATCCAGACATGTCGCTACCTGTCGACCGCACAGGCGCAGGCGATGCAACTACCTCGACCATCGTTGCTGCGCTCGCACTCGGCAAACCGCTCCGCGAAGCGCTCGCGTGGGGACCCGTCAACGCCATGGCAGTAGTGCAGGAAATTGGTGCGCAGAAAGGCCTGCTCTCCCGCGACATAATCGAGAAATACCTAGCCGATGCTCCAGCATCCTACTCCGTCACCTCCATGTAAATAAGGTTCACTGTTTTAAAATCGACTGTTGGAGCTGTGCAAATTCAGCTTCGCTACCTAAAGCGAAAGACGACGTGTCGGAATATGCGATATGCACTATGAGCATGGCCGCTCCGGATCCTGCGATAGTGATAAGCAGCACTGCTAAATAAGTATTTATTTTGTCTTTCATACTTTCATCATACACTCGCTAGGGTTCGCGCAGCTTCTTCTATGTGGAGAGCGTCGAGTCCGTAATACGTCAACAACTCATCCGATTCGCCTGATTGCCCGAATACGTCCGCGATACCGAGTAACCGCATAGGCACAGGGTGATTCTGTGCGAGAAATTCTGCGACCGCACTCCCGAACCCTCCTGCAGACTGGTGCTCCTCGACTGTGACTACGCGGCCCGCTCGCTTCGCCACATTGAGTATCGACTCTGTGTCTAGTGGTTTGATAGTCGGCATATGCAACACAATAACTCCGACTCCGCTCTCGGCAAGCTCGCGGGCAGCGACGAGCGCAGCATAGCCAAGCGAGCCCGTCGAGAGAATCGCGACTTGTGGATCATCAGACTCAAAAAGCTTCAGTGCCTTCCCTATCTCAAACGGCGTATCTCTCGTAGTGAAGACAGGCGTCGCGGAGCGCCCGAAACGCAAGTACACTGGCCCGTCCGTCTGTGCGGCAGCGATGACAGCCTTCCGCGCCTCTTCGGCATCGCATGGCGCGATTACTATCATTCCCGGCAGCATGCGCATCATGCCTATGTCCTCAAGCATCTGATGCGTCGCTCCATCTGGCCCCACCGACACTCCTGCGTGCATGCCACAGACTTTCACACCTGCGCGATTGAGCGCGATAGTCGTGCGTATCTGCTCATAATTGCGTCCAGGGCTAAATACCGCATAGCTCGCAATGAAGGGCACTTTTCCTACTGCCGCCATGCCTGCTGCAACAGTCGCCATGTTCTGCTCTGCGACACCTATCTCGATATATCGCTCAGGAAATTCTTTCTGGAACCATTCGGCACGCGTGCTCTCAGCTAGATCTGCACAAAGTACTACGACCCTCGGGTCGGCCTTCCCGGCTTCTACTACGCCATTGCCGAACCCGTCGCGAGTCGGGGCCTGCTCTATATCGTCCGCAAATATCTTCTCGGATAGATGTGCGTTTGTATTAAGCATATTCATGCTGTACCTTACCGCCCAATGTGCGGATTTCTTGTAAAAATCGTTTACCTTCCTCCTTGGTAGGCGGCTTGCCATGCCAGTGATAATCGAACTCGATCTCTGGCACTCCCTTGCCTGGAATCGTATGTGCAATGATGAGCGTCGGCTTCTCATAGATAGCCTTCGCCTCGTCAATCGCAGTTATGAAAGCTGGAATGTCATTCCCGTTCACCTCGAGAACGTGCCAGTTAAATGCTCGATACTTGTCGGCAAGAGGCTCAAGCGGCATCACGTCTTCGGTCATGCCGTTGATTTGTATGTTGTTGCGATCCATGACAGCCGTGAGATTTGATAGCCTGTTCTTTCCTGCAAACATAACAGCTTCCCAAGTGTTGCCCTCTTCCTGCTCACCGTCGCTCATTACACAATACACCCTCCGCCCAATGTGGGACATATCATGTCCCACATCAGATGTGGGACATGATATGTCCCACATTTTTTCATCCATGCGAAACGCATAGGCCATGCCCGCCGCCTGCGAGAGGCCTTCGCCTAGTGGGCCGGAAGTGGTCTCGAGCACTGGCAAGCGCACGCGCTCTGGGTGCCCTTGTAGCCGTGAGCCGAACTTGCGCAAAGTAAGACACTCCTCAATCGGGAAATACCCTGCGTGCGCCATCGTCGCATAAAGCACTGGGCAGATATGGCCATTGGATAGCACTAGGCGGTCGCGACCTTCCCAGCAAGGTTCCTGCGGATTGTGATTGAGTATATGGAAATAAAACGCCGCAAATATATCTGCCATGCCGAGCGGCCCAGCCGTGTGCCCACTCCCTGCGGCGACGAGCATCTCGATTATCGTCTCGCGGATGGACGCTACTTTTTTCTCAATCTCAATCACTTCTGAATCCGTCATCATTTCAGTATACCTCACACCCCATACGTGCTTTGCAAAGATTCGAGCTCTGCAATGGCTAACGCTGGATCGCTTGCTCGGAGAATTGCGGAACCGATAATCAGCTTGGACACACCCAGAGCGACGAGTTTCTTCGCGTTCTGCAGAGAGACACCTCCATCGACCTGCATAGGAATTTCTGGATGGCGCTCATGAAACACGCGCACCTTCTCAAACACGCGCCAGTCAAATGCCTGCCCTTGCCGACCGATAGAAGCAATTCCCATAAACTGCACATACGAAACTTGAGATATGTATGGCTCTATTATTGAAAGGTCGCTAGTGATGTTGAGTGCCAAGCCAAACTCTACACAGTCATCCCCGAAGCATTGGCGAGTTGACCCGAGAAGCCGAGAGATATCCCTCACGCTCTCGGCGTGGAAAGTGAGGCGTGACGCTCCGATGGATAGCCATTGCCCGGCAGCCAGCTCGGCATCGAAGCACATCAGGTCGATCTCGTATTCGATATGATCGAGCTCGGGCAGCATCTCCCCATCGGTGATCATGCCACTCAATTCCCCAGGTACAGTGTACGGCCAGGATGCTGGAGAGGCGAAATTTCCGTCTACCACATCTATCTGAACACGATCGACCGATGGTATATCAGCAAAAATCGCAAGTTTCTCCTCAAGGTCTTTGTGGGAAGAAAGGAGCACTGCCGGAACGACTAGGCTCATCTCAGATAGTGTACAACATAATTACTCACCATGAGCACGCGTTGTCCGTATAGATTGCCCATGACCATATGCTATCGCCATCCACAATGCACGCGTCAGTTCCACTGTCACGTGTTGGATCAATCAATGAGCGCACACTATTGTAATTCAAAGTAGGACAATTGTAGTCAAGCAGCTTATAGTCAATACCGTCTGAATAATACAAGTAGCAACAAAGATTTCCAGATGAATCCATCTGAGGATCATCCGGCATCTTCGGAAGATACCCTGGCACAAGACCAGGTATGACATTCCCAGCGCCCTTATCAGGCCATGCCGCGCACCTGCTTGACCATCCAGTAGTCACGGGATATCCGGTATTACTCGTGCGATACATTTCCAATGCCATCTGAATGGAGTGCATATCTGACGCGCGTCTAGCGTCATTCGCCTTATTTCTTGCAGTGTTCAATGATGCAAGCACTACTGATGACAGTATCCCGATAATAGCGATTACAACCAGAAGCTCGATAAGAGTAAAGCCTCGCATCGATGGATACGGATGTGCCATAGTAATCAACGCGGAATATGCGACGGTACTTTCATTGCAGCATCGATAGTGCTCTGCGGCACACTCGATTGCGGACTACCTACAAATGAAGGTATCGCGAAAGCGATTATGATCAAGAACACAGAGACTCCAAGCAATACATACTCTGCCTGCCTATCATTTGAGACTATTCCAGTAGCTAGAACTAGCCGTAAGAAAAAAGGTTTCTTCTCGCCAGCTATAGTATGCATGAATTCATGGTCTTCATCGAATTGAATGTCTGTCATGCAGTCTCAAGTATACATGAATTAAAACTTCGCAAGACGGCGTGCGTGGCGCGGAGCATCAGAAAAGGGCGTGGTTAGAAATATGTGCACGGACTCTTTAGCTTCTTCTATGCTGACAAAGCGCGCTCCGAGCGAAAGAATGTTGGCATCGTTGTGCTCCCGAGCAAGACGCACGATTTCAGACGCGCCGCCGTAAAAGACGGCGGCGCGAATTCCTACGACACGATTCGCACACATCGCCTCGCCCTGCCCGCTCCCGCCGATGATAATGCCGAACGCTCCCGCGTATGTAGGACATATCATGTCCGACATCTGATGTGGGACATGATATGTCCTACATGCTTCTGCGACTTTCTGCGCACACGGTGTGATGAAATCCGGGTAATCATCCTCTGTGTCTAGCGTGTACGCACCCACATCTGCCACTTCGCACCCGAGCTCACCTACATACGCAACAAGTTTCTCTTTCAAATCAAACCCCGCATGATCACTCGCAAAATATACCTTAGGCATGAGCGGCAGCAATCACATGGCGGACAAGCGACTCGGTATACCCCATCTCGTTGTCATACCACGAGAGCACTTTCACTAGCGTGCCGTCTACCACTCGCGTCATACCTAAATCCGCTATAGAAGCATACGGTTCGCCAATGATATCGCTCGATACGAGCGCGTCGTCGGTTGCTGTGAAGATGCCCTCCCATCGCGGCGCCGCTGCGGCGCCGCGCAGTATTTCATTCACCTCTTCGACCGTAGTCGGTCGCTTAGCGATGAAAGTGATATCTGCTATCGACCCTGCTGGCACTGGTACGCGTAGCGAGATTCCGTCGAACTTACCGGCAAGAGGCTCGTATGCCTGCGTCACAGCAGTCGCCGCACCAGTAGAAGTCGGCACGATGTTCTGCGCTGCGGCTCTGCCCTCTCTCGCATCTTTCTTGGCGGTACCATCTACGATAGACTGGCTGGCGGTGTATGCGTGAGTCGTCGAGAGAATGGCTTTCTCGATTCCGATTGTTTCGTCGAGTATTGCGATGACTGGGCTTGCAGCGTTCGTAGTGCACGATGCATTGCTCGTTATTGCGCATGTCGCGAGCTTCTCCTCGTTCAGACCCATCAGCACCGTGGAGCCAATAGACGCGTCGCCTTTCCCTGGTGCGCTGATTACCACACGCCTCGCACCAGCAGTGATGTGTGCTTGCGCCTTCTCATATTCAGTAAAGAACCCAGTAGACTCGACTACCACATCAATCGCCAGATCTTTCCACGGCAATTGCGACGGATCTTTTTCAGACAAAAACTTCACTTCTTTCCCGTCAATAAGAAGCACGCCTTCTGCCCCATCTTGTGGAGGTTTAACCTCCACAGGAAACAGCGCGCGACCATACACAGTGTCGTATTTCAGAAGATATGCGAGATTCTCAAGCGAGCCCAGGTCGTTCACCGCGACAATCTCTATATCACGCCCATGTGCACGGCGCACGAACGCACGCCCTATTCTCCCGAGCCCATTAATTGCAACGCGAATAGCCATAGTGATTAAAATTAGAATTGTATTAGCATGATATCATAGGCTTACGCCGTCAGCTGGGTGCGGAAGCGGATTTGTCATCCCGCTTTCCGAGGGTTCGATTCCCTCTGGCGGCTTCGTAGACTTATCCACAATATCGCTTGAGATACTTGACACAGGCGAGCATTTGAATATAATTGAATTCGGGATGACAAATCCGCTTTCGTCTGAGGTTGAACCCTCGTACGAACGAAAACCGCCACTCGCAAGAGTGGCGGTTTTCGTTTCTATCGAATCGAGCCGACCGAGTATAAAGGGTTACTGGGCCGCCTCTGGAGCGGTGACAGTCACCACACGCGAGACGCTGCCAGTGTTCCCTGCCGCATCAGTCGCCGCATAGGTGAGCGTGTAGAGGCCAGGTGTCGCTGTGTCGACCGCACCAGAGACGACAGGCGTAAGCGAGCCGTCAGTATCATCGGTAGATGTAGCGCCTGGGTCTGTGAATGCGTCACCTGAGGTGAGCTGCATCGCTGCGTCACCGTTCAATGTCACGATAGGCGCTGTAGTATCTGCACTCGATGTTTGCTCTTGAGGGTTTGAGTCCGGAATCGAGCTCTGCTCTGCACCGCCCGTGTCTCCAATGATCACTGAGCGCCTCGCTGTGGATATGTTCCCTCTCGCATCAGTAGCCTTGTACGTGATGATGTATGTCGTAGCACTAGAAGTATCAATCGTACCAGCAGAAGCCTCCTGCTCTATGCCGTTCACATATGTGACATACGAGCCTATACCTTCGATATTATCTGTGACAGTCACGCCAGGCTCGGTAAATATGCCGCCGACAGATAGGCGCATAGGATTGTCGCCGAGAAGAGTGATCTCAGGCGGCACAGTGTCAGGGCCGCTAGACTGCGACACACCCTGCGCGACATTAGAAGTCGAAGTCGCTATCTGCCCCTCCGTCTGCACCAGGAAGTAGTCGAACGACACGTCGACAGCCTGCGGAGACGAGAGCACGACACGGAAGGCACCTGAGGTCTTGTCGCTCACCCACCAGCTGCCAGAAATCTCTGAATTAAAGGTGACAAAGACTTTTGTCGTCGGCAACACCAGAGAATTATTCACCTGCGCGACAGTGTTGCCAGTGAGTATCGTCACACTACCGGCACTACTGGTGCCGTCGGCATCCTTGCTCGCGACGAGCTGGCGGAATACAAGCGTGTTGAATTGTGCGACGCCTTTCTGTATGAGCACCCCGAAGCTCTCGAGCGCACTAGCGAGCGTAGATGTGGAGAACGATACAGGAGAGCCGCTCGCCACGCTCACCGATCCATTCTCAAGCGCCGTCACCCTGTCCTCAAGCGAGGTTAGCCGTATATCTTGCGCACCGATCCTAGACGAGAGATCTGTGATATTCGAAACTGCATATGTCGCGAGCTTGTATAGATCGACTCCTTCCCCGTCGGCCGTCAGAACAGCCGACGGCGTGCTCGTAGCTTCTGCAGGAATTGCAAACTTCGAATCCAATTGCTGGATGGCGAGAACCATCGGTGCAATGAGGCCCTCATAATTCACGACCAGTGTGCCGTCAGGCGTAAGGTCTGTCGGGCTCGTAGTGTTTACAAGATTCGGGAATACCGCCTGTACCTGCTGAGCGATGAGCCCGAATTGCTGTACCGAGCCACGGCCAGTCGCTGGATTCCAGTAGAATGACACCGGATCGAGCGCATTGATTCCTGCGAGTGCAGTTGATGTGGCAAGTGCAGTGATTTCCTGCTTGAGTCGTTGATCAGAAGCTGTGCAGAGAAGCTTGCCATTCGCATCCGAGGTGAACCCTGCACAGCTCTTATAGAAATCGAAGGTAACATTGGCAGCGACACCCCCAACCTCTAGCAATGTGGCCGGACTCGTCGTCCCCACGCCCACGTTGCCTGTGCTATCAATGGCCAACCTCGTCACCCCCGCCGTCCTGTCGTGAATAGCAAACTTGTTCACACCACCCAGTGAGGACAAGATACTATAGTCTCCTCCACCAAAATCGTTTATTCGAATCTCTGCAGTTCCAGGGGTAACACCATAAACGTTAAGACGCGCATTCGGACTCGTCGTCCCTATACCGACGTTGCCATCTGTTGTTAAGATCATTTTTTCAGAGCCCAAAATGCTGAATGTTAGAGCATTTGCGCTAGTCCCCAAAATAGAGGCTCGTTGCGTAGAACCATCATTATTCCCCCACGACAATATCCCTGTATCTTGCGCAAGTGAAAGTGTGGTTGCTGGATTCGTCTGACCAATACCAACTTTCCCAGTACTTGCTATCGTCATTGCGTCAGTCGCAGAACCATTAACCATAAACGACATTCCTAAACCTGTCTCAGCAAATAAGCCCAAATCTACCGCGGCTGTTCCTTTTATAGCTCCAGCCGTGCCGATTATTGATTTTTGAGTCCCCCCTGGCTTAAAGCTGATGTAGTTACTAGCTGTTGCGCCTGTTAAGGCTTGTGTTCCGAATACATCTAATTTTGCTACCGGACTCGCAGTACCAATACCGACATTACCTGTATCTTGTATTGTGAACTTAGCATCAGCTAATCCGCTGGTTGGACCAGTGCCGATAACTAAATCTTTTGAATTTTGACCAAAATACCACGCTTGTTCAACTCCTGCGGTTGTTCTTCTCAAGATTAATTGATCATTGGAATCTGCATCAACTTCCAACTTCGCCCCCGGTGTCGTCGTCCCGATACCGACGTTGCCTCCGTTTTTTATTATTAACGCTGGCGAACCATCGAGTCCTGTGTCAAAAACTATATCTTTATAAGCTGAAAGAGCTCTATCATAAGATGCGATATAATTGACATTTGCCAAACCAAACGCTGTTATCCCAGGAGTAATTTCAAGACCAAGAGCACCATTATTGCTGATTACTAATTTACCTAACGGATTTGTCGTCCCGATGCCGACATTGCCATTCGCCAACAATGTTAATGGTGTTTGATCGCCATACGAAGCGTTTGAGGTTCTAAAATATATATCAGCTCCAACTCGTGCATTAGTGATATATGAGTCAAAACCTGACGCAGGAGTCATATCAACTGTCAGATTAGAAGTACTGTTCGTTAGATCCATAGTATTCAAGCCAGCTGTGCTCTGATACACATCCAGCTTCGCCCCCGGAGTCGTCGTCCCGATGCCGACGTTGCCGCTTATTATCATTCCATTAGTAGGAGGTGCATTCACTCCAGCATAAGCTCCAACCGCTATTCCGTTACTCCTGCTTAAAGCAAATCCTGCCGTGAAATTATTTACAGCATCATTTTGTGTTCCAAATTCAAGATATTGACTGCGGTTGCTGATAGCAAAATTCTTTAAGTCTACCCCTTGTGAAGTTTCTCCTATGAGAATATCAGCAGCACCAGAACCAGAACCTGCGATATGTAATAATTTTGCGGGACTTGTCGTCCCGATACCGACGTTGCCAGTTGTTGATAATGTGACAGCCACTGTGTCATTCGGTGCCAACTGTATAGAATTCTGACTTCTTACCAACATTGCACCTGCTAATGACCCTCCCGACGAATACCCGGTCGCTACCGCGTTTAGAACAATGTCGCCCCAATAACCACTATCGTATGAGTCAAAATACACATTTGGGTACCTAAATGTTGAAATTTTAAGCCCTTGCTCAAAGCCCGTAGATGTATTCTGTATGTGGAGAGAAGTGGCAGGACTCGTCGTCCCGATGCCGACGTTGCCGTTACTGTCTATTCTGACTTTTTCCACCTCGTTAATACCTAAAACAAGGTTGGTTAAACCATATAGCATCGTTGTATCATTGGATGTTTTTAAACCACCGACTGCCGTTGCGCCACGATAGAACCTAGCAAAATCACGAACAGTAGCATCAATGTCGGAATTTCTATTCAACCGCAAAACATCTGCGGAAGCAGTTGTCACAACATCCAATGCGGAAGCCGGACTGGCCGTCCCGATGCCTACATTGCCATTACCTAACATTGTCATAAGTGCTGTCTCATCGTATTTTTGCCACTGAAATGCCGTTTCAGCATCGGCATTATTAACCCCACCGGTTCCTGAACGTCTCCCTGTTCGGAAAGTCATCATAGGGGTTGTGTCGTCTGGGTCAGCTCCGGATATAGCCTGCAAAATCATCGGCTTCGCAGCGCTTGAAGCGAGACTTGACATACCAGATAATGTTACTCCTCCGGTAGTCTGACTCGTGAGACTAGCAAGGAATCCGGCAGTACCGTTGGCAATACTGGTTAAACCGGTTGAGACTCCGGTACCGGTCAACGCAAAGTCACCACCATACACATCCAATTTGCTCGCTGGACTCGTCGTCCCGATACCGACGTTGCCGCTCCTTTGAAGATACAACACCGTGTCACTAATATCAGCATTGCTACCATCAGCAGTATTGTCCAGCATAAACGCTAGATTTCCACGATTCCAAGACCCACCAATATCATCATAAACTCCAATTTTTACCTTAGCGTAACTTCCAGCGTTATTTACAGGATTAAAGTTAATCCCATTTCCCAATCCAATCGCACCAGTCGTATCGGTCGTTACCGCAATATTTCCACCTTTTACTTCCAACTTTTGTAACGGTTCCGTCGTCCCGATGCCGACGTTGCCACCATTCGCCACGATGAAGTTAGTGGCGGTCGAGCTACCCACGACGAACTGCGATGCTGATCCGATTGCGTTCGCGTTCACGCTCAGCAAGCCCCAC
>Ga0172379_10004609_pt1 | contig 20108 bp, 27 predicted proteins | sample GrowelOW334metaG_FD_119756 | JGI IMG/M metagenome (GOLD analysis project Ga0172379, IMG submission 119756) | Groundwater microbial communities from an aquifer near a municipal landfill in Southern Ontario, Canada - Groundwater well OW334 metaG | ecosystem: Environmental > Aquatic > Deep...
ACACTCCTCCACGACGACACCGGAAGAGATCAGCGGATCTCTGAGCGAATACTTTGAAGCGATGACCGCGATCGTCTTTAAGTATGAAGGGACGGTAGACAAATTCATCGGAGACGGATTAATGGTGTTTTATGGTGCGCCGGAACAACAACAAGATCATGCCATGCGCTGTGTGCAGGCAGCCATCGATATGCAAAGGGAATGTCGAAGGATAAAAAGCAAATGGGAATCCGAAGGACGCTTTCCGCTGCAGATCCGCATCGGCATCAATTCCGGGAAGGTAATTGTGGGTGACCTCGGCTCCGAACGGCGGAAGGAATATACTGTGATCGGTTCGGATGTGAATCTGGCGCAACGGCTGGAATCGAATGCTCCGGTCGGAGGCATCCTGATATCGGAAAAGACATTCCGGTTATTGAACGACACCGTCCTCACCCGTCTTCACGAACCGATTATGGTTAAGGGACTCTCCACGCCGATCGCAGTCCACGAAGTGCTCGTGGACTGACATCCGCACGATCTGCGGGACCGTATCTGTTTTCTTACTCTATCTCGTTCAGAATGCGTTCCGCTTTCTTCCGGACACTCTCCACCACTTCCAGTTTCACTCCTTCTGTCAACTGCAACGAAGGCTGCATTCTGCCGAAATCATCCTGGCTGATAAACGCTTCAATGCCGCGCGATGCGAGCTTTTGCCGTGCAATCTCAGCGTAGATCTCGCTGGGATATGTCCCAATAATTGTCATTTTTGAGTTGTCCATACCGTTCTCCGATAGTGACAATTCTTTGCTACAGCGGGAATTTCTTCGGACAATGATCCTGTTTCACTTACGGGATCATTCCCTACCGGTAATATAGCTTCCTGACGAATAGTATGCCACTGCGTCTGGAAACAAGGTAAGAGTTTTGAGTCGAAAGTGGCGGGGTAGAAAAGGACCCTGACGAATTCCGCTGACTACAGTTCGTTCAACCACTCTTATTCTTTCTTCGCGACAAAACTTGAAATGTCAAATCTGAATGTTCCATCGATAATTTGCGCACCGGGATTTGCAGACATTGAAGTCGGATAACCATATACTGAATCGTATTCAACATGCACCACCGAGGCACTATCCTTCCGCATGCGTTGGATCAAATCAAACAATTGTTCCACTGTTTTATAAGATTGCCATTGCGATGAAGGAAGCCTCTTTCCGGTGGGCTGGTGGACAAGATCAACGATCCGGCCGTTCTCCACCGTCAACGACATCCACTCACCGTTGTGTGGACAAAAACAGTTTCGCCGTTCATCCATTGTGTATGACAAGATTTTCTTTGATTGCCAGAGAGTTACCGGATCGGCGTTCAACAATAAATTTTTTACTGCGGGAGCACAACAGAGTCCAATCACGATAAACGCTGGGAGTATAGGAATTTTGAACAGTTTCATAATTCCCCTATCGAAAAACACTCATTTTTCTTACCGATCCTTTTAGATCAATCGTTCAATGCTTCTGTCGTATCGGTATCCAAATCTCTTCTTCCGAATCCGGATGGTTATTCTTGTATTTCTCTCCTAAGAGTTCGAAGTGCTCCCGGCTATCCACTTCATATTCTGATGCTGGCATCCATTCCTGAAAGATATAGTGGAAGGTCTTTTCAAATGCACTGGGAAGTCCCTTATGAATGTAGACCGCATACAATCCTCCTCTGACTGTATATGCCTCCATTCCTTCGGGAATATGGAAAATATCCGTTACTTCCGCTGCCGCTAATTTGTCGAAGACTGTGTGAAGGGTCAAATCCTTGTGATTGAACTTCGGATCGTAGATCTGTATGCTGTAGAGATCAGACGAACAACAGTTCTGTATTTCTTTTCGCTGCATCATAAAACTCCTCCATAATTCTGGAGTTCTGTCATTCGCCAATGACATCGTAAGCCGTTTTCCGACAAGCTTTTTCTCTTGCAACATGACTATCCGTGGTTCCAAACGCCGTTCCTCAACAGTACATGAATATTATTCAATCTATTTTAATATCAAAAACATCCAACAGTCCGGTAATACCGGGAACAGAAAACCTCGCTTTCTTTATCCTGTTCTTTTGCGGATCGATGGAATAATTGTATGCAGTACGGAAATCAGTTTTTTCAAGGTTCGTCCTGTCGAATGTTGCCCGCGCAAGATCGCAGTTGTCGAACACGGAGCCGGAGAGATCCGCTTCGGTGAAATCTGTTTCCTTCAGTGAAGAGTCTTTGAATTGTATCCCTTTGAGCTTTCGTTTGGAGAAAGAGGATTGATCAAACGTACATTTTCCCGAAGTGAATGCTAATCCGAACGGATTGCACAGTTCGAAATGGAGTCCCAGCAGTTTACATTCCGTAAAGATACAATCTTGAAACTGGGTATCTGCGATCTGGGCCAGGCTCAGATTGCATCCTACGAACCGGCATTCCAGAAACTGTATCCCTTTCATGTCGGATCGAGAAAAGTCACAACGGAGGAATGTGCATTGTTCGTACTCTCCTTTGGTCAGTGGAGTTCTGCTATACTCTTTTTTATCGAATGTTTTCCGGTGGGAATACGGTTTATCCATTACATAAGTCCATCGATTGAGGAGTGTGCCGGCTATTGCGGAATAAGCGAATATCCGTACACCGTGGTATCGCCGATAACAAACCGTGTTGCGGTCAGTTCTTTCACTGTCAGATATTCTGTAACGGTGCCAAACGAACGGTGCAGGGTCAATATAAGATTCTTTCCTTCATTTTCCAGTCTCCACTCCCCTGCGACGCTGCTGACGCTCATGGATGCCTGCGACAGCGAACAGCCACCATCATTCCTAAAATCAAAGGAGAGGACGACATCCTTCACTACTCTGGAAGATCCACCGATATTGAGTGTTGCAAAACTTTCCCCTTTCCACTGCCGGGTCGCAAGGGAAGTTTTTAATGCATTTGCTGCGGGAGAGCCTTCATCATCACAGCTGAGCAAAAGAAACGGTACGACCGATCCGATGATCAAGCAAACCGGCACTTTCCATCGGAACGAATGCAGAGCCGCAAGCAGAACATTCTTTTTCATACTGCCTCCCAAAAAATAAATACGAACATTACCATATCTTTTGCATAAGGCTGGACCGAACTGTTTACTGTTCGCCCGGAAAGGAGAACCGTTCCCATAGCAACACATCAAAGTACTTCAAAATCCGAATTTTCTCTCAGTTGAACGGATTCGGATAATTTTGAAACAGTTTCGTCACTGTCGGCACTCTGGAAGGAAGTGTAGAATCTGCTGCTATGAAGTAACGGTTTCCACTGTACCATTGTACCGAGGAAATTCCGATACCGGAAGAATTCCAGGTTAATTGAATATCGTTCGTACCTTTGCCTACAGTCCGGACGAATGACTGTGATTGTTTGGTCAAGGTATCGGTCAGGGTGATTACATAGATATCTGGAAAGGTGAATGTTCCTACAGAGTCCGGTCCTGTCGCATTCGTCCGCGTCATTGCAGGTAATTGCAACAGATGCGGAAACAAGAGCGAATCGTTCGATTCGCAAACCCCTTTCTCGGAGGTATATCCGACCACGGAGAATTCGGCATCCGGCTGCCAGAGAGTGATATAGATCGAATCCCTGAAGCGCTCCGTGCGAGCGGCAGTATCCACAGCCGAAAGCACCGCCTTATACACCCGTGTACCGGCGAAACTGTTATTCACACTCAATGTGACAGCATACATGCCCGGCAGTGACATCCGGCTCTGCACCGGCAATGAGATCGTTCTTCCATCGAGTTCATTCACGGAAAGCGATACGCGATAGGTATCCGCAAGCGCATACGTTATCATTGCCGAAGAGGATATCTTCCTCGCACTGTTGCTGCCGAACTGTTTCATCAGGTCTGGTGGAAAGAGATAATTGTATGCACTGACTCGCACACCGTGGAGAGATTTCCCGGACGAATCCTTGACTGTGACTTGCAACCGGAACGCTGAGGAGGTTCCTCCGCCGGCGCCGTTGTCCGACGATGGTTCCGTGCATGAATTCATCATGATCAATAGTGCACCGAGAAGAAAAATGATTTTGAAGGATGGTAATTTATTCATACGTCTTTCTATAACATGAGAATGTTCAACCGCAGATTAAACATCGTAAGAGATTATTTCCCGAAGATCCACTTTCCCCAGAGTCCGTTGAGCGCAACACTCTCTGGAAGCTTCGCGCCAGATTGTTTCACAGCCAGCATGATTTGACCCCGGTGATGCGATTCATGGGAAATCAGATATCCCATCCACCGCACGGGATTCTTCCCGAACATCCGCACGTGTGCGTTCCCTTTGAATGCTTCTCCGAGAAATTGTTCGATCTCCTTGCCGGACCGTGTTAATGCCTTCTTCAATTGAGCCCGGCTCGGTGGATGTGTCTTGTCGTACCGTTTCCCTGTCAGCCTTATTCCGGTTCGGTGATACTGCAGCCAACCTGTGCGAACAGACTGCAAATGCGCGAACTGTGCCTTCACATCCCTTCCTTTCGAACCGGCCGGTACGGCGGAAAATCCTTTCGCCGGGATATTGGCCAGCAGAAAAAGGAGGATCTGATTATGGACACGCCATGCGTCAAGGAGATCAGTGCAAAGATCATGTGATGACATTGGTGAGCTCATAGCATCAGTTTGCGGTGACAACATTATGGGACATAGGAGCAACTGTCTAAGTTTTATTGAAGGACAACACTTTTCGTTATCATGTCGTGAGAGAATGCCCTTCGATTGATATAGAATCTCGAATCGATCGTCCCGTCAACTTCGGAGTGCAGTGTGATATCTACTCGATAGGTATTGGTGTTTTCTACTACAAAATTTGACGGAGCCAGTGTATAAGCGCCAAGCTTCGGATTTGAGATTTCCATATTGCTAGTCCTAAATCCGGACGAGGTATCCGTTGTATAATAACTCGTAATGGTCAACCGCATTGTCGCACTGGAATCGATTCCGCTCCAGGTAAGGTTCATGTTCTGCGTTTTGTTGTGGCTTGCCGGCGCGTTGAAACCGGTGAGATTCACTTTGTGTGTCGTTACAGACGCATTGTATTGAGATTGATCGGATAGCGTAATAACAAACTTATAGACCGAATTTGAAGCGTACTTCACCCGGGCATCGTCGATCATATAATACGTACCGAACAAATCCTTGACAACAATCAGGTTCTCACCGTTAACAGAGATCCTTCCATCCTTGAGTTCCACGCTGCGCATATACTTGTCATACACATCACAGCGGTAGCGGTAATACGTTGTCCCCTTGTAATCCAATTCCTTCATCACCTGCACGACCGGCTGGATCAGTTTCGGATCGGAAACGGCTTGCTCGGATAACGGCGATTCACAGGAATTCAACGCCAGCGAAATGACGATCAAAAGAATAATAATAGGATATCTCATAGCCGATCCTCCGTAATGTATAAAACATCAATGACTGTCTCCGCCGCTCTTCACTTCTTCGTCCGACAGTAGTATTAAAAGCTTATGAAAAATTGCACTTATCTACAATACCGTACAGTAGGTATTTCGTATTGTGTGCGTTGAAACATGCCAATATATTTTTTTTCCAGGAATAAATGTTCTCCAATGCGGATATTATGCAACAATTCAAAAACGGATACTCTTCTCCGTTTGCCGGCATGAACATAGTGAATAACTGATGGATAGAACCAGAACCGCGGTAACAGTCTCCCGGGTGATTGAAAGAATTATTGATTGCAGTCGGTATTGCGGAGTCTTTGTCGGATCGGACACTATCACTTCGTTATTACAGTCGCATCGCTCTCGGAAGAAAATGGTTCAGCAGGACAACTTACAATGCTTCTACTACTGCTTTTATTTCTACGCCGAAATCGCTGCCAGCGCCAGCTACCCAATGCTGAACATACACTCGCACGGGCATTTCACATTTCTCACAGTTCCAATCGATATATCCGGATTCTATTATTTTTTTTGCTCGGCGAAAATTATCGAATTGGGTTTGCAGATCAATCGCAAATTTGGAAAACCGCAGCACAGTACGGTTTTCCAAATGACGGACCGGGATCTCCTTTTTTTCTCCGCAGCGGGGACATGTATAGATCGTCCCCATGTATGGCACCTTCTTAAATTGTGTTGAGGGAAAGATCGTTTTATCGAACCGTTCAGCACCGTTGAGTAGCCGCAACTGCATAGGATTAAAGCGCCGGTCAGCTTCAGGGTCTTTCATAAAGAACACCTTCCGCCAATGGACATGAAAAAAAAGTACGCGTATTTTTTCCAGTACGTGGTTGCGTTTCATTGTTTGACTATTCATGACAAAGTAATTATTTGGTGCTTTCACGACAATCACGTAAATACGGGATATTGCACACCGACCAATTTGCGGCAAATATTCTGCAAAATGAACACTCTAAGTGTAAAAACAGATTTCTCATCCCGCGAAATTTCAAACGTTATGTCGATAGCCCTTGCTCCAGCATCGAATAGGTCAGCCGGAAAACGGTATGGAGGTAATTTTTCATCGACATAGTTATGGTTCTTCAACAAGCTGGATTTTCGTCAGCGATATTTTCATCAACACATTATTCGAGAGATTACGCAGCAAAACGACATTATTCAAAATATCTTCTACGATCACGCGTACTTCATCCGGATAACGTCCTGCCACATCCAGAAGATATGGAGTGTACCTGTTCTTCGAAGAGATATCGACGAGATTGGCGTTCTTTCCTTTATGGTTTTTGAAATGCAGAACGATACTCATTGTTTGACTCCAAGACGAAAAGAAGCTTGCATCATCTTTCCCCTACTGCCGTTCACATCCACTGTAATCGATTGCAACAGCCGGCCACCGCTGTCATTCCATAATTCATTTCGGATTGCATCAGTAATCGTAGTATCGACTGTCAGGGATGATATATCGATTGAGGCATAGAATGGCAGAGCCAACTGCTGCGCATGGGCAGTTCCGATCATCGCCAGGCAGATCAGCAATGTCCAAAATTCAATGCGCAGCATACTCACCGGGTGAAAGCCTTGATTATTCTTATTCAAACGAGAATGTTTCCTTGATCGGTTGTTTCTCGTTGATAACTAATGATTTCACAATAGTTTTATATCCCGGCTTGTAAATAACAATCTGCATCGAATGGGAAATATACGCTCTTCTGAGCAGCGTTCCATCCTTTTCCGAGAGAAGATCGAGCGGATATCGAAATCCAAATACAAGGAACGATAATTCAAATGTCCCTGAGGAATTTGTAGTGCAGAGAGGAACGGAGGTGGTCAACGAATCGACATCCGTTTTCATCACAGCGATATATTTTTCGTGAAAGTATGAACCGATCATCAGGTCAACATAATAGAGCCCGTTCGTATATAATGGCGAATTGAGCGTATACGTGTAAATCCCCGACAGCAGCGTATCATTAATAATTGTTTCAACATCTGCGCGGGGATACCAGCGCTGGGTCTTCAACGTAACAAATTGTCTGTTTGGGACTGAAAACATGATTCTCGTATCCACCGCAGAACCTTCGTTCTTCCCAAGAGAAGAATCAGCGAGAGAATAGATGAAATGGATGCTTGCACCCTGTACGGGATTTCCCTTATTATCCAATACAGTGCCGGAGAAATCGACCAAAGAGCCTTCTGTGGGTGCGACAGTTTCGTTCTTTTGACATTGCAGTGAAAACAATATCACCACGATGAGTGCGATCTTTAGAAATAACGGCTTCATACTATTGTAGAAAATTGTTTTACTGTCCTGAGTGGTATTCATCGTATCCTTGTATAGAATGAACTGTATCCATCGACGATCATATCGCTGAGAATCAACGAATCGTTTGTGACGATCTCAACCAACAGGCTGAATCGTTTGGAGTTTAAAAAATCGATTACCAACTGTTTCTTTGTTGAATCCCCGGCAGAGTTCAGATGTGTGGTGAAGGTATCTGTAAAGAGTATTGTGTCATTTTTTGTTTCTACAAAAGTGCTATCGCTGGTAATTCTCAGTACGTGCACATTTCCTGCCGCCGGTATCGTCGTTGTTCCCCCGATGCCGCCTGTTGATTGTTTCCACAACCAGGAACCTTCTAAGCCTGAATTGACCATTCCGCCGTGTGATGTACTTTCATCGCAGCACAACAGCAGAACGCTCAACAGCAATATCACTCCGATAAATGATTGTTTCATGGAATGCTCCATCACTGATTATCCATGGGTCTTTTACAAATGCTTAATTGGTCTTATTCTTTCGTATATACTTGCACAAATTTTTCACCGAATATCGCACAGCCGATTTTAGCGCTGATCCGTTTGCAAAGAAAATAACAGTGGACCGGCCCAACGCCGTAAATTCAGAAACTTTCTTGCGTTCTTTCACGGACCACACCTCCACTTTCAAACTCACAACACATTCTTCCGACGACCCGCCTCCCATGAATCCTCCGCCGACAGGCATGGAACCCCTTGGCGTCGTCACCATCGTTGGCGGTATATAGTGAGGAGCATTCACAGTTGTACTGTTAGAGATTGTCACTTTTTTTATTCCGATGAAATAGTCTTCCGATGCAGAATCAAATATTGCCTTCACCGCGTTGATCCGCTCTTCGGAAAAAGACTGATTAATAAAAATGACGTTGAAGCTGTCCGTACGGGAATCGGTGATCGTCATAACTTTTTTCAGACTGTCAGTCAGCAGTTGCGTAAATGCCGAAATGAAACGGGTAGAGTCCCCATATTCGCTTTCGAATGACCGCCGAAATTCCAGTACATCGACGTCCGGATGGACATACACACGCGCCGTGACGCCGTTCAATTGAGTGATGGTAAAATTATCAGAATGATAATCCGACAAGATCACCAATGGCGCCGGAACACAGGATGCCAAACACAAGAGACTTATCATCAGCAAATACTTCATACGGATATTCCTAATCTTTTCACTATCTCAGATTAATCAATGATTGTTCTTTCAAGATCTCCCGGGTAATTCTTTCTTACAAACGGTAAAAGTGTATGAATTTTTAGCTTTTTAAACAATACCGCACGTTAGGTATTATTAAAATTGTCGTATGCAGGTTTGTCGGCAGTATTAAGTATTCCTACACCGACTAAAACAATGTTCTTCTCAACTATATTGTTACCGAGTCAATACCAAGATTAAACAATTTTCATCGCTTGCTCTTTTTTTCCCTCGCACTAATGACCAATTTTTTTACCGCGGCTGGTAATCGATTGTTTTGCCATCGTCGTTCAGCATCAATAGGCTTCTCAGCACTTTTAAGCGCCTTCAATGCATACAACGCCGCCCCCAATGAATGATCCGCCATATGTGCCGTTGCAACTGCATGTCCCACAGAACGAGCGACTGCGACAGCAACCGGATTGTTCGATTCACGTGCGACCGCATGTGCCACCACTGCTGCATTGCGTGCGTCACCAACCGAAGCCTTTCCTTTCGTCCATTCCATTCCTACAACGAGTGCATGGGTCAACTGTTTGTTCATCTTTTTCCCGAACAGCGGCAGTACATGACGGGAGCAATCACACGCCCACTTCATTAGTTGAAAATGCCGTTCCTTTGTGAGCGGGCCGCCGCGATGTTTCGCCACAAATCGTTTATCGCGCATTGATCATTCTACGATATCGTGAGAATATCCGTTTTTTATTTCCCCGACTTAAACGAGAGAGCCGAGTGTGTCTGGCAACTGACAATCGCAGGTGCTTCATGGATGAGATCGTCATTTTCAAGAGCTGCAACCATAAAAAGAGCAAAATCCACTCGGCGGGTGATGTTGCTTGCGAGGATGGGATCGCCGATATGCCTGCTCCAAACAGGAAGCCCCTGACTTTCCCCTTCTTCCAGATCGCTGCCGCGTACGACAGTCCATGGAGTGTTGCTTGCAAAGATACGCCGGCATGCTTCCACCTGGTCGTCGATTTCTGCAGCACGCAACACTCGTCCAACCCATGTAGCTACTTTCAAGAACAGCTGAAAATTACGCGAATACACATCCAAACCATCCCGCGTGATGTGCCAACCGCAGGAAAAGATGAGTCGAGCGCCTGGACGAGCAAAATCCAGCACTGCCTGCGCAGTACCGGAGGAGTATTGCTGGATCCCCCACGGAACGAGTACTGTCAGCACTCCGTCGCATCCTTCCACCGCTTTTTTAATGATCTCCCGGTCATTGGTCGCTCCCGGATAGATCGTGATGCGTCCTTTGAACCTGTCGAGTTTCGCAACACTTTTTCCCCTGCAAACTCCGACGACTTCGTATCCCCGGTCCAATGCATGTTGAACCATGTAGCTTCCGAGCTTACCCGATGCGCCGATAATACAAACTTTTTTCATTTGTTCGTTCCTCATCTACGATTGTATCGATCGCTTTATACCTGACACTGTTCAATTCTGCACCGACAGTCATGCTTCGACTCGTCCAGGCAAAAGCGTCGGGAATCGCTCAGCATGACTATTTTAACAGAATTCAAAATGTTGCTTTTACACTATGCTACAACCGGGATTTCATCAATAGAAAGATAGACTTTTTTACCTTCCGTGCGGGCGAGGGACACCATTTCATCCGCACCGGATGAAACTCCGCCAATTCGCAGCACAGCATCACACTTCGATATCAGCCGGCGGGAGATGGGATGAAAGATCTCATTGAATGCTGCATCACCGATCCTTGCCGATCCGGCATGTTCGATAAGTGGAAGGGCAAACCATTCACCCATCACCGGCAAATGGCCGGCACGGAACAGGCGAAGCGATACATCCGTCATATGTAAAACATTTTTTGCAATGAGTGCCGGATCATCATTCGTGCCGGACCGGTAGGGACCGGCAACCAAGATCATTTGTGACTGCATGGCATCCTTTCGATTGTTGTCGCTTGCGATTGCATTCTGCCGAATAGAACTGCTCCAGTACGGCCAGTTGAATATCGACGTTTATGGAATTCGTTGATCGATCAATGAACTTTTAAAGACTCCGTCGCCCACCGTTCCAGCATAAAGATAACCGTAGTTATCCACTAACAAAGAACGGACATTGATATCGGTAAGACCGTCATTGACTGCTTTCCAGGTGTGCCAATCGGTTGACCGGAATACTCCTTTATCCCACGTCGCAGCAAACAGGTGAGCATTCCCTCCTAAACAGAGCGAAATAATTTTTGTATCGTTCAAATTATTGTTCACTATTTTGAACAATGTCGAGTTGGTATCCGCACGATACATTCCATTGTGGTCAGAGCCGGCAAACGTAAATCCGGAGAGTTTATTCAAAGCATGAAACGGGATCGCCTCCAATCCGGCAGTGGATACGCTCCAATGGTTCCCTGAATTAGTCGAGGCATAGATACCGTCGCTGCCGATCAGTATTGGCCCATCGCCGTAGAATGCATAGACGGGGTGAAAACGAAAGATTGTCGAATCGACTTCCTGCCACGATGTTCCGCTGTTGGAAGAACGGAAGAGTCCGTTTCGAAGAGTCCCTGCAAACAACGTACCATCCAAAAGTACATGGAGTGCAGTAATCGGTACTCCTGTTAATCCACGCTGACTCCAATTCTTCCCGCCGTTTGTGGAAATATACATTCCATGACCGACTGTTCCTGCTGCAATTATACCCGTGGGGAAATATTGCACCAATGCAGTGACATTCACTGAATCAATTCCTGCCCGGATCCATTGAACTCCATTATCGGTGGTTTTATACAGTCCCCGATCGGTTCCGGCAAATATTCCAGACGAATAACCGTTGAGCAGTGCATTCACCGTGCATGAATCCAGTCCGGACCGGTGCCAGACAATTTTTGGAAGTGTCGTATCGTTCGATGATGATCCGGTGGAAGTTGAAGAACTCTTGGAGCAGCCGGTCATCGTCAGTATAAACATGGAACAATAGATGGTGAGTTGTGCTACGAATTTCATTTATTTTTATCTTTATACGATTTTTGGTTTGGGTATGTAGATTTCATGCAGTTCAATGGAATACTCCTGGATGGATTCAGAAGTGATCAGGGGGCTATTCCATCGAGTTACTCTTTAATTAAAAATCCATTCGCACGGTATGATCCGTCGGAATTGTACGATGAAAATTCTGCCCGGGATACATCACTTCGCGATATTGTACAATACCCTTTCTCATCGCTATCCTTATATCGGAACACTGTGATCAATTCATTTCCCTTTTCATATCCAAATCCTTCCCATTCACCAAATTCTCCTTTAAACGACAGAGAGAAACTCTCATCCCCGTTTTTCAGAATGGAGAGCACAGATTCCTTCTTGCCGCCGCCGTACCATCTTCCGCTCCATCGATTTCTATCAATTGCCGCACTGCGTTGATTCACCAATTCCTTCAATTCTTCCGTCCGCTGTAGCGTCAATTCTGTCAACAACGATGCCTGCACCATCGGAAGCACGCTTTGATAATAGCTTTTCTCTTTCCGCGGCGGGAACTTCAGATTCAATTGAGCATCGCGATATTGAATCCAAAATCTCTGGGCCTTTTTGAGAGTCTGACAAAACTGATCATCCTTTTGATGCGATAAAAGAACCTGTCGATAGATTTCATTCGGCTGATGATCCGCCCTTTCATATTCCTGCAACGCATCGCGATTTATTTCGCTTTGTGTTTGTGCAAGAGCAGCCATGACCCCGCAAAGACAGAAAAAACTGCTTGTACTTTCATACCATATCCCTTTGTGATATTTGGATGGTTTAGATAACAGTTATTTCATCAGCACCAGTTTTTTCGTTTGTACTTGTCCTCCTGAACGCAACGTATAGAAATATGTTCCCGAGGGAATTCCCTGCGCATTCCAGAAGATGGAATATTTCCCTGCGGTGAGATTGTCGTTCACTAATCGAGCAACTTCCCTGCCGAGAATATCCGTCACAGCAATGGAAGTAAACGATTGTTGCGGAATAATAAAATCTATCACCGTGGAAGGATTGAACGGATTCGGATAGTTTTGTTCTACTCCAAATTCCATCGGTTGACTTCCCGGACGATATTCTACAGATGCAATTTCAGATAATGATACCCTCCACACACCGACACCTGCTGCAAAAAGATATCCGTCAAAGAATGCAAGATCGGTCACTGATATTGCTCCCGGTAACCCGCTGGAAATCGGCATCCAGGTATCACTATTTTTTTTCAAGCGATACACTCCTGCCCCTCCGGATGTTGCCGCAAAAAGATCGCCGCTTCCATCGGGTCCAAACCGAAATGCATTGATGATTGCTGTATTCAATCCTTGGCCGACATTCGTCCATGTCTGGCCATAATCCGTTGAACGGAATACTCTTTTTGCAATATCGCTCACGTCATTGCTACCGGCAAAGAGTTCATCTCCTTGTATCGCGAGTGTCATAGAATTCGGACTCAATGCAATGTTGTCTAGCTTTGTCCATTGTTGCCCGTCTTTTGTTGCACGGCACATTCCACGGTAATAGTCGGCAACAAACAGACTTGAATCGTTCACAGCAATGCTTTTAATGAAATGTAAGCTGTCCGGAGTGACACGGCTCCAGTTTGCTCCTTTATTCGTCGATCGAAAAACACCGCCTAAATATCCATTGTTGCCGCTGTAATATCCTTCGATACCAATGTAGAGGTCACTGCTGTTATTGGCGAGCGCGGTAACAAATATTCCGTATGCGTTTGGTATTCCGCCGTTGATGGCACTCCATGTTTGACCGGAGTTCGTCGACACATAGACCCCGCTTCCGCCATAGGTTGCCGCAATCAGTTCAGATCCGGTCGACAAAAAATATTTCATCGTCTTATTATTCATGCCGGAACTTGATGCCATCCATGTTGCATTGGAACTGATGGCACGAAAAACACCGTTTGTTTCCGAACCGGCAAGGAGGGCAATATTATTGGCAACCAATGTACTGATTGCGGTAGAAGGTAATCCATTGTTGATTTCCATCCATGTATCGCCTGCATCGTCAGAAACATATATTCCCGCATCGGTACCGGCGTACAGTATCGCCCCATGAAACGATAATGCATTAACAACAGGATTACCTATACCGTTACTCAATGGACTCCAGTTTGCGCCATCATTGGTAGAAACATATATTCCATTCGCCATCCCGGCGTACAATTTGGATCCGGATGATGCAAACGCGCAACAACGCAGATCGTATAGACCGCTGTTGACGGGGTTCCATGTTACGCCATTGTCCGTTGTAACGAAGATCCCGCCATCCGTGCCCGCGAATATTTTATTGTCGTGGGAAATAATCGCTCTCACCCGTGACGACAGATTATAACCGTTCATGCCGGAATTTATCGCCGTCCAGTTTTCGCCATTATCAGTCGTACGAAATACTCCATTCATTGTCCCGGCATATAACGCAGAGCCAATAACCGTCAATGTTTTGATGCCAGTATTGTCCAATCCATTGACCTTTTTTGTCCATGTCACCACACTATTTGGGTCACTCAAAACCCCAGCCGAAGTTACGGCAATCCCAAAATCTGTCGCAACAAACAGCAAGGTATCTTTCACCACGATGGCATTTTGGTTTTCGATAATTGATCCACCACCAAGCCACCACCATTCGAATCCCCCATCAGTAGAATAAAATAATCCACCACCAGAATTTCCTGCGAATATAGTCGATCCGTCATAGGAGAATGTGGTTACCGGCCATTCGGGTAACGGAAATTCATTTTCGTTGAAATTGTACCAGAGTGCGCCATTGTTGGTAGATTTGTACACACCGCTTTGAGTTCCTATAAAGATAATCGAATCAGTACATACAATACCTGTTATCGCAGCATTATGGGGTACCCCTACCGGATTCCATTGAGCGTGAGCAGAGCTGTTCACCAACAGCAGCAGTATTCCAAAATAGCCAAGAGAGTTTTTTATCATGATATTTCCTGAAGTGTTTTGTTATATTTTTTGAGCAGAACCTCATGGAATCATACTTCACATGGTACGAAGAGATTTTTGATATACTGCAAGCAGGTTACTACGCAGCGATTTCAATCCCGGCATCTCCACAAATGTAAACCACATGCCAAAGAGCAATGCAAGAAACGGTTTGTTCAGCGGCACTTCCTCAACATGCCACAATTGCAACAGCGTCATACCGGATAATCCACGTACCATCAGCCGCCGCGTATTAAACCGGTGGTGTGTTGGGAAAATATCATGCTCCCGCACACCGAAGAGTTTCTGGATCACCCAGCTCTTTACGCGGTACGGCAGCACGGAGGGCAGAAGAACGATGGGGCTGAGTTTGTTTGTGGTGAGGATAATCAGTTTCCCCCCCGGAGCCAGCAATGTGCAAATGTCCAACAGGTCATCTGCCCCTCTCGGAAGATGCTCGACAACCATACGCAGTGTTATGAGAGTTGCATATCCAGAAGGAAGGGGAATGGAATGGAGATCGGAAAGGAGGAATGGCGCATCCGTCCGGTCTGGATCATTGACAATATCTGTCCCCAGGGCAGATTTAGCATGCTTTCCCATCTTGGCGACCATTTCATTTTTACCGCATCCGATGTCCAGCCAGACTGTCTCTGGAGTAAGAGACTCTTTCAGAACCGATTCATAAATTTCCCACCGATGCTGGAAGTCGGGATGAAGCGAGCGAAACATTTGTGCGATCACAAATACCCTCAATAATGCCGGGAGCTTCCTAATGGATAGGAAAATCCGCGAAACGACGACACTGATAAAAACTGTATATGCTAGATTCGGGAGATCTCATATTGCCGAAGCGATATCAGACAATGAAAAGTAAGCAATTACTCTCTAATCAGCAATCATGTGAATACGTGATGGCTCGGAACGATGACTGCAATTATTTTGACAGAATAATTTTTTTTGTTTCATTGAATGCTCCTGCTTGGAAGCGGTAGAAATAGATACCGCTGGGGGCATCTGCTCCGTTCCACTGTTCGGTAAAATTCCCGGCAGGCATCTCCCTGGAAACGAGCGTTGAAATTTCCTTACCCAAGATGTCATACACCTTCAATGAGACAAAACAACCGGACGCGAGGGTAAAAGAAATTGTGGTTGAGGGATTGCAAGGGTTTGGAAAACTCTGTATGCTTCATTCGTTTTTTTTCCGCTGATAATTTAGCATTCTTCATTACTTCAACTGCAAAATTTAATTCCCCGTTCGCACTGAAATCAGTTCTCGATTAGCATTGTGCATTCCAAACGGCGATCAGTCGATGGCTGTGATCATGGATCATGACTTTTGAAGATATTGCAGCACTTCTGTAGCAAACAGATCGTCCTGGAAATAGGTGAACACCTTCTTCATCCCATCGGGCGCGCTCTGCAGTTTGGTATGCTTCAATAACACATCCAGCATTTCTTTCCGTCCCACGTTCTCTGAAGAGAGGATGTGGATCAGTTGCTGTTTAATCTCAGCATTATCCAGTGCAATCCGCAGTAAATATTCGAACACCTCACGGTCGGAAAAATTGATATTGAAATCCGGCATATGCTGCCCTTCGTTATGGTTTGATAGAAGCAATCAAGTACTTCAGCGCTACGCGAAAGTGTATCGATTTTTGAGCACTGGGGCAATACCGTACTTTAAGTATTTTATTATTGTATCACAGATTGAAATGTATTTCAGGATTTACTGCGTCGGGGTCGCTTCGACAAAAGACGGAAAACGACAACCTGCATTATGCATCCATCGTCACGCGGACTTCATAATGCTGCGAACGATGATCAAAGCGTGAAAGCAACGTTCTCGCTTTCGCAGGAACCACCGCGAGTTCATACTCCTCCCCTGCAAAACTCCTTACCGCATCGAACGAATCGAACAGCATAATCGTGATAAATTCCACTTCACGATCAACATCACGGCGAAGCAGCTGGATTCCATGATATCCGTTGATGCTTCGGTTCTGTATGCCGGTAAATATTTCGGACCGAAGGAGCGATTCATAAGCATCTGCATTTGCAGGAGTTGTGTATCCATGCCATATTCGACTAATCATATGATTCCATCCTGTGATAGAGATGACCTGCACTATTGTGTGCGTCTTCAAATATTTGACGTATTACTAATCGCGGACAGTCTTCCCGTTCTGCTCGTGGCAACGGAAAGTGACCGGTCAGACAAACCGATTACAGAATAATTCCCAGCCCGAGATCAAGAATATGTCCATCCCTTTCTAACAGCATACTTTTTAAACCAGGACGTGCATAATGAATATCATAATTCAGGAGAATGATGATATTCGTAGAAGGAATGGTCAGTTGACATCCCAATCCCCCCGACACACCGGTTGAGAAATATTTATTTTCTGATCTATACGCATTTGTGCTATAATCATAGGGATTATAATAACTTCCAGCATAATAGTTGTTTGTATATCCAACGTATGCACCCAATCTTGCGCTTAACGATATATACATCGTAGCAAAGAATTCATAATCCAATCTTGGCAGTACTACATATTCCGTAATTCCCGCCTCCTTATAGTTGTTATCAATTTTTTTCCCTACCACACTGGTATGGTTGAGATACGCGATTTTGGTATTTATCGAAAGGTGTTCACCAATCGGATAATTATACATAAGAGACGGGACGGTTGTAGAAAACGTGGAGAACCACTCCTTAACTCTTGTCGATTGAAAAAATGTATATCTGCCATAGTTTACAGATGCATACGACTTCGACATCTCTTGAGAATGCAGGAAGAATGGCAGAACAAGGAACAGTGAATACAGCGATATTTTTTTCGTCATAGAAGAATGTTCAATGGATTTATGGAAGAGATTGGAGCTATTGGATTATAAAAAGGTTCATCGATGCTTCATACTATTTGATCTCTGCAACGGCGACAGCACCCGGGGAAATGGCAGGCAATGTCTTCCATTAATAGACTATGCGCAAATCTCCAAACGCCATATGATCGGCGATGTACCCATCACCTCCATCATCGGTTTCTATTCTCAGGACACTGCCTGAAGGTAAATTTACATTTAGACCTTGGCATTCTTTTCCACTTAATTCATTTCCATATAAAAGTTCGCCATCGACAAATATTCGAAATCTCATTTTACCCCGATGAAGGGCGCCCGCTATTTCTGCCCACCCGGCTATACCTAAAAGACGTCCACCAGTTTTTGGCAATAAAAATTGTGCAAATGCGATACTACCACCGTCTTTCGGATGAATGAGAAGCCCTTTTTTATATGACTTTCCACAAATTTTCAATTCATCGCCCCAGTATGGTCTGTCAATACCAATTCCTGCATGAACATTGCCGACCTGAATAATTTTTATGTCGGAAACGTATACTTCATCGTTTGTGAATGATTGCAGTAATTCGTCCAACACTTTTGCTTGGTCGTCCGTCAGCCGGGCTGCATACATCGCCTGGTTCACCGGAAGGAAATCTGTACCATCAATAGAGGCATGATCGGGGAATTGCAAGGAAAATTGCGCATCCCGAAACTGAATCCATTGGCGCTGCGCTGTTCTAAGACTTTTTATGAAGAGTGAATCAGACTGTTGTACGAAAATGAGTTTTTGATAGATCTCGTTGAGTTTTTTGTCACTTTCTTCAAAAATTGTACGACCATCCTCAGGAGTTTGCGCAACTGCAATGGTAAGTGATAGAATCACGCCAATCACAATAAATGGTATTTTCACTAATTATTCCTTTTGTTTGAACGTACTCTGTTTCCCGCACCGTGGCGCAGAAAGAACATTATGAATTGTTCTTCCCATCATTTTTTCCGGTGAGCGATGAATCAGCTGGCGATACAACGAAGATCTTTAACCTTTCGTTGATCATTTGCTGCTGTAAATTTATCAAGATTTGCTTTTGCTTCCTGCATATTGCGTGCTGCGCAAAAACCCATTCGCCACTCTGGATCAAATTCTTTTGTTGAGTACGGAAACTCAACATGAGTTGTCGCCCCTCGAAAACAGTCGACGAGTGCAAAATAATCACCCGGGGTAGGTACAATCGCTGTGAAGCGAAATGATTGAATATGTGATGGTATTACTACTTCAAGTGCTTCATAGACCATGATCTCTTCATCTCGAAAGTACGATTTTCCTACTGGGCCGCGAATTCGAACAACATCTTTGAAATGATACCCGGATTCGGGGGTAGGAACTCTTTCCAACAATGCACAATCTTTCTTGATACGCGCATACACTCGGATGTCACCAACGCTTACCGCAGCAAGCCACACATCTGGATGATTGAATTTTCGCACTCTGAAAGTATTTTTTATTTTTTCCCAAACTGCTGTGAGCATAGGATGTGCTACTTTTGTCGTCTTGATGAAATTCATTGTAACGGTTCAACAACATATTTTATTTCGACTCCCGAATCTCCGTGCCTACCGCCTGCCCAATGTTCTACATACACCCGAATCGGCGATGTACACCTGGGACAATTCCAATCAAGAAACCCCGTCGTCCTTATGTGATGTTCTTTTGCGTGCGCATCGAATACTCCCTGATGATGACTGGATAAATTCGATGCCGATACTCTTGATCGGTGTTCAATATGATTCTTTGTAAATCCGACTTTCTCGCCACACGCAGCACACGTAAATAGCGTTTGTAGCGGTACACTCTTCCCGTCAATCACTTCGTTTGAGAAGGATGTGTTGTCGAATCGTTCTGACGCATTGATTGTTTGAAGTTTCATAGGATTATGCCTTTACCGGACCGGAACTCATCCCGTCCCAAACTGATGATGTATCCATAGTTCCAACGGGCTCTTACTGTGCGGGCGGTCCAACGAGCAGGAAAAGAGTATTGATTATTATGCTCTGAGGCAATACCGTACTTTAGGTATTTTTAAAAATGGCACGTTTTAGAGTGCAGGCAATTACCACAACCTGTTCCGTTTTGAGGGATTCCACAATACGAGATTCCTTGTAAGTGGAACTTTGCGCCGGGTCGGTGAGCATCAACGGTGTTGCTTGCCGGCTGTGCGGTTTTTTAGCGATACGCGAACAGTTACAACAACATATGTTACTTGTTTTGCAGACTAAATAATTGAGCTGCAGGACAACCGAGTTCCCGTTGTTTGCAGTGTTTACAGGAAAAAGAACTGCGAATAAGTTCA
>Ga0172379_10004610_pt1 | contig 20106 bp, 18 predicted proteins | sample GrowelOW334metaG_FD_119756 | JGI IMG/M metagenome (GOLD analysis project Ga0172379, IMG submission 119756) | Groundwater microbial communities from an aquifer near a municipal landfill in Southern Ontario, Canada - Groundwater well OW334 metaG | ecosystem: Environmental > Aquatic > Deep...
AAGACCGCGTCGGCGAACGTGCAGAGTGAAAGTTTTGAAACAATGAAAACCGCATTTGCAGGTTACGTAACAGGCCGGACGTTCGAATACCAAATCTGAAGTTTTGTTTTGAGATGGCTATAGTCCATCCTGAGCCAGGGCCGACCTGAGCCCTTGCTCACAGCCATGTGCCGACAGGTGCATGGCTCTTTTTCTCCCTTCCTGAGGAACGTCTTCCGGAATGGAGCGAAGGAATTTCTTTCACATCAGAGGTGACCAATGAAGCGCGAAATTGCGCGTCCTGTCGACATGACGCCGCCCTTCGTCCATGGGCTCTGTCTCATGGCCAAGCGCGTCCTGCGAGTGGAACTCGACGAGGCGACTCGGCTGATTGGGCTTCTCACACCCAAACGTGCGCCGTGCTTCGGTGACATGTGGAGCCTCACAGCGGAGGACATCCGGCAAATCGCGTTGACGATCGGCCTGGCTCCGTCCCCGGTCGATACCCGGACGTTCGCGAGCCTGTGCGGGCGGATCGATCCGTGGACGACCCTGTGCGACGGCTGCGGCGAGCTCATGCTTTCCGAAGCCGGCGGACACGCCTACGAGGCAACCGCTGCTGGAACCAGGTGTCCGTTCTGCCACGCGGGAACCGCAGTGCTTTCGCGCGTGGTACTCCGAACCGTCAACTGGGCAACGGGCGCGCTCGTTGAGCCGAACATGCCCTGCGATGTTCGTTCCGAACCCGGAAAAAGCATTCCACTCACGGATGATCGCATCCGCGTCTGGGCCGCATCCGGAGTGGATGGGGGTCTCCAGAACTTGCTCAATGAGCACGGAATTCCACTGCACGGATTCCTGGCGTACTGCAACCTGAGGCTGCACACGCCCGACACGTTCGGACCACGCAAGGCCGAGGAGCTGCTCGCGAATCCGTGGGGGTCCGGCCTGGACACGACCGGCCTTGAGCGGATGTTCCGGGCCGCCGCCCGCTACCTCGACGCGCGCCAGGTGACCAACGTGCCCCGGCGATACCTCACCGACGGCCGAAGCAGACCCGATTTCGTCGGAGTGACGATCAACAACAGGCCATATCTCATCGAGGGACGCCTGGGCCAGGGCGACACGTCCGACGTGTACCTGGCGCGGACCGAAGGCAACACGCCGATGTTCGTGGTGGTGAAGGCTCTCGTCACCCGTGATTGGGACGCAATGACAACCGAGCTCGTGAACCTGAGGGCACTCGCGCAGACCAAGATCCCTGGTGCCGAGTATCTCAAGATGTGCGTGCCTGAGCTTCTCGCGACCGGCACCATGCGATGCAACGGCAACGAGTGGCCGACAACGGTCATGCGCTACCAGCATGGCATGGACTGGTCGCTTGAGGACGTCATGCGTGCGTACCCCGACGGCGTGAGCGCCCGGGCCGTGGCTTGGATGGGCAACCGGCTCTTCCAGCTTCTCGACCTGGTGCATTCCGCCGGCCTGGTGCACAACGCCGTGCTGCCGCCGCACCTCATCATCCACACGCTCGACCATGCCGTGGCGCTGGTGGGCTGGAGCATGGCAACGCGCCCTGGGCAAAGGATGGTGACGTTCAGCCAGAGGTACAGGGACTGCTATCCGGAATACGCAATCGCCGGGCAGCTGACGCAAGAGGAAACCGCCGCTGAGACCTTCTGGGGCGACCCGGTCTCCTTCCTCACGGACGTGACCATGGCCGCGCGGACCCTCATCCTGGTGGCTGGGGGAAATCCGGCCCAGGCAACGCTTCCGCAGGGGTTTCCGAGTCCCATGGCCGATGTGCTCGTCCGTTACGCGACGGCGATTCCACGGCCGAGGAAACTCTATGAGCTTGCAGCAAAGGAAACGTACGACGCGCTCAAGAAGGCCGCACGGGAATCCTTCGGACCACCTCGTTACGAACCGTTCGACATGCCGCTGCGCGCGGCTGATGAAAGGAAGTAGCCATGGGGCACGGAGCACCAGATTGGAGCAGGACGGCTCGTGAACGCACCTTCACTCGGGAGGATCGTCCGTCTCAGACGGTGTTCGTCGGGCGCGGGCTGCATCCAAGCATGGATCCGAGGAGCTTCACCATCCGCGAGTCGCGGGACAGCCCGGAACACCTGCGCTCGAGGGCCATCACGTTCGTGCTTGACGTGACCAGGTCCATGGGTGACATCCCGCACGCGCTTGCCACGCGGACCCTTCCGGACCTCGGGATTCGCGTGGAACGCATCTTCCCGGACGCGCAATTCCAGATCATGGGAATCGGCGACGCGGAAGAGGCGGACCGCGCGCCGCTCCAGGTCGGCCAATGGGAAACGGTCGGCAACCTCGTGGATGAGGCACTGACACGCCTATTCCTTGAGGAAGGTGGAGGTCGGATAGGCGAGGAGTCGTACGACCTAGGAATGTATGTGCTCGCACGATGTTCCCACACCGACTGCTGGGAAGAACGCCGCGAGCCAGGCTACGCGTTCTTCACGGGCGACGAGAAGCCAAGGCACCGCGTAAGCGCGGCCGTGGTCAACCGCGTCTTCGGGAAGCAAATGCTCGACGCGGACATCCCGATCCAACAGGTCGTCGCGGAAGCCTCGGAGAAGTTCCGTGTGTTCTTCCTCGTTCCCGACCTTCGCAGGGCCGAGGAATGCGCCGCTGCCTGGAATACGCTCCTCGGCGAGCACGTGATCCACATGGAGCACCCGGATGACACCGCGATCATCGCAGCCGAGCTCATCATGCTCACCGAAGGCATGGCCCCCAACCTTGACGATACGTTCGAGCGTCTGATCAAGGACGGCATCGAACGCGAGGTCGTGAAGCGCGTGTATCGGGCCCTGCGCCCCTACGCCATGACCCTCGGCGCGCTCCCACGCCTGCGCGACGTGTCCGAGTGCCGGATGCTTCCGTCCACGCGCCCATCCGGCCTGCGCAGCCTCAGAGCCTGATTCCCTTCCCGGGGACATCCTTCGCAAGGAGGACGTCCCCGGGCCATCTTTCTCCCCCGATATGCGCGATCCTCACGCGAGGATCCCGAATATCGGCGAAGAAATCCCTTCAACGCCGAATCAACGCCTTGATCGGACTCCCATTCCGTCAGGCAACGCAAGGAGGTTTCCATGGGACGTGGCGCCTATAATCATTCCACGGCGACGGCCCGAACGGCCGCGCGCAAAGCCCTTCCGGCGCAAGAGGTCTTCACGGAGAACCGTCTCCATCCGGGCTTGTCCCCCTCGGGCCTCGTGGTCCGGGAATCACGCGACAGCGAAGCGCACCAGAAGTCCATCGGCGCTGTCCTCTTCACGGACATCACCGGATCCATGGGAGACATCCCGCACACCCTCGCGACCGTGACCCTGCCCGACTTCCTTCACGGGCTCTCGCTGGTCAACAGCGACGCCCAGGTGCTGTTCGCCGCCTTCGGCGACGCGGAAGACGGGGATCTTGGCGGAGCGCTGCAGTTCGGACAGTTCGAAACGGATGACAGGCTGGCCGATGAGTGTCTCACCCGAATCTGGCTTGGGGGCAGCGGCGGATCATGGGGCTACGAGTCCGCAGATCTTGCCTTCTACACCATGGGCTTCCACACCAGCATGGACTGCTGGGTGAGGCGCAAACAGAAAGGCTGCGGCTTCGTTATCACGGATGATACCTGTCGACCACGGGTGAGGGCAGCCACGGTCAACCGTCTGTTCGGACGAAACGTCCTTGATCAGGACCTGCCCGTCGAGATGGTCATCGCAAAGGCGGCCGAGACGTTCCACCTGTTCGTACTCATCCCGGATCATTCGCGAGCACGGCAACCGGCGAGCTATCCCGATGACGGCCCGACCTTCACAGCGCGCATGACCGTGCAGGAACACTGGAAGGCACGGCTCAGATCGCACGGGACGGTCGTCGTGCTCGATCGTGCCGAGGATGCCGCGATCGTGGCAAACGTTCTCTTCGGCCTGACCCAGAAGTTCTTCCAGACGCTCACGGACATTCGGAAGTACCTCTCCGCCAACTTCAGGCGGTCCGGAGCTGAAGCCGAGCGCGTCATCAGTTCGATCCGGGACTACGCGCGTTCGATCGGCGTCGTCTAGTCCTTCTCCGGGGCCCGTTCATGCGGGTGGCGGGCCCCGTCCATTTTTTCCCGGTTCCATTGCCCGACATGGTCGGGCAATGGAACGGGGAGGAAATGCTCTTTGGAAAATCTTAGACAAGCTTGGCTGCTTTGCGACCTCATGTATGGCGACGCGGGCAAGGGTCTGTTCGTAGACGCGCTCGCACGCCGCACTGGCGCCCACACGGTCATCCGATTCAATGGCGGACTGCAGGCCGCGCACCACGTGACCCTGCCGGACGGCCGCGTGCACCGGTTCGAGCAGTTCGGTTCCGCCACCCTGGTTCCCGGAGTCGAAACCTTTCTCTCGCGCTTCATAGCTGTTTCGCCATGGAGCCTCATCGAAGAGAATGAAAGACTCCAGAAGCTCGGGATCACGGACGCACTCGACCGAACGCGCATCAGCGAAAACGCGCTGGTCGTCACTCCGTTCCACGCGGCCGCGAACCGTTTGCGTGAATACGCGCGCGGATTGGGTCAACACGGAAGCTGTGGCCTTGGATTCGGCGAAACCGTGAAGGACTCGCTTGAGCTCGACGAGCCCCTCGTCGTGCGCGCGCGCGACTTACTCGACGCGACGACGCTGGGACGAAAACTCAGGGACATCCAGACGCACAAATATGAGCAGATGAAGGGCGAAGGAATTTTTCGTGCCTGCGCGTCGAACCGTTCCGCGATCCATGATATCGACGATCTCTTCTTCTACAGAGTCGTTGAAGAATACATGGCAATGCTCCGGCTGTTCCTCTCGCGGATACGGATCGTGCCGGACTCGACGCTTGGGGAAATCCTGTCGAGGCCGGGCCACGTGATCTTCGAGCCTGCGCAGGGCGTGCTGCTCGATGAGTGGCGCGGATTCCATCCGTACACCACCTGGTCCACCTGCACGCTCGACAATGCCTGGACGCTCCTCGACGAGCACAACTACGACGGGGCTGTTCGCAGAATCGGGATTGTGCGCGCCTATGCCACGCGGCATGGAGCCGGACCGTTCGTGACCAGGGACGCTGGTCTCACCCACCGAATTCCGGACACGCACAACGGACACGACGGATGGCAGGGCGCGTTCCGAATCGGCCCGTTCGACGCGGTCGCGGCCCGTTACGCGATTGACTGCGTAAATGCGGACAAGCCGGAAGACAGGCGACTCGAAGGCGTGGCCGTCACCTGTCTCGATCGGCTCGCCGAAGAGCCGGAGTGGAGAATCTGCACCAGGTACGAGGACACAACGAACATTCCGCTTGGCCCGTTCAAGGATCTCGAATACCAGGCCAGGCTCGCCGAACAGATGTCTCAGGCCAAGCCTGTGTATGAAATCTCGACAACCGCGGCGACCCAGGAGCAGCGCGTTGCCGAACATCTGTCCGCGATCGAGCAAGCGACCGGCCTCAAGGTCCTTTATACCTCCCAAGGCCCAACCCACGAGCACATGCGATTCAACGCCTGATTCGTGGGATCTTTATCCCAGCCGTCCATAACCAAATGGACGGCTTGGAAGAAGAACTTGAACAAAGGAGTACAGCCATGTGGCCTCGAAATGATTGGCCCGCGCCAAAGTTCATCCGGACGTTCGAGGGAATCGTCGTCATCGATCCCAAGACCTTCGTTGCGCTCATCGTCGACTGGGCGCTCACCTTCTCCGTGGGATACGGCCTTGGTGTGGAGGGAGCCCACGAACTGACGATTCCGGCGCTCCAGACCCTGCGCCTGTTCCCCAGCAACCGGCGCATCTGCACGCGCGACGTGCATCCCTATGGACACGTCTCCTTCACCTCCAGCTTCATCGGCTACAAGCACTACTGTCGTCTCACCTACGAAGAGGTGACGGACTGGACGCCGATCAACCATCGCATCGCTGCGCACGCGCTCTTCTCGCTCGAGGAGCTGAAGGATTACCTGCGTATCGTCGGCTTCCAGGTCCTTTGGCCTGACCACGGGGTCGAGGGCTACGACGAGGCCAGGGTGAGCCCCTACATCGAGCCCGAGTGCATGATCACCTGGAACAAGGGCAACCGTCCCCACCGGGATAGCTACTCCGCGTTCAAGGATAACGGCGGCGACTCCACGCGTCTCGACGAGTACATGTCGTGCCGCGGGATGAAGGCTGTCGTGGTCTTCGGCATCGCCGGCGACGTCTGCGCCGGACTCTCGGCCCTCGACGCGCGAAAGAAGGGCTTCGAAGTCTACTTCGTCACCGATCTTTCCCCCTGCGTCAGCGCTGAGGGCCGCGACGAGATGTATGCCGCGCTCATTGCCGCGGGCGTGCACCTCATCACCCGCGACCAACTCCGCCCCGCCGCCTGAACAAGGTGGGACCTGCTCCCCGAAGCTCCAAAGGAGCGAAGGGGAGATCTTTTCTCCGGCCGTTCAATCCTTGGACGTCCGAATGAAGGAGAGGAGCTCTTTTCATGAAAAACCTGGTCCTCTACGGCGGATGTATGAACCCGCCAACGGACGCGCACGTCGCGAACGCGCGGATGCTTGCTGGCAATTTCGACCGCACGGTCGTCGTGGTCTGCGGCATCCGCGAGGCAAAGCCGACAACCACGGCCGTTGACCCGCTGCACCGCGCCATCATGGCACGCAAGGCCTTCGGCAACACGGGCGCGGAGCTGGATCTCACGGACCTCGATCGTCCCACGTTCACGACTACGGTCGAGCTTGACCGCGCGTGGAAGGAACGGCTCGGCAATGGCTGGACCGTGTGGCATGCGGTCGGATCTGAGCTTGTGGCAAGCGGCGCATCCCACCAAGCCGACATCCAGTCGTGGCACGATGGTGAACGCGCGTGGTCGCAACTGAACTTCGCGGTGCTGCCGCGACCCGGCTTCCGCATTGCGAAAGAAGACCTTCCGCCAAACCACCTGGTAATGCCAAACCTCGGACACACGGAGTCGAGCACCATGGCGAGGACCGCATATTCTTCGGGAAACTTCGGGACAGCCGGCGTCCACAAAGAAGTGGCAGAGCATGTTCAGCGATACGGACTGTATACCTGGGCACCCGGCCCTCGGCGACAAGGAATCCTGACTCTCTCGGAGAAATCAAGGCTTGCCGTTGTCCACGACCCGCACAACCCAAAGGCGCGCGCGTACGCCGGACTCATGCCTGAACCCCGCGTCCCGGCAGAAAACGCGGACGCGGTGGTCGTGATCGGCGGCGACGGGCACATGCTCGACACGATCCGAGCCATCCGCCCGTGCGTCCCAATCATCGGGATCAACGCCGGAAACCTCGGCATGCTTCTCAATGATGCGCATCCCACGGCCATCCGAACCATGGTGTCCGAGGGAACGCCGTTCGACATCCACCTCCTTCCGCTGCTCGAGATTGAAATCATGGGACTCGACGGCAAATGGCGGCCCGAGAAATACTATGCGTTCAACGACGTCACCTTCGGCCGCGGCTTTGGAACCCGCGCCGACAAGATCCGCGTCGAAGTCAGAGGCCGACGACCTCGCACGATCCCCGAGGTAGTATGCGACGGCATCGTGGTCGCGTCGCCCGCCGGGTCGCACGCCTACGCCTATGCGCTGAAGGCCCCGGGCCAACTCCTCGAAACGCCGGTGCTCACGATCGTGCCATGCGCGCCGTTCCGTCCGAGGGAATGGCAATACTCCACGGTGACGGACGACCACGAGGTCATCCTGACGGCCATCGATCCACACATCCGGCCCGCCCGCGCCGTGGTCGACAGCCTCTCGCTCGGCGACTGCCTCGCAATTCGCGTACGCATGAGCCGAAGCGAAGGAGTCGAGCTTGCGTTCATCCGCGGATGCTCGCTCGCGGACAAGATCGCAGACCGCCAGTTCCCTTTCACATTCTGCTAGGACATTCCAAGGAAAAGCCATGCAGCACCAGATGTATCACGGCCTGATTGAGGAAATCCTCGACGGGCCCGTGGTCGGAGGGTTCCTCGACAGGGACTTCTACGACCTCACCATGGGACAGTTCGCGTTCGTGTACTATCCGGACGTCGAAGTCGACTTCGCCCTCACCAACCGCTCCGTGGGACGGGAACGCCTCTCGGACGGCATCACCGAGCAGGAGCTTGGCGACGCGCTCGCGACGATCCGGGACGCGCGCCCCGGCGAAAGTGATGTACGGTACATCCGCGGAACGACCATGGGCTCGGACGGAATGCCGATGTTTCGCCAGGACTACGTCGAACACTTGAGGAATCCCGGCCCTTGCGAATACCAGCTCGGAAAACGGAGCGATGGCGAATTCGACCTTCACATCATTGGAAAGTGGAGCGATGCCCTGTTCGGAGAAGTTCCGACGCTTGCCGCGCTTTCCGGCCTGCGCATGCGCAACAAGTTCCGACACATGAATCCGTTCGAGCGCGAGGCAACGATCGCGACCGGCATCGTACGGCTTCAGGAAAAGCACCGCATCATCCGCGAACATCCCGGACTCACGTTCACGTGCTTCAGCACGCGCCGTCGGTTCCATCGGGCCTGGCAGCGCTATGCGGTCCACCGGACGATGGAAGCGCTCGGCTGCCAGTTCCGCGGCACGTCGAACGTCGAAACCTCGCGCGACTTTGACGGGATTCCCATGGGCACGAGCAGCCACCAGATGTTCATGGTCGTCGCGGCCATCTTCTCGCTGATCGACGGGATGCTGCGGGCCTCCCACAACATCGCGCTCCAGCAGTGGTTCCAACTGTACGGCTGGGAGCTGTCGATCGCGCTTACCGACGCGTTTGGCACAGACTTCTTCTTCCGCGACTTCACGCCCGAGCAGGCGCGCGAGTGGAAGGGCTTGCGCCAGGATTCCGGCGACCCATTCGAGTTCGCACGCAAGGCCATTGCCTTCTACCGGAAGCACGGCATCAACCCGCTCGACAAGCTGATCATCTTCTCGGATGGGCTCGACGCGGACCTGATCGTCCGGCTGTGGCTCGAGTTCGAACAGCAGATCAAGGTCACGTTCGGCTGGGGCACCCTGTTCGGAAACGACCTTGGAATCCCGGCGCTTTCAATCGTCATCAAGGCGGTGCGCGCCAGGCTCAACGCCAACAGCCCATGGATGAATGCCGTGAAGCTCACGGACAACCTCAACAAAGCGATGGGGCCAAAGGCGGACATCGAGCACTACCGCGAAGTATTCGGCCACACGGGAACCTACGCGGCTGAATGCCGCGTCTGACGAGGACGTCTCGTCTCTTTTCTCCGGCAACCAAGACCCCCTTGGTTTCCGAAGGAGAAGATAGGAGGAACCATGTCGCTCATTTCCATTCAAGTCAGCGTGGCCAAGAACAAGTCGATGACGATTTCCGGACTGCCTGGAACCACCGAGCCAGTCGCAGTCACGCATGCGCTCATCGACCAGGGCATCTTCCTGGACGAAGCGAGACGCTACCGCGTGGTCCCGACGCTCCACACGGGGCGTTGTCTCGTGGTCGAGATCACGGATTCGCAAGGCACAATCGTCTCCCGGATCGAGACGCTGTCCAGACAGGCCAACGTCTCGTTCGAGATCCCCGAGAGTTCCGGCCTCGAGGAAGCACGGAACAGCCAGCTGCGCGAACACGGCCGCGTGTACCGCGAAGGCGCAAGGACCGTGGTCGAGATCATGGGAAAGGCGCACCTGCTCAGCGAGCCGGGCGTCACCTGCGCGAACCCGGACGCACCCGAGGCCGAGCGTATCTATCGCAAGGTCTTTCGCAGCAAGCAGATCTATCTCGCGCACGAATACGACAGGGCCGTCGCCGAACACCTGCACGGCCACAACGTGTTCGTCATCGCAATGAACGGCTACAGCTCGATCGGCATTGCGAAGTGCCGCGAATACGGGATCGACCCGGGCGCGTACGAGGCCGCATGCGAACGCCTGCTTGCGCACGCCATCGTCGCGCTGCAAACCGCGCTCCCGGACATCGACGTACGCGTGATCCACGGCGCTTCAGCCATGGGCGTGGATCTCGCGATCCAACGCTGCGTCAGAGGCAGGCAGCCTTCCCAGGAGCTGGGATTCTCCTGCCCGAAATACCTCTTCCACGTGGAAGACGACGAATATCCCGTCTACGTGGCCGACAACGTGCACGACTACTCGCAAGCGTTCGTGCGAAGCTGCGACGCGCTCATTGCCGCGAACGGTCGGCTTCACTCCTTCCGAATGGATATCGCGGCGGTGTTTGATCACGGGAAGTACTTCCTTCCGATCAATATCCTGAAGCTGATATCGCGCACCGGAGGTCCGGCAGCAAAAAACGCCGATGGACTAATCGAGGATGCGGTCGCTTTCTTCGAGCAGCGCATGTACTCCGTCGGAAGGAACGTCTCCCACAGCTCGGCCAAGGACCCATGGAGGGCTCTCGGACTCGAGGTCAAGGAGACCCTGGTCAGCATCGCGAGGCACGTGCTGCCCGCGGATGCCGCCTGGACGCTCTAGGTATTGCCACGTCCCCACTTCGCTCCTTCTGAGCTTCGTGGGGCCTGTCCCACGTAGCTCCAAGGGAGCGAAGTGGATCTTTTCCCGGACTGCCAGGCATGTGTCTGGCGTGCCGGATGAGGATACATATGTCACTCAACAAAGTTCTTTTCATCGGCGCGGGCGGCGGAACCGACGTCTTCTCGACCGTGCTCGCGATTGACGATCTCCGACGCGCTGGCATCAGCTGGGGAAGATGCTCGGTCGCGGGGCTGCTCAGCCCGTTTCATTCGCATGAGGGATTCGAGGAAGTCATCCCTGGCTTCTACCGGACCGGCCGCGGTGCGACAGCAACGCCGCACCGCCGAATCGCGAATCAGGCTCCCCTTCCGGACGGCGCGGTCGCGCGCATGATTGAGGGGGAACCAGCGCTGGGTATCGAGGCGGCGTACGCCTTTGACCTGCAGGAAGGATCGCTCGGCATCTCGCGCACCCTGCGGGAGCTCTTCCTTCGTGGGGACTTCGACTTCGTCGTGATCGTCGACCTGGGAGGCGACATCCTGGGCGCGAGCGACCGCACGGCCATGTCCCCGATGTTCGAGGCAATCCTGCTTCGCGGCGTGGTCGACGCGCGCGTGCCAGCATGGGTGTACGTGGCCGGGCTCGGCGCGGACGGCGAGGGCGATCCGCGCGACCTCGAACGCGCCGTCGACTGAATGGACCCAGACAAACAGCGTCTTCATTCCGAGACGATCGATCTGTGTGAACGTCTCTACCTAGCCTATGTCGCAGACGCAACGCCCAGCCGGAGCATCCCGCTTATGACGGACATCTTCCGGACATGGACGGCGTCAGCCGACCGTACGGAGCTCTTCCGTGTCGCCAACTCGCCGACCGACGAACACGTGACGCGACGGATCCGAACGGTAAGCATGCTGTCCTCGTACGTATTTCGGCTTCCCGAGATCATCAACAACCACTGGGCCGTCCCATGCACCAGGGTATTTGACTGGTTTGTGTCCACTCAGCTTCGCTTCCACGTCCGCAACGAGGCCAACCACCAGTGCGAGCGATGGTCTGACGGAACGGTCTGCGCCTTCCTCACGCCGTTCGTCCGAGGAAGCCACTCTCCAGACCGGCAGCGGACGCTCGAGATGGAGGTGCAAGCCTTCGAGCAAGGGGAATTCGACGCGGCCTGGATGTTCCCCGAAGACTGGAAGAGGATTCAGCACTCCGCACCAGAAAACCTGCGGCTTGAGACGAGCGTCGCGGGGCTTTCCCTCATCAGACGACACAAATGACCCTTTCCTCCCTTCGCTCCTTTCGGAGCTTCGGGGGGGGTCTTTCCTCGATTCTTCGAGCGCAGTCCGCGTTCGAAGGATCGAGACGAAGAATAGATCATTTCACAAGGTGAGCACCCTATGCGCCGTCCATTCACTGCCGCTGAATTCCTCGACGTGCGAAGCCACGGCTTTTTCCGTATCGCTGCCGCCGTTCCCAAGGTTCGCGTAACCGATCCTGCGCAAAACGGCGTCTTTCACAAAGAGATGCTCGACAGGGCAAGGGACGAAGGCGCCATGTACGTCCTCTTCCCGGAGCTCGGCCTATCGTCCTATTCGGCGGGCGACCTGCATCAGCAGGATGTCCTCACGGAAGAATGCCTGGAGACACTCGATGACCTGCTGGCCTACACCAAGGACTGGAACATGCTCGTGAGCGTAGGACTGCCGATCAGGTCGAACGGAGCACTCTGGAACTGCGCGGTCACGTTCTTAAACGGACGGATCCTTTGCGTGGTCCCCAAGGCCTATCCGCCAAGCGACACGAATTTCTATGAAGGCCGCCAGTTCGGACGCGCTGCCGAGGCGTTGTCGGGCACCATCGAGATTCTGGGGCAATCGTCCGTACCATTCGGAACCGACGTCCTGATGGTTTCCACTGCCCACCGACACTTCGTCCTCCATACCGAAATTTGCGAGGACGGATGGGTCACGATTCCCCCGTCGGCCGTCGCCTGCCTCATGGGAGCGACCGTATCCGCCAATCTGTCGGCATCCAACATGACCATCGGCAAGGATACCTATCGCCGTGATCACGTCGTCGTCGGAACAAGCGGCCAGCAGCGTTGCGTCAAGATGTACGCATCCGCCGGATTCGGGGAGTCGACGAGCGACGTTGTCTGGGATGGACACGCGATGATTGCCGCGCGCGGTGTGCTGCTTGCCGAAAACCAGCGCTACCTGATGGACGGCAGCATGATCGTCTCCGACGTCAATCTGCTGCAAATCGCGAAGGACCGCGAGCGCTCGACTTCCTGGCGACAGAACGCCTCGACGTGGAGGCAGCCAATGCGTCGGGTTGAATTTTCGGAAAGGCTTGGTTCGGAAACCGAAGCCGTCTATCGCAGATTCCGCGCAAAGCTAGACCCGCGGCCGTTCGTTCCGTCGGACCCACATGAGCGCGACCGCCGCATTCGGGAAACGTTGCTCATGCAACAATCAGCCCTCGCGACCCGCATGGCCCACATCCGGAGGGCGACGGGCCGTTGGCCGCGTCCCGTGCTTGCCGTCTCCGGAGGAAAAGACTCGACGCACGCCGGAAACGTCGTCCTCAAAACGCTCGACATGCTGGGACTTCCACGTAACACGGCGACGTTCATCACCATGCCCGGATTCGGAACCACGGACGAAACCTACAAGCTCGCCCTCGCGTTCATCAAGGCCTCGGGCGTGAAATTCCGCGAGATCGACATCAAAGACATCGCTTCAAGGCTCCTGGGTCTGATCGGCCACAATCTCACGACCGAGAACCTCACGTTCGAAAATGTCCAAGCTTGGATCCGAACGCAAATCACCCTGGCCGTCGCGTGCCAGGAAGGCGGCTTCATGGTCGGAACCGGCGACCTGGATGAGAACGACCAGGGATACACGACCATGTTCGGCGACCATGCGAGCCACTACAACGTGAATGCCGGCGTCGCGGCCACACTCATGCAAGAAATGGTGAAATGGATGGGCGAGGTCGCGTTCGCGGATGACCATGCCATGCGCGATCCGCTCCTTGCAATCGCCGCGCTTCAAAAATCGCCGGAGCTGACGCGCAAGCGCCAGATGACGGAGGAGATCATCGGGCCGTATGTGCTGCACGGTTACTTCATGCACTGGATCGTGCTGTACGGACTTGAGCCGTCGACGGTCGCGCGAATGGCGCTCGAAGCGTTCGATGGGGCATACGACATCGGTACGATCAAGAAATGGCTCAGACTCCACATCAACAATTTCTTCGCGAGCCAATTCAAGCGCAATGCTGTGCCGGACGGTCCGAAGGTCGGCTCTGTCTCGGAATCTCCGCGCGGCGATCTTCGAATGCCGTCGGACGGCTCGCCTGCCCCATGGCTGCGCAGCGTCGACAGAATCCCAGACTCGCTGGACACGTCCGACTAGGAACGTCCAGCCCCCGCTCTCCCTGAGGGCGGGTTTTTCGTCTCATCTCGCAACTGTCCGTCACTAAGAGACGGACGGATATATTCGTCCGTCTCTTAGTGACGGACCGCTAAAAACCCAATGAATCCGTACCACAGTCACGATAAGGCCCAGTTTTTTACGAGTCCGTCTCTTAGTGACGGACCGCTGGCAACTCGTGGTAAAATTAGTGATATGGATCGAGAAACATTCGAAAACCTCGTGGAATCGGCTTGGGGCCGGCTGCCGGAGGAGGCGATTTCGTCCCTTCAAAACGTGGCCATTTGCGTGGAGGATGACAGCGAGGCCGGCGATAAGCTGGGCGAATACCTTGGGGTTCCGCGGCTCGAACGCTGGGGCGACGATTCCGGGCTGTTGCCGGACAAGATCGTGCTGTACCGGCTGGCGATCTGCGAGGAATGCGAGGATGATCCGGAAGCGATCGCCGAGGAAATCCGCCGGACGCTTTGGCACGAAATCGCGCATCACCTCGGGTGGGGGGAAGAAATGCTGGAGGGGAAAGAAATTGAAAAGGGTTGGCGATAACAAAAGGCGGGGTGCAGGCCTGTCCGGCTCCGACGGAGACCCCGCCTATATTTATTCGGCGAGCTTGTACGTGATCGACACGTTGAGTGTGACGTCGTTTGTTCCGGGAAGCACGTCCGGGGCCGTGCTACTGAAAGCCATGTTCGCCGCGTAGTACGGGCCTGGCATGCTGCCGTCGGACTCGGAATAGCTGATGACTCCATCGAGCCTTACACCAAGGGTCTTCGCAAGACCGTCTGCCTTGGCCATAGCGTCGGCCACGGCCTTGGCGCGCGCGTCAGCCTTGAGATTACTCGTATCGTCGATGGTGAAGTTCGGTCCGGAGATGCTGGTAGCGCCGTTCTTTCCGGCCGCGTCGAGCACCGCGGAAATCTTTGACGTATCGCGGACCTTCACCGTGACCTGCTGGCTCACGATCCATCCGCTCGAGTCATACGCCTGCGTGTCCGGATTCCACTGGGTATTCTCGTACACGGAGTAATTCGCGGTCTGAATGTCGTCCTTCGGCACGCCGAGCTCGGCGATCTTCGCGACAAGCGCATTCACGGAAGCGCTGTTGAGCGGCTGCGCGGTTGCAACATCCAGTCCCTTTGTGTCCACACCAAGCGTGACGGTCGCGATATCCGGGACTCCCGTGACCGTGGCTGTGCCGTCGACCGTAATCTGGTGCTCGTACGGCGTTGGCGCGTCAAGCCGCTTTGCCTGGCCGAGCGCAAGCGTAGTGCGCGCCATGAGAAACACGATGAGGAACGCGAACGTAAGCAAAAGCACGAGCGCGAACGGCTTGTTCTCGTGCCAGGCGGGCCAGAGAGAAACTGCGGGAGGTGTCTTTGTGTGTTGTGATGAAGTGGGCATATTGTTGGGAAAGATTAGGGATATAGGCTAAAGGGAGGAAGGCTTAAGGCTTAAGGGGTGAAGGCTTAAGGGTTAAGGGTTTTTGAGAAGGCTACGGATTTCCACCAGAAATATCCGACGACCGCGAACGTCACGACTGGTGAGAACCAGCTTGGAATCTCGGCTCCGAACGCGTCGAGCAGCATGATGAGGCCGAGGAACAGGATCGAATACATGGCTCCATTCTTGAGATAGACATACTTCTTGATGCGATCGACGTTCCCGATCGTGATCTGGCGAACCATGAGCGCGCCCAGTCCGTTTCCAACGAGAATGAGCGGCACAGACAAGGTGAAGGCGAACGCGCCGAGCACGCCGTCGATGGAAAACGTCATGTCGATGGCCTCAAGATAAAGAATCTTCGCGATGTCCCCGAGCCCAGACTTACCCTTGATCATCTGCCTTTCCGCAAGCTCCGCGTTTTGTTTAAACCCATGCGTGATGAAGAACGCGGTCGAACCCACCACGGCGCCGAACGCCATCATCGGATGCACCTTGAGCGCGCACCAGACCACCATCGCGAGGATCGCGGAAACCACGGCATAAAACCACACGCCCTGCCTGTAAAAAAACTTTTCTCCAACGAGACCGAAGTGTTTCGTCTCGAGAAATAACCAATGGAAAAACAGAAAGACAAGGAACACTCCGCCGCCTACCAGCAGGATCGGAGCCGAAGCCTCGACTGCCTCAAGTACGCGCGGATCGTTCGAAAAGGTTGCTGTGAGCGAGCCGACGAATCCAAGCTGCGGATTCACGGCATACACGATGAGCCACGGCAGGAGGCCGCGTACCAAAAAGACGGCGATGAACAGTCCGTAGACAAGAAACCAGCGTCGCGCCTTCTGACTCATGCCGTGCAGCACCTCGGCGTTGATGATGGCATTGTCGATCGACGAGATGGTCTCGAACAGACAGAGCCCGGCGACGGTGAGGAGGATGGAGAGGTAGGACATAGGAATCGGGTTACGCGCTGCGCAAAAGTACAAAAGGGTATTTTCCAGGGATTTTTCCGGCGAAGCCGGATCCGCCTCTGGCGGAAGTCCCGTCTCGGCATGACGAGCGAGACGCCACTAAAGTGGCTGGGAAAAGACCTGTTTCGAGATCTCTATCGATGAGACACAGGCTTTGCCCGGGCGGAAAGCATAAGGTCGGAGACGTTGGCGCCGGTGATTCCCGTGATGATTTGGTCGCCGGTGCGTTTGAAGAAGGAGAAAGAATCGTTTCGCTCGAGGTAGAACTCCGGGTTGAGACGATGACGATTTGCGTGCGCGACCGTTTCCTTGTCCGCAATTGCGCCGGCAGCGGGCGAGTTGTCGATGCCGTCGGACGCGCAGGAAAGCACGAGAACGTCGTTGAGGACGCACCTGAGGGCGCCAAGGGCCAACTCCTGGTTGCGCCCTCCCTTCCCTTTGCCGCGCACTGTGACCGTTGTCTCGCCGCCCGCGAGCACCATCTCGCCGGGCTTTGCTTCGGCGGCGAGTCTTCGACCAACGTCCCGCGCCTCGCCCGTCAATTCCGTAGAAAGAACGCGTGTCGTATATCCGCGACTCTTTGCCTCGCGGACCATCGCGTCAATCGCAATCGCGTTCGAGACGACGAGTACGTTCGTCACACGCTTGAACAGCGACGGATCCTTCGGCGTCTCGCGCAGATTGCATCCGCCGATCTTGCATGAGCGAAGCAGGTCGTACTTGACGATAATCCGCTCGGCATCCGCGATCGTAGAGGAATCGAGGACTGTCGGGCCAGAGGCGATCACGCCAATGTCATTCCCGGGAACGTCTGAGAAAATCAGTCCAAGCACGGTCGCGGGGTACGCCAGGCGCGCGAATTGGCCGCCGAGAATCTCCGACAGGTGTTTGCGGACGATATTCGTTTCCGCAATCGTCGCACCCTTTGCCATGAGCGCCTTGAAGACGAGCGACAAGTCGTCACACTTGAGCTCGAACGGCCAGCACAGGAGTGCAGAACCGCCGCCGGAAACGATCGTGATCACAAGGTCGCGGCTGTCGACCTGTTTCAAAATCGCCATGATCTCGCCTGTGGCCCGCATGTTGGCGACGCTCGGCAGCGGATGGGTTCCTGCCACGCTCTTGATGCGACGAAGCTTCGACCGCTTTACATCTAGGACAATGCCGTCCGTAATCCGGTCTCCAAGCAGATCCTCGAGCTCCTTCGCGGACTCAAGCGAGGCCTTCCCCATACCGATCACGAAAATACGGCGGTATCTTGCAAGGTCAAAACGCTTCTTTCCGACGGTCAGGATCTCGCCATGGAGGCGGCATGCCTGTCTCACTGCGTCCCGTGTCTTGATCGCTCTCAACCCAGCCCGCAAAACCGCGAGCGCATCACGTCGCAATGCGTTCATATTAAACCCATGATAACACAAAACGCTCCGACATACGTCAGAGCGTTTTGATTTCGGCGTTTAGCGAGTCACGTTGACAGCGCGCGGGCCCTTCTCGGAGTCCTCGACGTCGAAAGAAACGGTATCACCGACCTTGAGGTCGTCGAAGGCGATCCCGGAGAGAGACGTCGAGTGAAAGAACACATCTTTCTCTCCGCCTTCCGGGGTGATAAAGCCGAATCCCTTTTCCGTGAGCGTTTTGATCGTTCCGGTCATAGGAGTGCTTAGGTGAGTAATCCGCAACCTCTGCCGCTTGCGAAACCCGACCTATGCTCCGCGTCCTGGCTGTATTGCTTGTGCGCAGTATAGCGCGTTGTTCGAATTTGTCAATACCAGATAGAATATCAAGGCTATGAAATATCGATCTGCTCTCGTCTCCGGCGTCGCCGTGTATCTTGCCAGCGCCGCCTGCGTATCGTTCGGTGTCTATGACGCGCACCCAAACATCGACATTCCATTCCACATCGCCGGAGGCATCACGGCCGGCATGTTCGCAATCGCCCTGCACGACGACTTCAAGCGCCGTCACCAAATCGGACGCACGCCCAGGTGGTACGACCTCCTCTTCATCCTCGGATTCGTCGCTCTGATCGCGATTGCCTGGGAAGTTCACGAGTTCGTACTCGACCGAACCATCGTCCTCACCTATCACACAGCTATCAATCAAATCTCGGTCGCGGACACCATCGGCGACTTTCTCAACGGACTCATCGGCGCGACAATCGCATTCGTCGCGTTCGGACGCTTTTCCCAGAAGCATTAATCTCGACGAGACATTTTCCCAGGGACTTTTCCAGCGAAGCCGGATCCGCCTCTGGCGGAAGTCCTGTCTCAACATGACGAGCGAGACGCCACTAAAGTGGCTTTGAAAAAACTTTTTCCAGGGACTTTTCCAGCGAAGCCGGATCCGCCTCTGGCGGAAAAGTGGCTTGGAAAAGATTTTTCAAAGCCACTTTAGTGGCGTTTGTTATCTACTCAAAGGACGGCGGGACGCGCGAGAGATAACCGAATGAGAACGTGACCGCGGCCGCGAGCACGAACGCGATCCAAAAGTCGAACGCGGCGCCAAGCGCGAGAAGCACCGCGATCATGAGCACGCGTCCGAGCGAGAGCGCCATTTCGCGCAGCACCGTGTACTCGTCGACATAATGTCCGGCATCGGCCGCCTTTACGTACATGAGCGCCTCAAACGGGGTGCGCATCAGAATCAAGGCGAAGCTATGCAGGGTCCCGAATAGGATCACCTGCGCGACTGTGCTCACGGCCGCCTTCAAAATCCAACCAACAGCCGACAGGTTCATGCCAACCGAAAGCATGCGTCCATGATGTTTTTCCCGATCTGCCAAACGTCCGACGATCATCTGCAAGCCGACACTCAAAACCCCGACAACGGTCGTCACAAGACCCGCTTCAAGATATTGGCCGCGCATCAGCTCGAATAGAAAGATCGGCCAAACAAGAAAGCCAACCACACTCTCGGCTCCCTCGGCCATGAAGATGAAAAGAAACCGTCGGCGATGGGGCGCGAACAGCTCACGGAACGTCTGAAGATACCCGAACTCATACCGCTCCTCGCCGACCACCACGCGACCAATCGGAAACAGGGAGGAAATAACGACGGCCATCGCCACAATGAACAGTGTACGAAAGCCGTAGTCCTCAATCACCCATCCGGAAAACGACGGAAGCAGGATACCGACCAGCGAGCCGGCCGCGGCAATGGCGCCGATCACAGTGCCGATGCGCCGTCCCTTCCCTTCCTCCGCAAATTCCGTGTGATACGGAACCCAGTAGACAACGTGCCAGGCAACCAGCGCCGCAAGGCTCGCCGCTGCCGTGACCATGACCGGAAACACGTCCGAAAGCGCAAGTGTGGCGAAAAAAAGCACGTAGAGCAGCGTGCCGAGCCGAAGCGCATTCTTGAGTCCGATGCGGGTCATCACCATGGCCCCGACCGGCTCAAGCGCATCGACCAGGAGGTAATACGCGAACCCGTACCAGAGAACCGCGGCCATGCTTCGACCGAACAGCTCGTACAGAAATACCGGAAGGAACAGGCCGAACATGGCGGCTCCGGTTTGGATCAAAATCCGATGCCAGGCAAGCGCGGACAACCCGGCATGCACGGCCGGAGCGCGCGATGGACGCGGGAACGGCGTGGCAGATACGCGAACGGTCATAGTGCGAGTAGACCTGTTGCTAAATATGCTTATAGACGAAAAACGTCAGATTCGAGCGAAAGACGTTTGAGGAAACTGAAGGAATAGCAGAGCTATTTCGAAGTTTCCGAAAATGGCTTGCAGCCGAATATGACGTTTTGCAGGCATAAG
>Ga0172379_10004611_pt1 | contig 20105 bp, 26 predicted proteins | sample GrowelOW334metaG_FD_119756 | JGI IMG/M metagenome (GOLD analysis project Ga0172379, IMG submission 119756) | Groundwater microbial communities from an aquifer near a municipal landfill in Southern Ontario, Canada - Groundwater well OW334 metaG | ecosystem: Environmental > Aquatic > Deep...
ATTTGGTTTATTATCTTTAATTATATTATTTATAATCCCTGGCTTGATTAAAACAGAATCAAAATCCGGATAAATCATTCAATAACCTTTAATAACCAATATTTATTCAGTTTTCTATGGAATTACATCTTGCATCGATGGAGAATATAACGTGTTGGGCATTCAGAAAGCTATTTGCTTCTTCTTGTACCGATTCTTATACTGGCGTGCTTTCCCTAAATAATCTTCTTAGAAGAGCCACTTGGAAAGAGGTTGATTTATATCCAATTCCAGGACAAAGACAATGGATACAAATTGCAACAGCAAAAGATGAAGAATGCAAAAAATTTATTGAAAGATTAGTAAGGATGAAGAAAGAAAATCCTGAAAAGTATAATATTTATGGCATTCAACTTAATTGTAGTTCCCCTTCCTATCATTTTACAGATATTGGACAGGGTCCAGCTTTAATAAAAAGAGCAGACAAAGTTTCTAGACTTGTTAAAATTCTTCTTAATCAAAATGAATTTAAGGTAAGTGTAAAAACTAGATTGGGATTGGCTGAAGAAGAAGTAAGACAGGGTGCAGTTTACAGATTATTTTCAGAACTTGAAAAAATAAAAGATAAGAATTTTGTTCATGTTGTGGTTCATTTCAAACATGCAAGGGAAAATTCAGATGCACCTTATAATTATTCTATGATGAAAAAATTAAGTGAATATGGAATTCCAATTATAGTTAATGGTGGAATAAATAATTATAATGATTTTTTAAGAGCCACACAAAATGCAAACAAGAAAAATATAATTGGATTTATGATGGGTAGAGAAGCCTTGAGAAATCCTGATTGTTTTAATGAGTCAAATAAAATATTATATCATAAAAATTTACCTTCAAGAACACCTGAACAAGTTAAGAAAGAATTTGAAGAAAATTGTGAGATTAATCCTCCAAAAGAGGGATATATGAAAGCGATTAAACATTATTGTCCTTGGGCAAAAGATTTAGTGATTCCTATATATGATTATGGAGTTATAGTTAAATAATTTTTCTTCAAAACCCTTAAAAATACCTCTCCCCTAATGATTTAATTAATAAAAGAGGTAAAATGACAGCAACAAAAACAATCGCCTTTGTATCGGGTGGAGTAATTCTAGTAATCATAGCAGTTATAGCAGTTATTTTTTTCTTTCCAAAAGGAAGCTCTCCTCACGAAATAATTTCAGAAGAGCAACTATCAAACGCTCCAGATTTCTTAATAAAAGAGCAAGGCAATGCAAAATTTATATTGAATAATAAAACCTACCAAATAAATATAGATGTAATTTACAATAAATCAATAAATCTTACAATATTAAATACCACAATAATAACAAAAATAACTATTGGACAAATAAGAGATTTTGATTTAGAAGAAGACGGAATAAAAGATATCACAATTAAGTTAAATAATATAAGTGATAAAAAAGCGAATCTTTCTATAAAAAAATTCTATGAATGTATAGAAAATTGGACTTGTACTGAATGGAGTGCTTGCAATGGACAAAATCAAACAAGAAAATGCACAGACCTAACAAATTGTTCAACTGAATTGAATAAACCAGATGAATTTAAAGAATGTCAGTTCAATTGTTCTCAACAAAAAGGAGTTTTATGTACAAACACTCAAACATGTAATGGAACAACAACAGATTCTTCAGATGAGAAAGAATGTTGCATTGGAAAATGTATCGGAACAGCTACAGGAGCAGAAACTGGAACATGTGGAAAAGATATAAACTGTTTAATTACTGCAGCAGAAACTTGTACAATTGCAAATTTAACTTATTCTTCCACTTCAACAAATGGCACCTGGACACAAACTGCCGAATACTATTATGAAATCAGAGGTCTTAAAGATGATAAATGCCGACTTTATAGAGAAGTTCTAAGTGTAGCTGGAAGTTATAGTGAAGCAGGAAGACAATCTTTGATAAACGGAGGAAAAACTGCAGAAGAAGTCAACCAAATGGAAAACTCAATTGAAGATGAGCAAGATGGAGAAACAGGAATTTGCAGATTTTCAACATATGGTTTGATTGAAAGACTTCAAGAAGTCAGGAATGGAAATCGTTTAATAACAAATGACGAACTAGCAACGTATAGTTGTAGTGGAGATGATGTTTGGAATTATTAAATTTTGTTCACATTCAAATATCTCTATATCCCAATAATTCTTATAAACTAAAAAAACATAAAATAAAATGCCAAAATATCCTGAAGAGATAACAATTAAAGTAAAAGCACTTTATCTTTCAAAAAATAATGAATTAACCGAAATAGATAGAAATGCAACAAAAAATCTTCAAGAACTTCTTGAAGGAGAACGCACACCAGAAACAGATGAAATTCTAACAGGTTGGATGCAAGAAAGAAGAAGAATTGGTCCTATTGGAGGGTTTAACAATCCAAATTCAACCCAATCATTAACTTATAATGAACAAATGGAAAGAATGAAAGGTTGGCAAACTCAAGCAAACACCCTTTACGAAACTCTTCTAAAATATGTACAACAAAAATAATTAAGCATTTCCCATAATACACATATCTATCAAATTAACTTCAAGCTCTCCATCTTCATTCAATCTAGAAATACATGCGATTTTCTTAACAAAAGTTGCTCCACAATCTTTGCAATCATAAAATTCTATTCCATCAACTCCCTTAACAGCTGGAAAATATCCAAGATATATCATCTTCTGATGTTCACAATCTTCTACCGAAACACGAAATCCAGGCATGTGAGCCATATTATTTTAAAGTATCAAAACTATATAAATATAGTGTAATTCCCAATAATTCTTTTAAATGCTCTAAATATACCCTCTTCATGAGGCGTCTAATAAAAGGGATTAAATTCTTCGAAGAAGAAACTAAACTTTCCTACTTTATTGCAATTGCAGGAGCAATTTTGATCTTCTGGATTTCAGCTCAAAGTTTTGGGGCAGGAACAAGCAAAACCAATCTTCTCTCCATTCTTTATCATATTTTATTTTTCTTCTTTTTCAGTTTTTTTGTTTTTATCAGTCTTATAAAAGGAAATAAATATTTTATGTTTCTTCCAGCTTCAATTATTTCCGCAATTTATGCAATTTCCGACGAAGTTCATCAATATTTCGTTCCTGGAAGATCTTGCAACATTCAGGATTTTTTATTAGACACCACTGGAATATTTTTGGCTTTTCTAATTTACTCAATAACGATTTTATATAGACGAACGAGATATAATTAATAAACAAAATTTCAAACGTGCTTGTTCAATCCTTATTCATATTGGTTCCACATTTAATTGTCCTATATATCCTCATAATTATCAAATAACTTCATAAAAATTCAGTTAAGAAAAAAGAGGTGATAATTATTTTAATTTTTGTTCATTAATATCAAATGTCATAAAAATTATTCATATAAAGCAACAACAAAATATTTATAAACAAAAAAATTGTAGTAAAAACATGAATAGAGGTTATAAGTTTGTTTTAGTAAGTTTAGTTCTAGCAATTTTCCTATTATCTTTAGCAAGTGCTGCTACAGTTAAAATAAAAACATTAGAAAATAGAACTGTTTATGTAAGAGCAGTGACCCCAGACAAACTAGCTTATTTAGATAGTGCTCAAAAAATGAGTGATATGACTGGAAATGTGCAGTTTATATTAAATACAAATGAAGATTTTTATTTATTCATTCAGATTAAAGAAAATGGAAAGGTAATTGTTGATAAAAAATATATGGATGACCCATATGCTTCAAGTGGATTAGTTGAATTTGAGATTTATCCTGAATGGGTATTGGAACAACAAAGAATCAAAGCGGAAATGGACGCTAGAGCTGGAATAGTTAATGTAACTGCAAATGCAACTGCAGACGGAAATCTAAGTGAAAGCTCAAATGAATCTGCAGAAGTTCCAGTTGAAACACCTGAAGAAAATTTAAGTATAACAAGCGAAGATGTAAACAAAAAATCTGGAATAAGCGGTTTTGTTTCTTCAATAACTGAAGATATGGATGTAACTAAAACTCTTTATTATGCAGCAGGAGCACTTCTTGTGTTAATAATAGGATATTTCTTAATAATGATTATTAGAAAAAAAGGAAGTAGTGAAGAAATGGAATATTATCCTAAACCTAAACAAAGTGAAGATATAAGAGTTAGAAAATTAAGTGAAATTCAAAAAAGAGCAAATGAAGATAGAAGTGAGGAAAGAGAACTTATGGAAGCACAGAGAAAGTTAAGAGATACACAAAGACAAGTGAATGAAGTTAAAAATAAGGATAGAATAGATCAAGTAAAGAGAGATATAGTTGAAAAAGAAAAAGAACTTATAAGATTAAGGGGTGGAAGTAATCCTAATACAAACAATACAGGAAACAATCCAAATAATCGTCCTAATTATAATAACTTTAACGATAACCATAGTCAAAATAACAATCAAGATAGGTATTAATAAGAATGAATCTTATTGTTATAGAAATCTTTCTCGTCATATTATTCTTCCTTTTGGCTATATCTTTCTTCTTTTTCATACTTCCTTTAATTGAAATAGGAGCTCCTTTTGAAGGTACAAGAAGAAAGAAGCTAAGTATTATATTTAATCTCTCACACGCAAAAAAGACAGATAAAGTAGCAGATTTAGGTTCTGGAGATGGTAGAATAATAATAGAATTCGCTAAAAGAGGTATAGAGAGCCATGGTTATGAAATAAATCCCCTTTTAGTTTGGATTTCAAGAAGAAAAATAAAACAACTAAACCTTCAACACAAGGCATTTGTGCATTATAAGAGCTTCTGGAAGACAAATTTAAGCAATTACAGCATAATTACTATGTTTCAATATCGCACTTTCATGCCGGCAATTGAAAGAAAACTTCAAAAAGAACTAAAACCCAGTACAAAAATAATTTCAAATCACTGGAAATTTAAAAATTTAAAATTAATAAAACATATAAAAGACGTTTATTTATATAAATTAAATAAAAATTAAATGAGGTGACAAAAATGAACTGGCAAGTAATTGTTTTGGGTGTATTGCTTATTGCAATTTTTACATCATATGGAATATATTCAATGATTCCCGAGGATTTTGATATCTCGCAAATATTCAGCAATGCTCCAAAAAATTACAACTTTAGTATAAATAGCCCAATAACCGAATCAGAGGCTATGTTTTATCCAGGAATAAGATTTCCTGAAAACAAGATTTCATATAAGATTATAGACTGTCCCATTCAAAAACAGGACGAAATGCAAAATGCAATACAATTTCTTGAAGGTCAAACAATTTTAGAATTTTATAAAACTGAAAGCAATGAACAAATAACTATAACTTGTGATAGCAAAGAGAGATTGGATGGAAAATTTTTCATTGCTGGAGAGGGTGGCCCCACAAATGCCACGAAAATAGATCATAAGTATATTATATTTAATAGTAAAGTACTTCTTATAGAAAATTCTAAATGTGAAAGTCCAAACATAGCTATTCATGAACTTCTCCATGCAATTGGATTAACTCATTCAAAAAATAGAAATAATATACTATATAATATAAGCAAATGCTCTCAACAAATAGGAGACGATACAACAGATTTAATCAACAAAGTATATTCAATTCCCAGCCTGCCAGATATTTCAATTGAGAATGCCTCTGCATCAATAAATGGAGATATGTTAAACCTTAATATAACAATAAGAAATTTGGGATATCAACCAGCATTACCCTCAACTTTATTGATATTTTCACAAACAAATGAACAAATTAAGAAATTTCCATTAGAAATTATTTCAATAGGATATGGCACAACAATAACAATTCAAAACATCCAATTAAAAAACACGAATATAAACAAACTCATTCTTGAAATAGCAACCCCTCAGGACGAATTAGACAAAGGTAATAATAAAATAGAAATAAATATCCAATAGAAACTACTTCTAAACGACCACTATAATTATTAATAAAATATAAACTAAACGTGCTTGTTCAATCCTTATTCATATTTGAGCCACATATTTTGCACATAATATTATCAAGAAATCTAATAATCATCAAATAACCTCATTAACATATCCCAAAATATAGTTGCATTAACTACATCGTCAAGTATCTAGCAATAAAAAAATAAAAATAAAAGAAAAAGTAATTTAACGCTAATCTAAATCTAAGTCTAAATCAAAAATAGCGTCTTCAAATTCATCCTCTCCACCCTGAGAAGATTTCTTTTTGTTATCTCTTGCGACATCTTTCCGCATCTTTAACCTCTTTTAATCTATTTCTAGATTAATTGTAAATAACAAATCCCCTTTTTAAACATTTCTATCGACGGGGAAAAACATCATATCAGAGGACAAAAACATCAAAAAATCAGCAAAAACATTGACTATCTAAGAATGATAAAAGAAATAGGATAAAAAATAAATAATAAAACTAAATAATTAATAATACGATTTTCAAGAATAGATTGAGCAATCCTTATTCATATTTGTTCCACATTAATTGCTCATAAAATTATCAAGATTACCTCATAATAGTTCCACATAATATGTAGCTCCCAACCCGTTAAAGAAAAAGAGGTGATAATTAATTAATAGATAAAAAATAATCCCCCCACCCAGAGTTGAACTGGGGATCTTCCGGGTTCTGCTTTGCTCCTCATTGCAAACCGCCGTCAAATGAAAGGCTTATCATGCTTCATCCTAATCCGTAAAGGAATGTCCACATTAGCTATATAAGCTACAGCCAGACGCTCTAACCACTGAGCTATGGAGGGTTGAAGTAGTGAAGAAGTTTCGGTTTTTAAGATTATCTAATATGAAGATTTCTTATTACAATAAATAAGCTTCATCTTGTATTATTTTGAAATGATCATAAAATTCTTCAAGTTTTCCACTATAATTGTTCCATATAAACCTCATAATTAACAAATAACCTCATTAACATACCTAAAAATCTTAGTACATTAACTACTTCGTTAAAAAGTAATCTCAAAAATCAGAAATAAAATATAATTAAAAAGTAAAATAAAAAAATAAAGTATTAACCAATAGTATACTAATTAGTATCTTCTTGGCTTTTTTTTAGCGTAGCATTCTTTACAGAAAACCGGTCTTGGCTTTCCATCAGAGTCATTGCTAGGCTTGAATGGCACTTCGCATTCTTTCTTACATTCCGAACAAACAGCCTTATGCATTTCTCTAGGTTCACTATTGAAATCTCTAAAACCACCTTGTCTTGGTCCGTTATTAAATCCCATTTTTTCTCCTGTGTATTTATTTATAACAATAGAAAATTAATTCTAATTGTCTAATAACCGATAATAATTGCGGTATATAAAGATATGTTAATGCCAATAACAGACTAAAAATTAATAATAAACAAATTTTAAGAAAATATAACAGGGTAGAGCCCGATAAAATCGTCAGGGTAATATACCCAACTCTACCCTATTCTATTATGATAATAATTAAAGAGCTTTATACTTTATAAATCTTTTTGGTTATCTTTGAATTTTATCTAAAAAATTATCAATAAATATTAATTTATCTGCAACTTCTTTAAGATCTGAACCAAGAGCTCTTCTAAACGAAGCAACTTCAACACGTTTACCCATAGATTTTACACAATCAATAGCATTTTTATAATCATTATCTCCACTAACAACTATCGCGGTATCATAAACAGATTCTCTTGCCATTCTTAATAATTCTGTAACAAGAGCTACATCTATTCCTTTTTGATATTCTTGCATAAAAGTTATAATTTCTCCAGAATTACCTTGATTAAATAATTTCAAAGTTTGATCCTCTCTTTTTATCGAATGAAATAAGTTGCATTTTAAACAGTTTAATTCTTTATATCTAACAGGTCTAGTAATTACAGTCACCCCTTGTTGCCGTAACGCATTGAAAAATGATTCTTTTTGGGAGAGATTTGACTCCTGTACACCATCAAAAAAGTAAGTTCTTATAACTTCTCTATTGTTAGCTATCTCTTTAATCAGTTTCAAATAATCAATTTTAATTAAAGATAATTGTTCGGGGAAAAATTGTTTATCAACAGGTAATTTATTATTCTCTCTAATTATATGACCATTTATATCCCTCACAGAATTAAAAATATTTGCCCCATCAATAAATAACATTAACCTCTCACCCATTAACAAATAACTAAGAAACACTATAAAAATATTATTATACTAAAAATCTTAATAAACAAAACTACTTCTTCCCTTCCAAATCCAAATATGCTTTAGTCTGCTCTAAAAATTCAACACAATCTTCAGCTAACTTATCCTTCAAAGCTTCAACTGTAGAAGGAATTATCCACTTGTCATACGTTGCTCTCAAAAATTTGTAAAAAGGACTTACTTCAAATTTAGAATCATAATCTCTTACCAAAATTCCCTTAACTTCCATTTTAACTTCACCCTCATTGGTACTCACAGTTTTTCCACCTTTATTTACATCAACCTTCTTCAATCCTTTAATTGTAAACTTAACATCAACCTGTCTTTTGAAATAATCATTTACTTTTCGGGTACCTTCCCACTCAATCTCAACATCTTTATCAGTCCCCTTTAATTTTTCAGTATATTTCTTTTCAGCAACAATCAAATCAGTTTCCTCGCTAAGCCAATCATAACAAAACTTATACAAATTAGACAAATTAAATATGCCTACATACTTAGTCGTAGTCGAGAAAATCTTGTCTTTTTCAGCCATCTTTGTTTAACCTCAGTTAATATAATATAATAACAAAAAGTATATTTAAATGTAACGTCTAAGATAAAAAGTAATTAATAATACAAGTTCCAAGGATAAATTGTTCCATATATTCTCTATATTTGTTCCACATTTTTGCACATATTTTTATCAAAAACCATATTTGCAAGCAGAGTCAACAATCTATCTTAAATTTTAGTACATTAATAATTATTCCAAAGTAATCAAATAGCCTCAGCACATCTATTACACATCAACGCTCCATTTACATGTTGCAAATTAGCTGCACGTCCACATTCCTCGCAAATTCCACCGGAGCCCATTCTTTTATTTTTCTTAGCCATCTGAAATCTTTGCATTTTTTCAGATTCTTCACGAATTTGTTCAAATTCATCAAGCTCAGGATAAAGTTCTGGATGAAAATTAAGTATGTCTTTCTTAGTGATTACTCCTACAAGTTCTCCTTTTTGAATAACAGGTAATCTATCAAACTTAGTTGTTTTCATTTTCTCAATAGCTTTCATAAGATTAGCAAATGGACTTATTACCGCAATTTTTCTGGCAGACACATCAACAGCCTTTATCTTATGTAAATCTCCTTTTCCCTTTTTTATTAAAGCCCATAAAATATCTTTTTCAGAAATAAATCCCACAAGCTTCTTATCTTTCACAAGAAGCACGCTTCCAACCTTCTTCTTAACCATTATTTTCGCACAATCAAGTAAATTAATATTGGGTAAAGCACTTACAGGTTCTCTAGTCATTACATCCGAAACAAGTATGTTTTTCATAATTTATCGAGAATAAAACACCTTATAAATATTGCCGGTAAATCAAGGTTGCATTCGATTATAATAATGTTTAAATAAGTAATTTTGGAAGAGTATTGTATGACAGAGGGACAAAAGTATCTAGAATTTCTTGCATCTATGCATAATGGATTATCTTTAGCTACCACTTTCGTAGCAAATCCAGATAAAATATTTTCCCAGTTGGGAATGGTAAGTGTTAATGAATCAAATCCTAATGTTCTAACTTTTGATTACGAAGAGAACGAAGAAAGTCCTATCCTCTTCGAAGAAGACGATCAAAGATATCATTATCTTACATTAAGAAGATTAATTCCAACGGAAACCCCTGAATTTATAGGTCAATTTAAAGAAAAGAGCCTATCTGAAAAAGTTAAATATTCTTTAAACAAAGAATTAGGAATATTCTCTTCCGATGATTTAGTTAGAGATATATTTGCAAATAAGGATATAGCCCATCAAGTTCAAAAAATAAAAGTTCCATATATGTTATTAGCTAAATTTGAAACATATGAAACATTTAGAGCTGATGAAAATGAAACATTATTTAGAGTTACAAGACCAATATTAGTTGCTCCAGACATTCCAAGAGGAATCTTAGAAGAATGGGAAAAACAAAACACTCGTTATCAAAAAGAAAGATTCCTATTTGGAAGAAAGCTAATTAAACGTGAAGAATACTTTGCCAATTTCAGATAAAATGCCTGACTCAATATTAGAAAATAAGATTGAAGAAGAGAGATGGAAATTCTCAAAAGATGCTGTAAAAGATTTGCAAGCAAAGAAAAAAATTATATTTTATGTATCAAGACTTAGAGATGTTATATTCTACGGAATAAACGATTTGATTGCAAATCCCCATGAAATTGTCTCTCCACTTAAACATCCATGGACAGAAGTTTATGGAGATGGTATGATGACACAAGAATTATCTCTTGACAATCTAATTAAAAATGATATTAACTTGAGGGATCCAAGTGCATATGCATCATTGAAAGGAGTTTTAGCCAGATTGAATAAAGATCTCTCTAAAGATGCCTTACTGGATGATCTTCTTTCAGATCCAGAGATGGTAAAACTACTGGATGACCAGTCATCAAGAACAAGATTTTCAATATTGGGAAGACTCAGAATAAATGATAGAGCAAATCAGAAGGAAGATCATTTTTATCTTACCAAACCCGTATTAATCGTTCCATTTGCGGATGAAGATGAATCAAAAAAAATAGAAAGATGGGAAAACTCTCATACATTATGTTATCAACTAGGTCTAATCGCAAGAAAAATCAGTGAAGAAGATTACCTAAATTGGAGAGGATATTAAAATGCCTGATAAACCAATAGTTCTTATGCCTGAAGATATTCAGCGAATTATGGGAAAAGATGCCCAAAGAAATAATATTTTAGCAGCCAAAATGGTCGCTGAAATGATTAAAACAACTTTAGGTCCAAAAGGAATGGACAAAATGCTTGTTTCTCCAACAAATGATATAATAATTACAAATGATGGAGTTACAATTCTTAATGAAATGCAAATAGAGCATCCTGCTGCAAAGATGATGGTTGAAATTGCCAAAACTCAAGAAAGTGAAATTGGTGATGGAACAACCACTGCAGTAATGATTGCTGGAAAGCTTCTTGAAAATGCAGAAAAATTATTAGATAAAAAAATACATCCCACTGTAATCACTAAAGGTTATAAAATGGCGTCGGAAAAATGCCAGGAAATTTTAAGAGAGGTGGCAATAAGAGTCTCACCTGAGGATGAAGAGTTGTTAAAACAAATTGCAATGACAGCAATAACTGGAAAGAGTGCTGAAAGTTCAAAAGAAAAACTGGCAGAAATAATTGTTAAATCATTGAAGCAAATAGAGGATGAAGGAAAAATTAACATAAATGATATTAAAATAGAAAAAGCCAAAGGTAATGGTGTAAGCAATACCGAATTAATTTATGGAATAGTAATTGACAAAGAAAAAATCTCTCAAGATATGCCTGAAAAAATTAATGATGCTAGAATTGCATTAGTTGATGTACCTATTGAAATTAAAAATCCTGAAATGAACACCCGAATTTCAATAACTTCCCCAGATCAAATTCAAAAATTCTTATCAAATGAGGAAGATACATTGAAGGAAATGGTTAAAAAAATTAAATCTTCAGGAGCTAATGTTATTTTCTGTCAGAAAGGTATAGATGATTTTGCAAAATATCTTCTTTCAAAGGAAGGTATCTATGCCTGCAGAAGAGTTTCCAAAGATGACATGGAAAAAATATCCAAAGCCACTGGAGCTAAAATAGTAAGCGACATAAAAGCCATAACTCCTTTCGAAATAGGATATGCAAGAATAGTTGAGGAAGTTCAACAAGGGGAAGAAATGTTAACATTTATCCGAGGCTGTCAAAACCCAAAATCCGTTACAATATTAATTCATGGTGGAACTGAACATGTTATTGATGAAATTGAAAGAGCAATTAAAGATGGAATAGGGGATGTGGCTTCAGTTTTAAAATCAAAAATGATTGTGCCTGGTGGAGGGGCAATTGAAATAGAAGTTGCTAGAAGATTAAGACATTTCGGGCAATCATTAAGTGGGAGAGAGCAACTAGCTGTTGAGGAATTTGCATCTGCTCTAGAATATATTCCAATAACCCTCGCTGAAAATGCAGGACTTGATCCTATAGATATTCTCACCGAATTAAAATCCAAACATGATTCAGGAAATAGAAATATTGGATTAAATCTTTTAGTAAATAAAATTGAAGATGTGTTCAACTCAAGAATAATTGAACCCTATCAGATAAAATCTCAAGCAATAACCTCTGCCACCGAAGTTGCAGTTATGATCCTCCGAATTGACGATGTTATTGCCGCCAATAGCAAAAGTAAAAACGGAAGCATGAATTTTTCAGGAAGAATGCCCCAAGGAATGGGAGGAGATTTAGATTAAAATGAAAACTCAACACCCCCACACTTTAAGAACTCAATTCGAAATAAAAAAATCAAAAACTCTTTATGAAATAGTTGGTCCAGAAAAAATATTTGAAGAAATTAGAAGAAGACAAGGGCATAAATTAATTTTACAGCTTAATTCTGAGTTCAAAGCAGAAAATCAAAAAGTTGTGTGTGATTTCCTTGGAGGAGAATTACAACATTATTCAAATTTACAGGATAATGTACTAGGTGCACTTTTAACAATTGACTCAGTTAATTATGAAATCCTTTTCCGAGATATTTTAGACCTAGCAAGACCTAAGCAAATTCTAGAAGATCCAAGCATGAATATAACAGATTATCAATTTCTATCGAATGAAGAAATCCCAACAAAATACCCTGCTAAAAATCCATTTGAAGCTTATTTAAAATTAAGGGAATTAAATAAAATTCCACCAAGAGCCACACTTATCAAAATTCTTCAACAAGAAAATGGAAGAAAACCTGGAAAAATCTGGGATAGAAACAAACCCTACTAAAAATAAATATAAATAAATATAAACCCCAAAATATAAAAAAATTAATAAAATAAAAATGGCAAGAAAAAAGAAGGAAGAGAAATATGGTAATCTTGTGGGAAGAGAAGTAATAATGGCTACAAGAGAGGACAAAAGTTCTGGATTAGTTGGATGCGCATTCTCAAGAGTAAACTTTACCGAAGATATGAGAACCAGTCCAGATTTAGTTAAAGTAGTTCTTACAGACTTAATAAAACCCTGTTCTAAACCTGCAGGATTAAATATGTATGAATTTCAAATATATACTGGAACAACGGATTACAATTGTCATGTGGTTGCTGGAAATCCTGTAGAAGCCTATGCTAGAATAAGTGAAATGAGCGATATTCCTAAAGAAAGAGCAATACTAGAGAGAGTTAGACCTTTGACAGCAGGAATGGCTTTCATACACGAAAAAAGTAGAATAACAGATTATCGAGATGCTAAAGTTTATGATTAAATTTAAAATAACTTCATTTTCTTAACGATAATCATTAATAATACAAGTTCCAAGAATATATTGATGTCTCTGCCTGCAAAGATTATTTTGCCGATTACCTCATAATTGTTCCATATTATCCTAATAAAAATCAAATAACCTCATAAACTTATTCTTAAAATTAGTTACATTAACAACTTGTCTTACCCATATTTCATCTTATGCAACGCCTTGATGTGTTTTTCTTTCTCAATTTCATATGCCTCAACATCATTTTCAAAATGTTTTATCATGTGTGAAACATGCTCTCCACCAAGATAATGAGGAATTATAACATAACTAGCACCCTTCTTGTAAAGTTCAAGCGCCTTATTTGTGTCATTTGCTCTGGCGATTATAATCGCTTTTTTATTTACCTCTCTTATTTTTTTTATCAATAAAGAATTTGTTTCAAATCCGGGAATTGTTGAAACCGCAATCTGTAATTTATCCAAAGGAAGTTCATGCAACAATTCAGAATCATAAGCATCTCCATACAAACAAGGAATTCCATGTCTCTGCAAATTAGAAATTGTTTCGGGATTAAAATCAATAACAAGATATTTTTTCTCCACTTTACTCAACGAGTTCAAAATCTCAAATCCAGTTCTATTATATCCAAATAAAATAGCGTCGTATTTCATTCTTTTAACATTCAAATCTTTCTGCAATTCAGTAGTTCCAAGAATTCTAAGCAACGGAGCAATCTTATCATAAATTTCATTAGAGTATATTACAAGATATGTCGAAACTAAAATTGTGATTATTCCAGCAAGCATTATTTGAGAAACAATCATCTGATTAACATGTCCGAAACTCAATCCAAGAGCAAGAACAATAAATGAAAACTCAGAAATCTGTGCTAAGGTTATTCCAGTAAAGAAACTTGTTCTTTTAGTATATCCTAAAAGCGCAAGCAAAATAATTAATACAAAACTTTTGATAATTAAAATCATTGCAGCGAATATTAAAGCCCCCTTAATTGTAGTTCCAAAATTTGCAACTTGGATATTTAATCCCAAGATAACAAAGAAGATAATCAAAAAGAAATCTCTAAGTGGTCTGATTTTGGAACTTATCTCTGTGCTATATTGTGAAACTGAAAGTGCAATTCCGGCCATTAATGCGCCCATTTCAACAGAAAATCCAAGATAATTGAACAACGCACCAATACAAAAACACCAACATATTGAAAATAAAAATAAAAGCTCTTGATTATTAGCCACACTTTTTAACAAACGAGGCATGGCGTACAAACCCAGAAGAAGCAACACTCCAATAACTATTATTCCAAGAATAAAATTTCTCAATCCAAATCCTGCTGCAGCCGAAGCTCCCGCAACAGAAGAAAGAATCATAAGTGCAATTATTGCTACCAAATCTTGAACAATTAATATTCCAGATGAAATTTTTCCATAAAGCGAATCTACTTGCATTCTATCAGATAAAAGCTTCATTACAATGATTGTGCTGCTAAATGAGAGCGCAATTCCTACATAAATTGAAGAAGTAAAATCAAATCCAAGTAATTTCCATGATACAAATAAAGATAATATAAATGTAAAGAAAATTTGGAAAAATCCAGCTATAAGTGAAGCCGCTCCAATCTCTTTTATAACTTTAGGATTCAAATGTAAACCCATGATAAATAAAAGCAAGGCAATTCCAAAACTGGAAAAAGTAGAAATAACTGGATTTGTAACATCCACTTTAGTACCTGTAAATCCAAAATTAATTATAACAGCAATAATCACCCCTGAAAGAATATACCCAATAATAACAGGCTGTTTGAATAATTTTAAAACATAAGAAACTACAAAAGCCACCAGCAATATAAAAGCCAACTGCATAAAAATTTGTTCCATCTTCCCTCTTTAATTGAATTATTTAAAATATCTAACCAAAATGTGTATAAAAAGCCTTTGATTTTTTATTAAGTTCTTAACAAATTATTTAATTATCACCTCTTTTTGTTTTAACAATATGGCTCAAGTATGAATAATATGTAGCTCAAGCACGTTTGAATCCTTACATTATTAACTACTTCGTCACCAATCCTCTCAAAACCTGTATAAAAAGGTTTTTAAAGCAAAATCAGATATTCATATTATGCCTAAAGTAAGAATAAAACTAAACAGTATAGATATTGAAATGCTTAATCAGATTTGTGAAATGATTAAAGATCTTGCAAAAAAATCAGGTATAGTTGTAAGTGGACCAGTTCCATTACCCACAAAAAGATTAAAAATAACAACAAGAAAATCTCCATGTGGAAATGGAAAGGCTACATTCGATAATTTTGAAATGAGGATTCATAAAAGACTTATTGATCTTCCAGCAAACGAAAAAGTTCTACATAATATAATGAGAATGCAGATTCCTAAGAACGTTAATATCAAGATTGAGATAAAGGATTAAAATTTCTAAGAACATACTCTAAATTCTTAATAAAACTATTATCACCTCTTTTTCTTAGCTATAACTTTTATCAGATTTCTGCTCATAAGATTATTAGGAAACCTAAGAATTATATAAATAATATGTAGCTCAAGCACGTTTGAACATTTTGTACATTAATAACATCGTCAATATCTTCAATAAAATATATTCTCCAGCAACATATTTCTTTATAAACTCTGAGCAAATAAATTTATCATGGGAGATGAAAAAGAGGAGAAATTCAAGAAGAGAATAGAATTAATAGCAATTCTTCAACATCCTGAAGGAGGATGGAATGCAGAGGATTATGCCGACGCTGGAGCGAGAGGATGCTTCGATGAATTTTGTTCTTCAGATATTCAAAAAAAAGAAAGAGAAACCCAACAAACCGATCCTGAAAAATATGACAAAAGAAAAGAGGGTATTTTTGCAGAAACTTCAGGAAGAGGACATGGAGCAGTATTAGATATGTCGGAATTTGGTTATTCAATGGATAATCTAACAAGAGCTTCTACATTATTCTTATGCGCCCCACAATATGCTGCACATTTGCAACAATCGCTAAGAAGAGCCACAGCAGAAAGAGGATTCAAAAAAATAGAAATTGAAGGAGCAAATGAATTAATGGCTAATATGTTCGAACTTTATAACGAAATGCAAGCCTCTGAAAATCCAAAAATACCTGCAGAAGATGCAAGATTTGTTCTTCCATTAAACACAAAAACAACCATTCAAACAAAATTAGATGCCAGAGAATTAATGCACCTATACTCAATGGCTCAAAGAATGAACGTTCCTCAAGATGTTAAAGATACTGTTGAACAAATGTATAAACTAGCTTCAAATATTGCTCCACATATGATGCAAGACAGAAGAAAGAACCTTGAGGTTTTGGCCTGGATGCCCGCTCCACAATTATTCGCTAAAGAAAATGTTCCAATAAAGAGACTTTCAATAACCTCTCCAGAATATTTTGAAGGTGCAAAACTGCTAGATGCTTCAGGAAAGGGGTTTATGAGCGAGGATGAAATAAAAAGAGCGGTTATGTCTAGAGATGAAGCACTTCTAGCCAACATGAAACATTACCATTTCACATTCTTAGCTGCAATGTCACTAGCAGCATTCCATCAGGCAACCAGACAAAGAACATGGGATCAGAGTGTTGAACCCCTTATAGATGCAGTAGAAAGAGGAGAATATGTTATTCCTCCAAAAATAAAAGACACCCCCTTCCAAAGAAAATACGAAGAATTAAACAATCAAGCTCTATCGCTAGTTTTAAACAATTGGGACAATCCTGAAGTTTATGGAGTAATTCCTCATTCATTAAAAGTTTATGATTTAATTCATGTAAATGGTTGGAATGCTGTTCATTCAATAGGAAAAAGAACATGTACCGAAGCTCAATGGGAAATAAGAAAAGTAGCACAGAATATGGCTAATGCAATAAGAGAATACGATGAAGACTTAGGAAGATTCGCAAAACCTCAGGGAATCACATATGGTGTATGTCCAGAAAAAAAAGGTTGTCACAAATGTGATCTTTAAAAAATATAAAATAAAAAGCAAAAAAGAGGAAAATGCCAATACTAAATTATCCAGGAAAATATATTGTAATTGAAGGTGGCGAAGGCTGTGGAAAATCCAAACAAGCAGATCTTCTTGAACAATATTTCAATGAAAAAAAAGTTCCAAATATCCGAGTAAGAGAACCAGGGGGAGTTCCAAGTGCCGAATCAATAAGAAAAATTGTAAAAGATAAATCTCTGAGTTTAGAACACATAACTGAATTATTTTTATTTGAAGCAGCAAGAACTGAATTGTTCGCAAAAAAATCAATTCCAGCACTTAAAGAAGGTAAAATAGTATTAAGTGACCGTTCTGGAGACGCAACAAAAGCCTATCAAGGTTATGGAGATGGAATTGACCAGCACTGGATAAATTGGATGAATATGCAGGCAACATTCGGAATTAGTCCAGATGTGGCAATAATAATTGATATTAATCCGGAAGTTGGATTAGCTAGAGAAACTCATCCCGATGCATTTGCTGCAAAAGGTCTTGAATATCATAAAAGAGTAAATGAAGGTTATAGAAAAATAGCTCAAGAACATCTAGATACTCATATTTTAATAAAATATCAAGATGGATCAATAGATTCTATGCAAAATCTTATCAGAGCTCATGTTAACACAAAGTTAAAAAAATTCCTAAGTCAATACATACCTTCCAATGGTTATGTTGTTGAAAATAATTCTCAACCAAAAAAACAATAAATTAAATTAATCCCCTTCAACAAAACTTCTTCCACCAGATGTCGAACATTTCCTAGGAGAACTTTCCATTACAGGATAACCTGCATCAATACAAGATTGAAAATCAGTAACTTGATATCTACTAACACCATCTGCATCCACCCCTACAGCCTTAGAAATCCATTCTCGTACACATTCCCCCTCACTCACATTCCAAGAGTATCCTGCAGGCCCAAGACAGCCATGCTCGTCTCTCTGCCCCCCAATCAATGCCCCATTACAACCCTCTGTGGGCATCACAGATGAAGGATTTCCATGTTTTATCCAACCCTGAGAGGAACAAATCCAAGTATCTTCAGGCCCAGAAAAGAACCGAACCATAACTGAAATAAATATGAAAAGAGCAAATATGCCTATGATAATTCCAAAGATAATTTTATCCCTTTTTTGCATATAAAATTAAAGATATTACATTATTTAAATTATTCGAAAAAACAAATTAATTATTTGAATCAGATGTACAGTTAGAACATTCTCCCTTGCAATAGACTATAGTTCCCCCAATAGATTCATCTTCAAACATTTCTCCACTACAAGAACAAATTTCGTCTGGCTGTTCAATTACAGAACTAGAGTGACTTCCGCACACAACAGATTCAGCTATATCTTTATTAAATTTATAATTATAATAAATTGACCTAGCAAAAATAAAAACAAATAAGATAAAAAAAATTATAATTATGCCTAAAACAATTTTACCCCACATTTTCATAAAAATATATTATCTAAATAACTATTTAAAACTAATCAATAAAATAAAAAGAAAATAAGAAACACGCAAATATTTTTTCTTTTGAACTACATAGCCATTATATAACCCTCTCGTGGTTCGTAAATGGCATTCTGTACTTTCAAGAATCCTATCGCGTCTTGAAGCTCTTTTTTGTTAACTTCCAGCTCTTTTCTTTCAACTGCATAAACCAAAAGTTCATATGGAATCAACTTTCCATACTTAAACTCAAGTCTTTTAATGGCTTTATACACAATTCCAGCAGCTCCAGAAAGTCCTGAAGCAATGCCCGAACCAAGAGCCGAAATCTTCGCACCTATTTTTCTTGTTGCCATAGAAATTCATTTCAATTTTTTTATTTAAACCTTTATTAGCACTGGGCAAAGGTGTAATACAACTTGAGAGGGATTAAAAATATTTGAGAAAATATATTTAAAAACTATAGATTATTATAAGTTACATGGAAAAGAAGAGGAGTATAGTATATTTTTTGGTGTTAGCTATCATAATAGCAGTTATTATTGCAATATTTATGTATCCCAAATCTAAGGAGAATGATTCAACAAATTTACCCTCTACAGATGATTCTCATAGTAAAAGCTATCTTGACACTCTTAACAAATTAGAAATTGGAAATGAATATGTTATAAATAATAATTTAAGTGATGGATGTTTTCCATATAGGACTTTTCATAGAGGATGTTATTATGATTTAAGCAAGAATTATTTAGTAGCACCAAATTTACAGGAGGATTATTATAATTTAACAAATGAAGAAATTATAGAAATGTGTTACAAATTTGCGCACAAAGGTGCGGTTGCTTATTGTTTAAAATCTAATAATGAATTATCAAAGTGTACTGATTTTGCAGGAGATAATCAATATTTGATGAAGATTTGTTCTCTTAAGGATGGAGAATTAATTTATTCAGCATTTTCAGATGGATTAGATACTTGTAATTCTAAAGGATGTACAGAATTTAAATTTTATTCTGATTTTAATTAAAATTTCTCCTACTGTTAAGTAAACCTTAATTCTTAACATACAAATTTGCAGGAAAATCTTTTACCCCTAAATGATATCTTTTCTCATTAAACCAATTAATCCA
>Ga0172379_10004612_pt1 | contig 20095 bp, 25 predicted proteins | sample GrowelOW334metaG_FD_119756 | JGI IMG/M metagenome (GOLD analysis project Ga0172379, IMG submission 119756) | Groundwater microbial communities from an aquifer near a municipal landfill in Southern Ontario, Canada - Groundwater well OW334 metaG | ecosystem: Environmental > Aquatic > Deep...
CCTTCTGAGTGTTGCTCTACCCAACCTTTTAATCTAACATTATCCGGACTTACATCCATAATTAGCCCTCTATTATCTTCAATCTTCTCTCTAACCCAACCCTTTTTATCTGGGAAAACTCTCTCGTTGTCCACTTCTATCTCTTTATTTACTATTTTGTCATCCATAATCAGCTTATACTACCACCCTCCCTCTCGGTGTCCTTTTTACCAGTCCTTTCTTCATCAAAAACGGTTCGTAAACATCAGTGATCGTTCCCACATCCTCGGTCAACGCCGCCGCAATATTTTCCACCCCCACCGGTCCCCCGCCGTACTGCACCCGTACTACCTCTAAATACTTCCTATCTGCATCAGACAACCCCATTTCGTCCACTCCCAATTTATCTAAAGCAATTTTCGCTTCCTGATTAGTTATTAATCCGTCGTTGTTTATCTGAGCATAATCCCTTACCCGCCTCAGCAATCGATTGGCAATCCGCGGTGTTCCCCGTGACCGTTTGGCAATTTCCCTTGCTGCCTCGTCTTCAATCATGGTTTCCAATACTTTAGCTGTTCTTAAAATAATCTGAGTTAAATTATCATCCTCGTAAAAATCAATCTGTTGGACCATTCCAAACCGATCTCTCATCGGACTTGAGATCAATCCAATCCGAGTCGTTGCTCCCACAATCGTAAATTTGGGTAGCTTTAACCGCACCGACCTAGCCGACGGCCCTTTACCCAAGACTATATCCAAAGCATAGTCCTCCATCGCACTATACAACGTTTCCTCAACTATCTTATTCAATCGGTGAATTTCATCAATAAATAAAATGTCCCCCTTCTTAAGGCCTGTTAAAATTGATGCCAAATCCCCCGCCCGAGTTAACGCCGGACCCGAGGTAATCCGGATATTCGTCCCCATTTCTGCTGACAGCAACATTGCCAATGTCGTCTTTCCCAATCCCGGCGGCCCGTAAAACAAAATATGATCCAACTGCTCTCCTCTCTCTCTGGCCGCCCGAATAAATATATCCAGCTGATCTTTTAACTTTTTTTGTCCAATAAACTCTTGGAGCTTCTTTGGCCTCAAAGTCAGCTCCACCTGTTTTTCATCTGATTTCAGACGTGGATCTAAATTTTTGTCTGTCATAGTCCGGCACAATGAGGATTAGTAACTTCTTTAGCTGGAGTACAGATCATACAAAGATCTCCCCTTATGTCCACCGGGAGCTCCACATCAGACCCCTTACAATTCAGACAATATTTTTTAACAAATCTTTCCAATTGTCTAGCAGTCCCTCGCACCTTAATATCATCACCTTCACCGTGTGTTGTTATTTGTGGATCTTCACCTGAACGTTCATGTATTACCATTACTACGTATAAACCTTTTTCAGCCATGTTTATCCTAAATTTTGTAAACACCATTCTAACTTTTCTTCCAGTTCGACAAGCTCACTGGGTAATTTGGCCGTCACTTTTTCAATTTCTTTTTTCTCAAACCCCAACTGTTTTAAACTAGCAGTTAGGTCATCCTCAACCAAATCATTATCTTTTAAGTTTAGCTCTCCTAATCCCCCAATCTTACTTTTCAAATCCACTATGATCCGTTGAGCAGTTTTCAACCCAATCCCTTTTAATTTCTTAAAAAAATCTACATCCGCCTCCCCAATCGCTTTAATTACTGCTATTCCATCAGTGGTACTAAGAATTTGCGCCGCCGTTTTCGGCCCTACCCCCGACACTGTAATCAACATCTTGAACAAATCCAAATCTTCAAAATTCTCAAACCCATACAAATTAATATCGTTTTCCGACACCGCCATGTACGTTTGAATCTTGATCTCATCCCCCTCCCCAAAACTTTTTTTGCCCATCCACACCATGTATCCGACACCATTTACTTCTATCTCCACATAATTTCCCCAGGCTCTATTTACCTTCCCCCTCAAGCTACTGATCATATCCCATCATAACATTTATATTACCCGAATAAAACACAAAGTGTTATTTTAATATCCCGCTAAACAACAATATCAATAAAACTATTGTTAACAACCCAAATACCCCTACCGTCTTTAAAAACAACTCCACCGCCTGTTTCTTTTTACCGTCTAAAAAAAGTTGGATTGGCTGCAACCCAAAAATATATCCCATCACCGCCACTGACAACGTCAATAATGAAATCATTACCAATGGCGCCAGAAAATTGTCATCCTTTCCTGACTGAGACTTCATCCCCCAGTTCAAAACCAATACTACCAGTACAATATAAGCTTCCGCTGCTATTCCATTGATAATTGGATTTTTAGTCATACTAAATTATATCTCAAATTTGAATTCTCATTGTAAACCCAATCTCTACAGCATCAACCCGGCCTTGATATAAGTTTTTATCAATGCCTGATAAGGCACGTTGATCTCATTAGCTTTCTCTTTTAACCTTACCAACATATACTCCGGTATTCTGATTGAAATTGACCGGGAAGTCGGTTTCAAATTAGGGAAACTCGCCCTCTCAAAATCACTGGCATCAAAATAATCACCAAAATCAATATTACTCCAGAACTTTCTTTCATCATCTTCATTTTTAAATTTTGGAATTATTAGCTTTTTTTTCATATATTGCTTTCTCCTTCTTGCTGGCACTCCGTGCCGAAATTATTCTAACTTTGTTTCCTCTTATGGTAAAAACCAACGTCAATAATCTTGACAATTTAGTTTTACCAATAATTATTTTTCGTTTTTCATTTATCGAATGTAAGTAGTCTTTAAAGACTATATTTTGATTGTCAAAAAACACCTCTTCACATTCATTTTTTGAAACCTGATGTTTCAACCAATTTTTATCTTCATTCCCTTTATCCCATTCAAAATCAGTTGATTCATCAAACCTCATTACCTATATTGTATATACTGCATTACACATTGTCAAGTCTCAATCTTCATTGTAAACCCATGAGTCAATGCCACTGCTACCGCATCGGCCGCATGCGACGGTTCAATTAATTTTTCTAAATTTAGTGTTGCCCGGACCATCTCTTCCACCTGCTCTTTCTCCGCCCGACCATAACCCGTCAATGCCATTTTTACCTGTAACGGGGTATATCCAACCACCTCTAAACCACATCGTAGAGCAACTAACTTTATCACCCCCACCGCCTCCGCCACTTTCATCCCCGACTTGGCATTCTTGGCAAAAAACAAACTCTCAAATGCCACCTCCGTCACCTTAAATTTTTTAATTATCTTTTCTAGTTCATTATACAAATCCAACAATCTGGTATCACCCTCAGTAACTTTAATTACCCCGGTTTTTTTTAATTCGTAATTCGTAATTCGTAATTCGTAATTAATTACGGCGTAGCCTGTGTTGGCCAGTCCTGGGTCAATTCCCAAAATCATAAATTATTCTACCTCCACCACTCTATTAACTATTTCCTTTCCGTCAAACTCCGCTTCTACCATCTTCGGTGCCTGGTTATTCCTATCCCTGGATATTGCTCCGACCAAATTAGTCTCCAAACCGTCAATTGTATACACATCAGAATAATGCAGATGACCGGCATAAACTGATTTAACTCCATTACTCACCAACAATTGATGCAGCCACCCTGCTTCCTCAGTTCCTTTTTCGCTATTTTCCCCCATCACATGTTTAGTTATTCCATGCTCCAATGGCATATGCATGATAGCTACACACACTATCACATTACAACCTTGTGACTCAACTTCAATCCATTTTTTCTGTTCTTCACCCAGTCCTCCCCAATAACTATTGTCAATCAAGATAAGTTTCAAATTATCTTTAACCACCGTTTGATAACTTTTTCCAAACACACCGACAAACTGTTTCTTAATCACATCATGATTCCCTGGTACTACCAAATATTTCACTTGGCTCTCATCTAACGTCTTTTTTATCTCGTCCAACTCTTTTCTTGATCCATTAATAGTCAAGTCCCCCGCCATAATTACTAATCCTGCCTGTCCGCCTCTGGCGGAAGCTTGTCGAAGGGCTTTATTTAATTCTTCATTGTCATTGTGAATATCCGCCATAACCACAAATTTAAATGGTGTTATTACTGTCTTTCCCGGCTCAAGCAGCGCCTTTTTAGGCCAATAAACTACTACTAGCACCACCACCACAATTGGTATTACCAACCACAGCCACTTTCTCATAACTCATTATAAACTATTCATTACTATAGGCTTATGAGTACTTTCTCCACTTTTCCACACTAATCTAATATATTATTTATCTATAAGATATATTGCTATTTCAAGAGATCAATAAAGAATAAGTTTATTCCCAATAAAGCGAAAAAACGAACAACGTGAGTTATAATTAATCATGAATTTCGACACCCTGAAAACCCAATTCCCCGATACCGAAATCTATCAAAATCACCCCCTCGCCCCCTACACTACTGTCAAAATTGGCGGTCCCGCCGACATCTTCATTAACACCAAAACATCAGCCGAATTTGTTTCAGTCCTAAAATATATAAGTGAAGAAAACAATTTTTCGGAGCACAGCGAAAGATCAGCTACTGCTGATCCCGAAGGTAGCGCGCACCGCAAAAATTTGTTTTCGAACGTAGTTATTTTAGGTAACGGCTCCAACGTCTTAATCTCCGACTCCGGCATCCGCGGCATTGTTATCAAAAACTCAGCCAACAATATCGAATTTTTACCCAACAATCAAATAAAAGTTGATTCCGGCGTTCAACTTATCCAACTTCTCCAAATCACCGCCGACCATAGCCTTAGCAGTCTGGAGGAATTTGCCTACATTCCATCCTCTATTGGCGGTGCCATTTTTGGCAATATCCATGGGGTTAACAAAAACAACTTTGATAAATTTGTCATCTCGGTCGAAGTACTGGATCTTAATAATGGAAACTGTCAACTTCTGAATCACTCTGACATCCAATGGCACTACGATTACTCCTCACTCCAAGATCAAAAAAATCTCATCATAGTCTCAGCCACTCTTCAGCTTTCCACCGGCAATCCAGAAAACTCTAAAAAAATGATTACCGACATTATCGCCAAAAAAACTCTCACTCAATCCATGAATTCCCTTGGTAGTGTCTTTAAAAACCAACCCGGAGACGCCGCTGGTCGTATCATCGACCAAGAACTAAATCTTAAAGGGTTCCAACTTGGTAACGTTCAAATTTCCCCCAAGCATGCCAACTTTATTCTGAACTTAGGCAAGGCTACCGCCAGCGATTACCTCTCCGTCATTAAAAAAGTCCAATCCGCCGCCGCCGCCAAAGGCTTCACCCTCGAACCGGAAATTAAATTCTTAGGAGAATTCAGCTAGTCAACACCTTCCATATAAACCTCGGCAACGCCAACTGCCTTCTCCACCTTTTTGGTTCCTTGTACAAGCTGTACAGCCATTCCAACCCCATTTTCCTGAAGCCTTCCGGCGCCCGTTTTAAATCCCCGCTGTAATAATCAAAACTTCTGCCCACCCCCATCACTACCTTAACCCTAAGTTTATCCAAATGCTCCTCAATCCACCTCTCCTGCTTCTTCATCCCCCTGGCCACAAACAAAAAATCAGCTTTAGTTTCCATATCAAAATCCTCCTCCTTAAATCCGGCCACCTTCAATTTAGGGTACTTTTTCTGAAAATACTCCGCTGTTCGCTTGGCCCTATCCCCCCACCCACCAAAAAAATACACCGTGCTGCCTTTTCTCCCCGCCAGCTCACACATCCTATCCATCAACTCCACCCCCGTCACCAAACTCTCTCGATGTTTCCCTCCCAAAATCTCCGTTCCCGCTACTATCCAATTCCTCCCCTCCTGCACCAACTTCGCCCAAACTAATCCGATTCCATCCATCACGTTCAGACTGGTCTTTTTGAGCAATTCAAAAAACTGCCTGTCTTTCTGAGCTTCTATTACAAACTCGGTATTCACCGTCGCTATCCAAAACGGCTTGTTCTGGTTTGTATCAATTTGATCCTCAACCATTATTAGCAGTGAGCTTGCCGAACTGCTAAACAAAGGAGTACCCCACAATTGCCACATCTTTAGGGTATTATTAACCTCTCTCCTACTCTGTTTTTTTATCTTCACTACCCCAATTCTATCAAAAAAATTACCCTTCTCCCCCTTTTGCTTTTCCCTAACCCACTTTTTTAGCCAAAAGTGATCCATTTATCCTGCCGGTTAACCAACTATATCACCGCCAAATTGTACCAACACTATAGGACTATAGACTACTCCTCAACTTATCTAATTAACTGTTATGTGAACAAATAATTTACTCATATTTTTGTATCTAACATTAACCTAAACACCTGTTAATTAATCAACTTATATCCTGAATATACTATAAGACACTCTATCTAATCGCCCGCCAATAAACCTCCAGGTTCTCTACTGCCACTCCTATCCCCCGGATAACACAAAATTGAGGCTCAAGTGCCACATGCGCCGACACCCCAATTTCCCGGGTCATCAAAACATTAAAATTCCGCAACATCGACCCCCCACCCGACAACACTACCCCCCGGTCAACAATATCCGCTACCAACTCCGGTTGAGTCTCCTCCAAAGTCAACCTCACCACCTCTATTACCCCATCCAACACCGGTCTGATCCATTCATGTACCATATCCGAATCAATCTTAATATTTTTTGGTAAATTGGTTATCGAATCCCGACCGTTCACCTCCATCGTTTCCGGTCTTTTTAATCTGACAGCACTGCCAATTTTCATTTTAATCATCTCTGCTGTCTGTTCACCAATCATCAAATTATCATTTCTCTTCAGTCCCTCCATAATCGCCTTGTCCAACTTGTTACCTCCAGTCCGGATAGTTTTGTGAGTCACTACCCCTCCCATAGCAATTACTGCCGCCTCAGTTGCTCCACCCCCAATATCCACAATCATATTACCGTAAGGTTCCGACACTGGTATTTTTGCCCCGATTGCTGCCGCCAAAGGTTTATCGATCAAATAAGCCTTACGCGCCCCGGCCGCCAAAGTCGCATCCAGTACCGCTCTCTGTTCTACTTGAGTTACTCCCGCCGGTACGCACACCATTACCTCCGGACCAAAAAACCAAGCCGGCCCCATCACCTGTTTTAAGAAATATCGCAACATTGCCGCCGTCACCTCGTAATCGGACACCACTCCATCCTCCATTGGTCGAACCACCTCAATATACTCCGGCGTTTTTCCCAGCATTTTCTTGGCCTCTGTTCCCACTGCCAACACCTTGTGGTCATCCACCCCAATAGCCACCACCGTTGGTTCCTGTAACACTACTCCCACCCCGGCTTCCCACACAATACTATTGGCTGTCCCCAAATCAATACCCAGTTTCTTAAACAATTTCATAATCTATTCTACCAATTAATATATAATAGTCTTATGCCATCCACTTCTGACCGTAAAAGCCTTCTTATTATACTTTTTGTTTTTTTGTTTGTCATCGTTGGTACTATTATCGCCATCACCATCGGTCGTGGCTACCAAATCAATCTAAATAATGGCGTTGAACTTAAAGCCACCGGGCTGCTTTCAGCTACCTCTGTACCTAAAGGCGCCAGCGTTTACATTAATGATCGGCTGATCACCGCCACCGACGATACCATCAATCTTTCCCCCGGTAGTTATCTTGTCAAAATCGTCAAAGATGGTTTTCTCCCTTGGACCAAAACCTACCAAATGAAAAAAGAGGTTGTTTTCCAAGCCAATGCCCAATTATTCCGTTCAGTCCCTGATCTTCGGCCTCTAACTCTCAGTGGCGCCATTAACCCTACCGTCAGTCCTGATCTCTCCAAAATTATTTTTTCCGTCGCCTCTGCTTCCGCCCAAAAAGACAACGGTCTTTATCTTATTGATGTTTCAGACAACTTAATCTCTCTTGGTCGCAATACCCCTCGTCAATTAGCCCCCAATTATCCCGGCATCGATTGGTCCAAAGCCAAATACACTTATTCTCCAAACTCAAGACAAATGATCGCCTCATTTCCGGCTGCCAACTACCTTGTCCAATTCGATTCACCTATTAGTCTCAGTAACTTATTTGATGTCACCGTCCGATTGCCAATAATCCAATCTGAATGGAAAACCCAAGAACAAGACATCATAAAAATCCGCCTCGACCGACTACCGCTAGCTTTAAAAACCATCGTCTCTACCGATTCGGCCAAGTTTACTTCCTTTAACAGTAACGACGACAAAATTCTCTATTTAGCCTCTACCGATAGTCAGCTACCTCAGGACATTATTTCCCCGCCACCGGCTCAAAGTACCCAAACCCAATCCCGCACCGTTGTCAAAGGTAACTACTATGTTTACGACCTCAAAGAAGATACCAACTTTCTTATTGGTAACAGCTCTGCCGTCACCAATCTCAGTTGGATTCCCAATAGCAACAGTCTGGTTTTAGTTGAAAATAATCAAATCCGCGCTATTGAGTACGACGCCACCAACAAAGTCACCATTTTTGGTGGCATTTTCGATGCCTCCACTGTTTTCCCTTGGGTCGACGGTAGTAAAATCATTACCCTCATTCCACCTTATCCCGGCGCCCCCGAAAATCTCTACGCCATCAGCCTGAAGTAACATCCACCTCAATTTATCTACACACACTCTGTTCTACTGCCAGCACTTCTTCAGCCAACTGTTGCTTTTGCAAATCATTCAATTTCACCGTCTCCAGCTTTGTTGCATAAGATTCATATAGCATATTCGCTTCATCCCGGCTAATACAACTCACTTCCGTCGACGTCCCCAACACCTGTTCCACACTTCCCTCTTGGTCGTAAGGTGCCTCAAATAGCTTTTGTTCTACTTCAGCACTTGGCAAAACTACTTCCTGACTAACTGTCTCTCCCAACACTGTTGGCTCCGCCATTGTCATTATCTGACCCATCTCTACAAATCTCAATGGAATCATTGCCATGATGGCAATCACAAAACTAACCACCAACGTTCTACAATTACGGTTAAACTCACTTATTTCATTCATCATATAATCAGTCTAGGTAATTTCCATCATTTGTCAAGAGCAACATTTACTTTCCCCCACCTACCTTAAAATCTCTAACTTTTCTTGGTTATCACTCCCATACTACCGTTGCCAATATTTTTTCAATTACCACATCAATATATACTTTTTTATCTCTTTCTAAGTAATTTATAAAATTTTAAATTGAAAATTAGAAATTATTTTATTGTGTCCCCAGATAGAATCGAACTATCATTTGCCCCTTAGGGGGGGGCCGTTCTATCCATTGAACTATGAGGACAATGGTCGGGCCTGCCCGACGTAGCCTTGGCGAAGTCGGGGATACTGGATTCGAACCAGCAACCTCACGATCCCGAACCGTGCGCGCTAGCCAATTGCGCCAATCCCCGTGCCCCGATTATACCCTAATCTATTCTAAAATTACTCACTAATATCTTTTACCGCATTTTTTATATCTAGATATAATCTATCTCCGCATTTTATAATCCAATCTCCGCTTATTACCGTAAATATTTTCACCAAAATATACCTCTCATTATCTCCGCATTAACAGTGCTTAAAACCGCCATTATTATCCTTCAAATAATAACTAATAGTATCATTATTACCGCATTCTAACCTAATTTAATACCCATTTTTTTCTATTTTTTTATTAAACACCCCAATCCCCAATTCATCTTTAACCTCTATATCAATTAAACACATAAAATACTCGTTTTTGTCTCTTAAATATCGTTTCTCTTAACAAATATCCACAATGATTACCTCTTCCGAAATACTAATTATTAAACCGAAAAATCAATATAAATTACCAACTAATAATGTCTGGCAACAAACTTCATCCTTTGCTAAATTTAGTCTATTTTGCTCTGACCCACATTCTTTTAATCTTATCCACTCTGAATAGTTCCCCTGCCAATAGTTTTACCTCTTTTATACCCACTTTGTCAATTCGTCTCAACTCTTCCTCTGGCGTTGACAGTTTACCATCTAACAACACCCTATCACCGACAAATTGACTCCAAAAATCACTCTTATCCATCGCCAACCCAGTTTTACCCCTGATAAAGCTCTTAGCCCGAATTATCTCTTCGTCCGATACTGAATCAGCCATATTTATCATTTCTGATACAGTCAATTCTATTGCCGCCATCAACTTGTTAGCCTTAACCCCGCTCTGAATACCTACTAAACCGGTCTCCTCAAAGCTATCACCGATCAAATGAATATAATATGCCCACCCCCGCTTCTCTCTGATCTCGTTAAACAATCTGGATGACGTATTACCTGCCAATATTACCTCCAACACCTTTAAAGCATATCTTCTGTCATCATTGCGCCTCAATCCCTCTACTCCCACACAAAAATGCCCCTGCTCCACTGTCTTAATCCTTTCATAAGTCTCCCTTCCGGTTATTCTAACCTCTACCTTCGGTAAGTTAATCGCTTTAAGATTTTTATAATCTCCAAAATACCTCTCTATCAGAGTCTCTACCTTCACCCAACTATCCACATCTCCCGCCACCACTACCACCATCTTTGTCGGGCTAAGATACTTTTGTCGATAACCCACCACATCCCTTTTATTATATTTAGCTATCTCAGTTACCTTTCCGCCCACATCCCAACAACCGATTTTACTTTCCCCAAACACAAAATCATAAAAATCTTCAGATAATCCCATAGCCGGATTATCTGAATACATTCTCAATTCCTCCACTATTACTCCTCTCTCCTTCACCACCTCCTTAGCTTCAATTTTCGGCTGTAATACTATATCGGACAACATCTCCAATCCCCATTCCAAGTTTTCTCTAACCGTCTTAATATAATAAGATGTATTTTCCTGACCAGTTTCAGCATTATAACTAGCTCCTTTAGCATCAATCTCTCTATTAACCACCTCGGCCGTCGCCCTTTTATCCGTTCCTTTAAATGCCATATGCTCTAAAAAATGGCTTAAACCGTGCTCACCCGTCTTCTCATATTTTGACCCGATTTTAACAAACACCTCTATTGTCACCGCCTTTAAACCCTTTAATGGCACCACTACCACCCGTACCCCATTATTTAACCGTTTAATTTTCATCTAATTACGAAATTTATCATTTTACCCGGTATGTATATCTCTTTCACTATTTCTTTTCCCTCCATCCATGGCTTTATTTTATTCAATTCCTTCGCTTCTTTAATTGCATCTTGCTTTACAATCAATTGTCCCCTTACCTTTCCATTGATAGCTACTGGAACAACCACCTCTTCTTCAATTAATTTTTTTTCATCTACTTCCGGCCAACTTTGTTCATGCACCGAGGTGCTATTCCCCACCCTCGACCATAGCTCTTCAGCCATATATGGCGCTAGTGGCGCAATCAATTTAATTAAAATCTCTGTTTCTTCTCTTGTCGCTTCTTTTAACTTATTTAACCCCTCCATTAATTTAGCTATAGCCGTATTAAATCCAAAGTTGGCTATATCTTCTCCTACCCCTTTAATCATCTTATTAATTATCAATCCATTATCTTGTCCGCTGGCAAACTCATTAGTTATTTGCTCACTTACAAACTTTTCCAATCTATCTAAGAACCTTTTTACTCCCATTAATGTTTTTTCATTCCAAGCCATTGTTCCTTCAAACGGTCCTATAAACATCAAATACATCCTCACCACATCAACTCCATACTTGTCCGCCACCATCTCTGGTTCGATAACACTTTCTGGCCGTGACTTGCTCATCCGCGAACCATCAGCCGCTAAAATTACCCCATGTGACATCCTCATTAAATAAGGTTCTGCCGTCGGCACCACACCCAAATCAAATAAAAACTGATGGATAAATCTCGAATATAGCAAATGCAGTGTGTTATGCTCATCACCGCCGATGTAAATATCTACCGGTAACCACTTTTTTAATATATCAAAGTCAGCCAATTTACTCATATTATGTGGATCACAATATCTTATAAAGTACCAATCACTACCCGCCCAGTTAGGCATTGTGTCCGTTTCCCTTTCTGCCTCTTTCCCACACTTAGGACAGGTGGTCTTTACCCATTCCGTCATTTTCGATAACGGACTTTTGCCATCATCAGTTGGTTCGTAAGCTTCTACCTCAGGTAATACGATTGGTAACTGATTTTCCACTACCGGTACCCAACCATGTTCGGGACACTTGACCATTGGTATCGGCTCTCCCCAATAATGCTGCCGGCTGAATATCCAATCCCGTAAATGATATGAATTTGTCCCCTCCCCAATTCCCTTTTCTCCCAGCCATCCAATTGCTTTCTTCATTGCCTCACTCGGAACTAATCCATTCCAATTTGGCGAATTAATCATCATTCCGCCATCAACATTTTTAGTATAAATATAATCCTTATACCAGTCATTCTCCGCTATCCATGCCCAAACCGACTGCTTTTGTGTCCAGTTTTCACCATTATATTCTGCCGCTAACCTATCAATTATTTCTTCTGTTTCCTCACTCAAAACAATCCTCTCCGTTTTTCCCTCCTTATTCTTAAAAATAAAAACTATTTCATCCCCTATATACTCATTCCAAAAACCATTATCTAATTTCTCTAAAATCAATTTTTCATATTCATCAACTCGATTATTTTCAATTTCCAGCTCTCTTGAATCTGAATCATTTTTTTTGACAATTTTAATACCTATATTTATCAAATCCTCATCACTGATTTGACTCGCTCCCATTAAATAGCTCCGAGTCACCTCATGCTTTTGCTTTATTACCGGTATTACTGGTAAATTAAATTTCATTGCAAACTCAAAATCCCGCTCATCATGTGCCGGTACCGCCATAATCGCCCCGGTACCATAACTCGCCAACACAAAATCTGATATCCAAATTGGAATTTCTTTATTGTTCGCCGGATTAATGGCATACAACCCCGAAAACACCCCGGTTTTATCTTTATTCAATTCTGTTCTTTCCAAATCACTCTTACTTCTGGCCTGTTTCACATAGTCTCCAATCTCTTTTGTGTCTAAGCCTTCAACTAATTTGTGTTCCGGAGAAACTACCATAAAAGTTACCCCGTACAGCGTATCCGGTCTGGTAGTAAACACTTCTAAATCAAAACCCCTCTGCCCTACGGGCATCTCCCCTTGAAGAAGGGGAGAAGTACTTCCTCCTTTTTCAAGGGAGGATGTCCCGATATTTATCGGGACAGGTGGGTTTTTAATTTTGAATTTTATCCGTGCTCCTTCTGACTTCCCGATCCAATTAATCTGTGCCTGTTTAACTTTTTCAATAAAATCCGTCTCTTTTAACCCCTCAATCAGCCGATCAGCATATTTAGTAATCTTGACCACCCACTGGGAAATCGTTCTTCTCTCCACTTCTGCCCCGCAGCGTTCACATTTCCCATTAACAACCTCTTCATTTGCCAGTCCAATTTTACAACTGGGACACCAATTAATCGGCATCTCCTCTTTCTCCGCCAACCCCGCTTCAAATAATTTAATAAAAATCCATTGGGTCCACTTATAATAGTCAGGGTCAGCTGTATTTACCTCCCGGCTCCAATCATAGGAAAAAGCCAACCTTTTCATTTGCGATCTGAACTTATCGTTGTTCTCTCCGGCCACCTCCTGTGGTTTCCGCTTCATTTTTATGGCATAATTTTCCGTCGGCAGTCCGAACGCATCCCAACCCATCGGAAACAACACATTAAAACCCTTCATTCGCCAATAGCGGGCGTAAACATCCCCCCCGGTAAATGAAAAAGTATGACCGATATGTAATCCCGATCCTGAGGGATAAGGAAACTCGTTTAGCACATACTTCTTCGGCTTGCTAGACACGTCCAAAGCCTTATATAAATCCGGATGTTCCTCCCAAAACTTCTGCCACTTGTTTTCGACCGCCTTAAAATCCATGCTCTATTTTATCACCCATCCATCCAATATCACCCAATGATCACAAAATTCTGACTAATTTCTACCACTCATACATTATATCCCCTTCCTCATCCGTTCTTCTAATCTTTATTCCTTGATCTATTAATCTATCAATCACCTCCTGACTTGGATGTCCATACCGGTTATTTTTCCCCACACTTATTATTACTTCTTCTGGTTTCAGTGTCTCCAATAATTCATTACTCGTCGCCGTCTTACTCCCATGATGACTTGCCACCAATACCCCACCCACCCCACCCCACAAACTTCTCCAGCTCAAATACTGTTCCACCTCCGCCGTTATATCCCCCAAAAACCAAAAAATTCCACCCCCACTCTCTACTCTCAGTACTACTGAGTCAGCATTGTCATCACCCGTTATTACCTCCGGCCACACTACTTCAGCCACATACTTTCCCCATCTAAAGACATCATTTCTTCGTATTTCTCCTGAACTATAAATTTGTTCTATCTGATAATACTTCTTTATTTTTTCCAATCCCCCCATATGATCTATATCTCCGTGACTGATGATTAACGCTTCAATTTTTTTGTCCCCCGCCGGCATATACTTCTCCAAACAATCCAACATCTTACCGCTTTCCGGCCCCGTATCCACCAATACCTGAGTTCTCCCCGACATTATTATGGCTCCACTACCCTGACCCACATCGCAAACCACTATTTCATCCTTTCCCCGCCATCCCCACCCCCACCAAATCAACACTACCATCAAACTAATTCCGATGCTTCGCCACCACATATATCAAAATCAAATACCAACCAATAACCAGAATCCAATTGAATTTTATCTGCCACACTCCTACTCCTCCCCCCATTTCTGCTACCACTGCCAACAACTTTAACATCGGATACACCAACCACAACAGCCAACCCCCCGTTATCATTCCCAATATCCCCACCCCAGTAATCATCCCCATCATCCCAATCACCACCAAATTTGTCACTGGTGTAATCCAGGCAATTTTACCAATAATTAAACCTATTATTGGTATTATCCATAAATTAATCCACATCACCTCCGCCAATATATTCTTGCCTTTATTAGTAATTACTCCGATGAAAGCCATCACGCTTAGCCAAAAACTTAATTCCATCACCACCCGATTGTCAGCCAAAAAAATTATCACTACCGCTACCACCAAACCCCGTCCCACATTAAACTTTCTCCCCAACAACTGTGCCAAATACATTAAACCCATCATCAATAACGCTCTGACTACCGGCAGCTCCCAACCCACCATTCCGGCATAGCCCACCGCCAAAACCAGAGTCATTACCACCGTCTTTTTCCTTCCCAAAATCCACGCTAATCCCCCTATCACACCTTCGGACAAGATCATCAAATTACTTCCTGACACTACTACCAAATGGACCAACCCCGAATTCTTTAAATCTAAATAGGTTTCTTTTTGAAAACCAGCTTTGTCCCCCCAGACAATCCCGTTTAATAATGCTGCCTCTGTTGGCGGCAATGTCCGGTTGGTTACCCCAATCAAACTATCCCTATTTACAAACTTATACATCAACAATATTATTAAAACCACCACCATCCATTTAAATATTTCCCCTCTCATAATCCCACCAAATCTTTTATTTTCTCCCACATCTTATCCCCGATTCCCGATACCAATTTTACTTCCTCCACATTTTTAAACCCGCCACTATTATTCCGATAATCAATGATTCTCTGAGCCATCGCCGGACCAATTCCCGGCAATCTATCCAACTCCTCCACCGTGGCATTGTTCAAGCTGATTAATCCACTCTGCCGCATTGGTACTACACTTACACCTAATATCTTTTCTTCTACATTTTTTCTCGGAATAACAATTTTTTGTCCATCCCTAATCAATTCCGCCTTGTTAATATTTATGGCCACCCATTCCCTGTCAGCCTTGGCACTTAATCCGCCTGCTTTGGCCAACGCTTCATTAATCCTGGCCCCCGACGGTAACTTATACACCCCAGGATTAATTACCTCTCCACTTATATCAAACACTACCTCTTTGGATACTTCTGGTTCACCCTGAGTTTGCCGAAGGGCCTTTTCCAACACTACCCCATTTTTATTGGTCAAATTATCTTTGATCCCCATCCCCACCCCGGCCACCACCAACATCCCTCCAATTAAAAGCATTGCATCCATCCAACCTAATCTTTGTAACTTTTCGTACCACACTTTACTAATAATAAACCGTCTGCCTCATTTTGTGGTTTAATTATTTATGTCGCAGATTGCCATTATCGGTTTCTTTTCCCTGACCTCGGTTCTGGCTTTTCTCTGGTCTCTCTCCCCTTATACCTATTTCACTCCCCAACTCTTGGCTGTCATCGGTTTGATCACCGTTATTTTTATTAAGAAACGTCTACTCTTTTACCAACTTATTGCCCTTTTAATCAATCTCATCATTTTTTCCACCGGCAGCGTCCATTCTGTTTTCTTTTTTTTGGCCTACTTTCTCCTTTTCCTAATAGCATTCCAATATCAGCCTGCTACTGCTTTAAGCGTCTCCCTCATCCAAATTATTCTCCTCTCCCAATCCCTCAACTCAGCTTCATCCTTACTGCCCCTCAGCTCCCTTCTCCTTATTTCCCCTTTTTCCTGGTTTATTAGCCGCCAGCACCTTACTCTTTCACGTGAAGAAACTGACATTCTCCTCTGGCTCAATCTAAAATTCAAAACCGGCATCAAAGTTATCATCAATTCTACCCGCGACCCCAATCCTGATCTCAAAGTTATTCGTAGTAGCGCCACTAACCTGCTTCATTCTGCCGATAAATTAACTCAAGAATTTCAAGATGATTTATAAAGTTTTATTCTTGTTTCTCGTAATTTGTGTATTGTCTATTCCGCTCTCAGCGGTGGCTCAACATTTTGAATCTGATTCCTTTATCATCGACTGGGGCAACTTCAATATGACTTCCGGTACCAAAGCCAATTCCATGTATCGTCTCTCCGACACTGTCGGCCAAAACGCCCCCGGCCAGTACGATTCCGACCACTACACTCTCAAGGCCGGCGCCCAATACGCCTACGACCGAAATTTTCCCTTTTCCTTCTCCATTAGCTCTCTTCAAATCGACTTTGACTCCCTAATTGTTGGTGTTGCTTCCACTGTTACCAATACCCTTACCGTCTCCTCCCCCGCCGGCCACGGTTATCAGGTCAACGCTTCCGACAATCACCCGCTACAAAACTCTTTAGGTACTACCATTCCTGATATTACCCCTGGTGTCTGGACCACCGCCTTTGGTTTCGGCTTCAATGCCAGCGGTACTGGTACCTCTGCCTATTTTCCCGATAACTCCTACTATCGTCCTTTTTCTGCCACCCCTCAAATTGTCATGCTCGAAAACACTCCCCAGGAAAATCGCCAAGCTACTATTACCTACCGCGTTAATATTTCTTCCCTTCAACCAGCCGGTACCTACGAAAACGCCGTTATTTATACCGCCGTCCCTAATTACTAAATATGTCTAGCTTTAATCTCTCCATCACCCCTAATCAAACCGAACTCATTGCCAAACCCGGTGCCACCTTTATCCAAGCCTACTCCGTCACTAACCAATCCGATACCACCATTTTCCTTAACAGCCTGATCAAGCCCTGGCTGCCTACCGGTTTAAACGGTGCCGTTGACTACCTCCATGCTGTCAGCAACCCTCATCTTTCCTTTTCCCTCCAAAACACCGATTTAGCCCTCAATCGATCATTCTCTCTCAAGCCAAACGAAACCAGGCAGTTAGTTCTCAAAATCAAGCTTGACCCAGCTACCCCATTAGGCGATTCCTACTACACCTTCTTTATCGTTCAAAACACCGACAATCAGGTTGGAACCTCCACCAATCTGAGTATGGTCACCGGCCAAATCGGCAGCCATCTGCTCATTTCCGCCTCAGACGTTGCCAATCCTCAGGTCTCAGCCTCCATTTCCAACCCATCGGTCAGTCCTCGGCTCAAAGATCTCTTTTTTACCCCCCTTACCTTTCAAGCTGACGTCAACAACGAATCATCCTTTTACTTTAATACTCCGGTTAAAATCAGCCTCACCAAAGGTAACACCACCATTAACGAAGCTGTTATCCCGGCTCAAAACGTCCTCTCTCATTACTCCCGCCACTTTCAAACCCAACTTAACCCGCCTTTTTGGCCCGGAGCCTACACTGCTACCTACTCCCTTGACCCTGGTTTTAATACCCCGCCTGTTTCCGTCTCTTTCTACGTTTTTCCCTATTCTTTGGTCATCTTACTTCTGTTTATCACTCTCTCCCTGGCCTTGCTAACCCGCCTCTTTAAAGCTAAAAGGTAACCTTCTTACTTGACAATATAAAAACATTATGGGACACTATTTCTGCTTGGTAGATACACATCTATTATGCATAGATACTGTCTCTCCAGCCGTTCCTTAACAATCCGCTTGCTGCCCCTGGTTGGATTAAATTTGAATTTATTAAAATTCAAAAAAATCCAACCTAGGAGATAAAATGATCAAACCATATTCCCCCTGGCCTAGCCGGTTCACGCCATTTGCCATTGTTCTATTCACCCTCCTCTGCCTGGCGGCAGCCGCAGGGATCTGTTTTTTTCCCATTCCTTAGGAGACTACAATGAAAGTAACCAAGTTTTTTTGGGGACTGGCATTTTTGCTGGTCCTGGTGGCCTCAACTTTTTCCAATCGAACTCTCGCAGTCGAGGGTTCCGAGCAGGAGCCAATTCTTCTTTTGGCTCTTTTTTTCGCGCTCCTTCCCTTCGGGTTAGGTATTTTGAAACTTATTTTCAGAAAATTCTAACCCCTATTCCCCTTCTGGGTCCCTGGATTAATCCAGGGACCCGGGCACCGGGGCTAGGCACCAACACACCAACAACACACAACACAACCAACATTTTTCATCAGCAAGCGGATTCTCACTCTATTGACACTACTTCTTTTCTAATCTATCTTTAGAATAGTAACATTTTAAACAACTATTCTAATGAAATTTAAACTCAGCCTCGGACTGTTTATACTGCTAATCATTGCTGCTGCCATCTACACTTCCCAACATCAACCTATTTTTTCCGCCGCTCCCAGCAGCGTTCGTGATCTGCTCAGCACTTCTCAACTCTCTTATTTTGCTGTCCTTTCCCCCGGCAATACTGCCGGCAATTCAGTTGTTCAAGTCGGCGTCACCGGCCCTTCCAAAACCACCAGTAACCTATTTACTGGTGATACTCTTGCCATCGGCATCGGCAGCTCCATGCGTCTCTTTATTATCAAAGACATTGGCAATACTGCTACTTTTCAGGTTGGCTCCACCACTATCACCCAGGATCTCGTCACTGATGCCGTAGCCATTGCCACCCGCTCGGCTATTCACACTGTCAGCTTCGCCCCTAACTCCTCCTATAACAACGGTAAATGGGAAGTTCTTATCCGTGTCACTTCTACCTCCGGCGAAACCTACAATGACGGTATTCCTGACATGAACGGTTTTGATGTTGGTACCGGTGCTATTGGTGTCACCGAAACCGATATTACTTGTCCCTGGGGTGGCGTCGCCACCGTCGGCACCACTACCAACATTGCTGTCGGTAGCGCTGCTATTACCGGTAACTACCAATCCTTCTCCTGTACTACTCCTACCGGCAACCCGGTCAGTACTGGCGCCACCGGCGTCATGATCATTGGCGGTACCCATAAACTGATCAACCCTTCACCCAATCACGCTGTCAGTGCCGAAGGCAATGCCGACCTCCATACTTTTATTATCCGCCATTACGATGCGACCTCTGCTCTAATTGACGCCGACACCGCCATCGGCCGGATTGCCGTCAACGAAGCCGTTCGGGTCACCGCTACTGTCGACCCCACTTTAACTTTCACCATCGATTCATCTAACATCGGTACCACTGGCTGTGGTGTACCGCTACTATCAGCTCAATCTTCCGTCACTGCTACCAGCGTCCCTTTTGGTTCCATCACCATCGGTTCAACTGTTAACAATTTAGCCCAACGTCTGTCTGTCGTCACTAATGGCGCTGGCTACGTTGTCACCGCCTTTGAAAACCACACTATGAACAACCTTGATGGCCTTGGCAGCACCATCCCCGACACTAACTGTGACAGCGGACCCTGTACTATCACCACTGCCGCCAACTGGACCACTCCCGACGCCA
>Ga0172379_10004614_pt1 | contig 20088 bp, 39 predicted proteins | sample GrowelOW334metaG_FD_119756 | JGI IMG/M metagenome (GOLD analysis project Ga0172379, IMG submission 119756) | Groundwater microbial communities from an aquifer near a municipal landfill in Southern Ontario, Canada - Groundwater well OW334 metaG | ecosystem: Environmental > Aquatic > Deep...
AGTATTATTACTGTTTGATAGGTACAGAGGAAGGACTATCTTACAGAATATAGGTATTACAGAATTAGTACAACTGGGGAGTAGGTGCTAAGGAAGGACTAAGAACTGTGGATCTGGAGATCCTTGGAAAAGGAGAAAGTTGGAAGTGGGGACTGATCAGAGGTGGATAAGTGGAAAGGTTTAAAAAGTTGACTATTATACTATTCTTAAACATCTATCACCTCTTTTTCCCTTGGGACATGCAGGAGTTTGAATATAATTATTCTTCCTTCTGCCAAGGGTTTTATTACTAGATAGTTAAACTGTTCTAACGGAAGTTTTAAATAGATGTTATAATTATTTACAGTAAAGTATTTAAATGTGGATCATTTATCTAATGGGATGTTTAACTGATAAAATATGGTGAAGATACAACTGCTTAACAAACGTGAACTTGTTCAGGTCGTTAATGTTGGCAGGAAGAATCTAACTAAATATCTAAAATATTCTAAAGATCCTCAGGGAAGAGTTGTCTGGGTGCGAGAAGAAACTTTAAATTTATTGAAGAAAAAGATTTCTAGGTACAAGGGGTATAAAGAAGAAAAAGGTCGGACAGAAACAATGAAGAAAAAGTTTGTCCGGTTTAGGTTCGCTTTGTGGCGGTATTCTATTGAAGATCAGGATCGATTAGATGCACTTTTTGTTAAATTGAAAGATAAATATAAAAAAGTTAGAAAGTTAGGGAAGAAATTTCCGGCACAAAGGGTCGGGTTAACTATTGCAGCACAAGAAAAAGAGTATGATTCTTTCACTAGTTCTAAGACAAAAAGAACTTCAATAAAAGAAATTTATGATTTCATTTCTACTTCAACTTATGCTAATAACGATCCTTCAACTGATGGAATGTTTGAAGAATTGTACGATAAAGTGTTAAATTATTTAAATAAAAAAGGAAGGTCTCCTTCCTTGTTAGATGATGACGTGACAAAAACAGCTAAACATTTTTATGTTTTTTTCATGGAAGAATAAAAAAGTTCAGAGGTGAACTGATGAAGGAATTACGTAATTTTATTAAGTTTGATTTAGAGTTACGAGAAAGAAGACAGAAAAGGATCGAAAGAAAGAAACAAACAAAATTAAAAGAATTTGGATTTAGAGGTTTCTGATCATGTGGACTTCTTCAGCAGTGTTAATGCCATTGAATCATAAAATATGCACTAAGACTAAGATAATTATTTTTGATATTGAAACGATTAAGTGGACTGAAGAGTACGCTTTAGGATATTATGATGGGAAAGAATTTCAATTGTATGAAGGTAGAGATTGTATTAAGAACTTTTTAAAATCATTTCTGGTGCACAAGAACAGGTTCTCAATAGCGTATGCACATAATGGTGGTAAATTTGATTTTAATTTTATTCTTCGTGAATTGTGCCGGGGACAGTTTAAAGGAAAATTCCAGATATCGCCCATGAGGGTAGGATCAAGGATCATCCAGATCAAGATTGAAGATAAATCTAAAAACTGCTGGACTTTGAGAGATTCTATCCCATTACTGCCTTTTTCTCTGAAAGAACTTACTAATAATTTTAAAGTTGATAATAAAAAAGGGGAGTTTGATCATTCTAAAATTACATGGAAAAATTGGGAGTCTCTTAAACCTGATTGGCTGCCTTATTTAGTTTCTGATTGTAAAGGACTGTATCAGGTGCTCAGTACTTATGAAAATTATCTGATTGAGAATTTTAATGTTTCTCTGCATAAAGCTATCACTACTGCTCAATTATCAATGCAGATATTCAGGCAGAGTTTTCTTAAATTACCGATTCCCAACTACAGATCCCGAGAAGATGATATCAGGAAGGCTTATTATGGGGGCAGGACTGAGATATTCAGGATCAGGGGTAAAGATCTCAATTACTATGATGTTAATTCACTGTATCCCTTTGTAATGCGTAATAAGCCCATGCCGGTAGGACTGCCAGTAAAGAACTATTGTATGAAAATTGAAGATTTTGGGGTTGCTTATTGTGAAATAACTACTCCTGAAAATATTGATATCCCTTTACTACCGCACAGAATTAAAGGGAAATTGATATTTCCTAAAGGGCATTTCTGGGGCTGGTATTGCACTCCGGAACTCCAGAAAGCTCAAGAGTTAGGATATAAAATTAAAATCAGATATGGGTATGTGTTTCAACAGGAGTACATTTTTAAAAAGTATATTGATACTTTTTATAAAATTAAGCAGGAATCTCAAAAAGGATCAGTAGAGTACACAAATTCTAAACTGTTGATGAACGCTTTATATGGAAAGTTCGGTCAACGTCGAGAAAAAGAACAAATTGTAATGTTTCCTAAATCAATTCTGGGATTAGAACCGATAGATTTTTTTGGTGATACACCTTTTTATGTTCAGAAAAAAATATCAGAAGCGAAACATATTTTACCTGCTATTGCTGCTTTTGTTACTTGTTATGCGAGATTAAAACTTTATGAATATATTGAATTAGTCCTAAATAAAGGTGGTACTGTTTATTATTGTGATACTGATTCTATTGTTTGTAATGTTATTTTAGATACCGGGAAAGAATTAGGACAGATTAAAGATGAAGTACCTGAAGGAATAGAGGAGGCAATATTTTTATCTCCTAAAATGTATGGAATTAAAACTAAAGAAGGAGAGTTGATCAAGTGTAAAGGATTTCCAAAAGACATTTTTAAGTTTTCTAATTTTGTAGAAGCTTATGATCATAATGATTTCAGTAAATTTAGATACGAGAAAGAAAAGTTTGCTCTTCCTTTTGAGTCGATGAGAAGGAATAAAACTTTTGTTTCGATGCTGAAAGTATCCAGAAAAGTTATTTCTAAATATGATAAGAGGACAGTATTAGATAGTTTATTTACTTCAGCTTTAATTATTAATGAACTTGATCCTAAGCAACAAATGAAATTAGATACTGAAATTAAAAATAAAAAAGTAGAAGTATTTACAAAAAAATGATTAAGATGTCTAGAAAAGAAGAAACTAAAAATATTAATTTTGATAGTTTTTCAGTCGGAAAAGATATTAGTAAACAGGAATTTATCGAAAATGAGAAGTGGTTTACAACTCATCAATAACTACACAAAATAAAAACATTTATATAGATGTTGATATTTAATTGCTAAATAAACGTAAATACAGAGGTTATAAAATGAAATCACCATTAAGATTAAGAAGTCCAACAACTATCACAGAAGATTTATTTTTTAGAGTTACTTCTGTAATAACTCAACAAAAAGATTATACTAAGCCTTTGGTGAGGTACTGATGGTATTAAAAGGTAAAACTTCTGTTCAGGAGCATGGGAATGGAAAGGCGTTATATCTGCCAGTTGATCTGTTAAAAGATTCTGCTTTTCCTTTTACTTTGAAAGATGTTTCTGATTTAGTGATCGAGATAAGAGGAAAAGAATTAATTATCAGGTTACGAGGAAAGAATGAGGAATTATAGTTATGTCTATACTAGACAAAACAGAGAATTAAAACAATAGAGGGCGAAGAAAATGAGTATAAACGAAGAAAACGTGAACCTAGTTGAACTAGGAGATAAAGTAATCGGACAGATTGAATTGCCAGCAATTGATATCTCTCCTTTTGTAGGGAAGAAAGTCAAAGTTGCATCTGTGAAAGAGTATGAAGGTAATTATGGGTTCTATATTAAAGTAGAGACTGAAGTTATTGCTACTTTAGATGTTAAGGATCAGAAGACCGGTCAACTGATAGAACTTAAAGCCAGTAGGATCTTTGGACTTCAGACTGATGCTAATGAAAATGTTGGCTGGGGCGAGAAAACTAAATTAGGAATGTTTCTCAAGAAGAAAAATGTTAAACATTACAGAGACCTAGTTGGTGTTGAAGTTGTTGCCACGTCAGTTACTAACGAAAATGACGGTAAAGACTATCTTTCCTTTAATTAGGAAAGTTTTTATTTTTTATTTTCAAAAATGAAATTAATGATCGAAGTGGATATCAGTGAACTTGTAGGTAAATCTAAAGAGTTAGATCTAACTAAGTTATTAGAGATGTATCAAGATATTCAAGCAGGAAAAGAAGTTAAGATTTTTAATAACATGATCACGATCAAAAAAGTGGAGGATAAGAAGAAAAAATGATTAATGTAGAATGGGTCTTCCCTATCACAGCAGGAATTCTAGTAATTGTAGAAATTATGCTCATTATTGCAGTAAGAGATTTAACTAAATCTATTAAGAAACTCAATGCTGAGACACAAGATAAATTTAATTATCTGGTTGAAGAGATCACTAAGAAGTTTAAAGGATTAGTTGATCTAGCAGTTGCTTTTGGAAAGACTAAGGAGAAAAGAAAATGAGCGGTGGAAGATGGAATTATGCTAATGAAAATGAGTTTGATGAATTGATTAGTTTCCATGAAATGTTAAAGAGATCGCTAGAATGTTTAAAAGAGTGCTTATCTTGTGTAGATTATGTTGAGAGTGGAGATTCTTCTAAAGAAGAAATGAAGGAAGAGATATACAATAAATTATTAAATTTAGGAGATCAGACGTGGGGATAATTAGAAATGAAATCTAGAAAAGGTTGGGAAGTAATTGAAGTGTATGAAGAAAGAAATCTTTTAATGAATCTGTTAGGCTTAGTGCGTTATAGATTAACTATTTTTGAATACCGAAATGGTGTAGCTTATGTTCATAAATTAAAATCATGGAGGCAATATTAAAAAATGATAGATAGCAATTTTATTAAAGGACTAGAGATAGAAATCAGACGTGAAGAAGAGGATTTTAGAGACCTGATGAATGATTTTGAGTTTGTTAAAGAACTCAATAAAGAACTCAGTTTAAAGTATCAGGATTTTGTAGACTCTTTGCCTAAGTTAGAAGAGTTAGATATAATTATTAACATTTTGAAAGAAAACTTAAAAACATTGAGTTTACCGTCTAGAATTGAACATATTAATAAAAGAATTTTTCAGTTAACTCGGTTTAGATCAGCAGTAGTACTTCTAGAGAAAGATGATCCTGAAAGTAAACCTATCAAATATGAGGAACTATTCAGAGGAAAAGAATGAAAAGTCATTATTTTATAAATAAAGAAGGAGAATTCTGGCTGATCCGATGTAGAGAAACTGGTGGAACTTTTTCTACTGCTGTCTGGTATTATGGTAAAGTTACTGATCAGGAATGTCCTTGTTGTGGGAAGGTAGTTGAAAGATGAAAATTATTGTATTCTCTCCTACCAGTACGATCTTAACTCTAGAACCTGATCAACCTTTAGGAGGAGCAGATTCAGGATTACTTAGAATGATCGAGGAATTGGGCATATATCATGAAGTTATTGCTTTTGTGCCGGTGAAGAAAATGTCTAGTGGGGTAGGAGAGACAGTGTTTATTCCCTTTGAACAGATTTTCGATTTAGATTTAGAATGTGATCTGTTCATTCATTATCGTAAAGTATGGGTTATTCCTAATAATATCCACTATAAAACAGCAGTTTTCTATAGTCAGGACACAGTAGACACTCCTTGCTTTTCAGGGCTCAAAGGTTCTAGAAACGTGTTTGATGTGTATTCTAGAATCTGGGTCTTATCTGAGTTCCATAAGCAGAACATGAAAGAGATGTTTGATATCCCTGATGAGAAGTTCTTTATTCTAGGAAATGCTGCTGATCCTCAACCGATAGCAATAAAGAAACCATTACAATTTATTTATGCTTCTACTCCGTTCCGGGGATTAGATGTACTTCTTAAAGCATGGACTTTTATTATTGAAAAGTATCCAGAAGCTACTCTGCATATTTTCTCTAGCATGAAGATTTATGGGGCTGAACAGTTAGACGATCTTCACTTCGGAAAGATGTTTAATGACATGAAGAACGGTAGATTTAAAGGATTAGTTTTTCATGGAACTCAGTCTCAGAAAGAGATGTTAAAATACATGAACACATCGTTCATGTTATTATATCCAAATACTTATCCAGAAACTTTTTGTAATGTGATTATGGAAGCTAGGGCGTGCAGAACTCCATTTATTACAACTGATCTAGGAGCATTACGAGAAACCGGTTTTAAAGCTGGTTGCTATATTGAAGGTAATGCTAGAACTCATGAATATCTTCAGAAATTTTTAGATATTCTTGATTTCATAATTAAAGATGATAATTTTTATAAGTTTTTACAGAATGGATGTTATCCTATCCGAACATTTGAAGATTATAAGGAAGACTTATTAAGCGAGATTAATAAGATTAAGTCAGGATTAATTGGATTTGGATTTGAAGACGATGGAAGAGAATAATATCAATACTCAGGAATATTGGGACTTGAATTACAGCAGAGGTTTTTATCAAGATAATTCTTCTCAGGATTGGGCTTTTAATCATGAATTTATTAGACGAGCACTGCCTCAGAAACCTTGTAGAATTTTAGAATTAGCCTGTGGTTTAGGACATAATGCTAAATTTGTTGCTAGTTTAGGTCATTCTGTTATTGCTACAGATTTTTCTCATGTAGCTATTGAAGAAAATAAAAAAAGATTTACGGATCCAAAAATAAGGTATGATTGTTTAAGTCTTGAAGAAGCAACAGATTTTTTTATAGGTTTAGATGCAGTCATGGCTTTTGAAATAATTGAACATTATAAAAAACCTTTAATTCCTCTATTGAAAATCAGTAAATGTTTAAAAGAAGGAGGATTATTTATTTTTTCTGTACCTCATGAACATGGTCATTATGGGGTTTGGTGCCAGCATTATTCATTATGGAATTATGATCAATTAGGAAAAATGCTGTTCATGGCAGGATTTAAACAGTTTACTATTTTCAAGACAGATTTTTCTCATGAGAATATAATGGGGGTGGCAGTGAAGTGACGACTTGGATCTGTAGTAATTGTCATAAAGAATTCTCAATGTGCCGCGATAGTCACAAGTGTAATAACAGAAAAGTTTGTAAAGATTGTTTCTATAAATTAACTGCTAAAAATAAATGTAAAAAGATTGTATGGAGTGAAGAGGAAGAATGATCAGGTCTAAAAATTGGAATCAGGCTAGGTGCGATAATTGTAACAGCTGGCATTTTGCTTTGCAATTAGATGAGAACCTCAATATCGTTGAGATAAAATGTTGTAAATGCGGTCGATTAGAAAAACCTAGAACTTTAGTCCCAGTCTTAGAGATGAAAAAGGATAAAGATATTATGCTTTGTGGTGATGAATCATGAATCAGAAATTTAGTGAATTTCTGGAAAGTCTTGTTTTAATATTAATCGGTGCTAGTCTAGCTTTGATAGTTTGTTTAAGTTTAAATTATTATAACATTACTCCTTTTAGTCAGCCAGAAAGAGAAGATTGTTCTAGTCTTTATGATGGGTGCTGGGCACAAGTTCAAGGAGGTAAAGGAGGAGACTGGATCAGTATAAATATTGAAGGAATGAGTTTTGAAAGAGCTTATGAAGTGTGCCGGCATGAAGTAGGGCATGAGATTTTTGCTGAAGTTTGTGAAAAGAATATGACTAAATGTTTAGAGGTTGAATGATGGAAAAGAAAAAAGTGTATTGTAAATTGTGTGGCAAGATAGAACAGTATTGTAATTGTGCTGGAGATGAAGAATATGATGAATAGAATACTTATTGCTGCACCGATCGGGGGAAAGAAACAATATTCTATCTTAGACTGGTTAAACTGGATTGCTGCTCAGGATTATCCTAAAGATCTGATTGAAGTTTGTGTCTGTGTTAATGGGAAAGATAACGAAGAAGTAGCAGATTTATTCAGGCAAACATCTATCAATTATCAAGACGGAACTAAGAAAGAAATAATTACTTTAGTCCTGCCTGAAAGCAGTGAATTATCTGTTATCCAGAAGATCACTTATTCCAGAGAGATGATCAGAAGGTATGCAGTGGAAAAAGAGTTTGATTATATCTTTTTCTTAGATACTGATACTATCCCTTTCAGTAAAGATGTTTTAAGAGTTTTACTCAACCACGAGAAAGAAGTTATCTCCGGACTATATTGTTACAAAAATACTAAACAACCAGTGATCATTGATAAAGATACTAATACCAATATTTCTTTTGATAAGTGTAAAGAATTAGTTAAGAATGAAGAAATAACTGAAGTGTGGGGGTTTGGATTCGGCTGCTTATTACTTGACAGATCAGCATTCAAAAATAACGCTTTTGATTATGATCTGTTCGGAGAAGAAAGAACTGATGATTTTGGATATTGTCATGTGTTAGAGCATCAAGGAATAAAGAGATGGTTTGATCCAGTAGTCTTATGTAAACATTTAGTTGATCCTTGTGTCAGTCCAAAAGAGCATGGAACAAAACTTCCTTTTATGATTAAATAAGAGGGTTTAATTCCCAACAGATTAATAAAGATTAAAAGGATTATATCCTTTATGGTGAGGACTAAAACAGAGGTTAAGTTGAAGATTGGTGAATGGATTGATCAGCATGATGATTCATTCACAACTAAAGAGATTAAGAATGATTTAGCACCGATATCAAAAGGGATTTATCTTAGTCCTTATCGACTATCAAAATTAATTCAAGCCACTAGAAAAGTAGAATTTGACCATAAAAAAAAAGAATGGAAAATTAAAATCAAACCGTTTGAGAATTTAAAAGGAGATTAAAAATAATGCCACGAGTTAGAAAAGAAGAGTACAATGAATATATGCGTAATTATATGAAGAAGAAAAATAGAGAAAATAGAGGACAGCCGATATTAGAAGATGATTTTGATGCTACTAACATTTCTGGTAAACCAGTATTAGAGATTAATTCTGCTGCTAAACTAGTCAGAGAAACTCAGAAATTACTTAATAAAAATCCAGATTATAATGGGGATGAAAATGATCCTGTACTTCAAACGATAGCTAAATATTCTAAATATATCCCTCTAGTAGTAGAATTTATGAAAGGGTTTTCTGGATCTGTACAGCAATTTAATAAACAAGATCAATCTCCAAAAATTCAGCCTCCCCATGGATGGTTGAACATGACTCCTATGCAGAGATTAAATTATAAGCATACTAGAGCAGAATGGTACAATGCCGGTGAAGCGTATGATATGATGATCGAAACCGGGAATACTAATCCACAGATTAATCATAATTATGTTGATCCTACTTATGGAGAACCACCGCAACAGAATCTTAGACAACTGGCTAGAAAGTACCCAGAACCACCTTTAGTTAAAGATTCTGCTCCAGAAGTACCAGTTCAAGAAGTACAATCTGTAGAAAATAAACCTACTCAAGAATCTCAGTTAGTTTCAGAATTACAAGCAGATAATTTAAAATATATCCATCTGGGTGCTGGGTTTATTAATGGATTAACAGATAAAGAATTTAAAGATCATCTGGATCATATTGATGAACTGATCCTTAAAGCTAAACCTTTTATTCCTTTGATTCCGATTCAAGTTAAGGGGATGATAGTTCAGACTTCAAAAGAAGATTTAGAAACGTTGTTTAAAGAAAAATGTCCTGCCAAATATGAGATGGTAGTTAAAAAGAAGAAACTTGAAAAGTTATTGTTAATGTTTGAAGAACTTAAAAAGACTATCAGTGAAGAGGTTAAATGATTAAAAGATTTTATGAAAATACCACCGTTCAGATAAAAATCTGTCCTAAATGTAAAGTTGAAATTGAAATCAAGCATAAGAGAACAAATATTTATTTGTGCCCTTACTGTAATGAAAGAATGATCATTAAAAATAAAGACTATAATGCTCATAAACCTCTCTTCTAGAAAAGTATTTAAAGATTAATGATATCCCTTAGTAGATTACTATGGAAGACTCACTTAAACGTAATATTTTGAAAATCGGTGTTTTTGCCGGTTTATCGTGGTTAACATACAAACTAATTAAAGGCGTTTCTGAAAATAAATCTGTGCCTGTAATAGTTAAAGAAACTATTGCTCCTGTTGTTACAGTCGTGAATGAAGTTAAAACTGCTGCTAGAAAATTAGTTAAGGGATCTCCAGAAGCTAAAAAGTTTATGGCAGATATGAGAGCTAAGAAAAAACCTAAAACAAATAATTCAGGTAAGGCTATGACTGATGATGAACATAAACAGATAAAATCGTTTACGGTGAAACCTTGAATAAAGAAATTCCGGCTGAGATTAAAGGAGCTATTAATGGTGTTTTTGCACTTTTAAAATCTGGTGATTTGCCGGAAGCTATTGCTAAAGCCGTTTTTCCTAGTGATAATAAACCTTGTAGTGCTTGGAGTTTCTCTAATAGATTATTTGTAGCTATTGAATGGATCCAGAATAAGTACCCCTCTGAGATGTCTAAAGAAGATAACGGTAAATTTTTATTTTCAAAATTAAGTGAAGCTTTTGAAGAAATGGATTTTAGAGGTAGAAATCAGTGGAAAGAAGTTAAAAGAGAAGTTAAAAGTAAATCTGTTCCTTCTTATATTCTTGCCCCTAACATGATGAAATTTAATAAAAGAAGTTATGTTGATGATCAAGGTAAAAGAATAAATCTAAAGAAAGGCGAGAAAGCACCAGAAGGAAAAGAAGAAAAATCTGAAGAAATATCTATCCCGGTATCTTTTAGAGGAGTACCTGTTTTCAGTGCTATTGATACTTTTGGTAAGGAAATAATCTATAAACCTTTAAAACTCCCGGAATTACCTTATACTGCTGTAGCTGAATTTCTAGAAATAAAAATAATACCTAAATCATTTAAAAATGATTTTTACGGAAGTTATAGTCCTAGTGCTAAAGTTATTGTGTTATGCACTCCTGATCAAACAACTTTCTTTCATGAATTAGCTCATGCTGTTGATGGTTATATTCTTTCTTTTTCTGGTAAAAAACTTAAAACCGGACAGCAGATAGATCAAGAATTAGTAGCACAATTTTCAGCTAATGTTATCGCCTATATTAGGGGATACAAAATTAAAGAGTCAACTTCTTACACTAAAAGGTACATTGAAGGTTATGCAGGAAAAGATGCTGATCAAATTGTACTAAAACTTATTGCCCGAATTGAACGGATTGTAGAATTTATAGTAAACTTTAAACAGGCTAAAAGCCCTATGCGGCAAATGGAAGATAAAACTAAGGAACCTAAAAGTCAGACAGAAAAATTAGCTGATAATCCTAAGAAGGTAAAACATGGAAAAAAATAGAATAATTAAAGCGATCTTAGTAGGTGCTGCTTTAGGTCTACTTACAGAATTTATTGTTCGTCCTTATATTGAGAAACCTTTAGAAAAGAAAGTTAATGAGGTTGTTTAATGTTTAATTCTTCTAAAATTGCCGGAATTTATGATAGATCACTTTTCCCTAAAGTAGAATCAGGAGTTACTCCAAAACCTTCTTATTTCGCTGAAAAAACGATTAATCAATCTGGTGATGTAAATGTCCAGATTAAACCTAAAGATCAAGCTAATCCTCTGCATTACGTTATTGGTGCTGTTATTGTGGTAGGTCTAGTTTATTATGCTAGTAAGAGGTTAGATTAAAGTGGTTGAAACCGGATTAGTTATTGATGAGAAAGAGTTTTTATCTCTCCCAACTAAAAAGCAAATGGGGATTTTATACCAGAATCAAGTAGAAACTTTAAGATTAATTAGAGGATACACTTTAAATCAAAGAGTACAATATATTTTAATTTCTGCTGCTATTACTGGAGTAGGTTTATTATTTAGTATCGAAATGGGGATAATATAAAAATGTCAGTCACTAAATCTATTACTTTAGAACCGGCTTTCTATGGTGAGAAAACAATCATTATCGCTAAATCGGGCTATGGAAAATCTTATACTGCTAGAGTTATCGTTGAAGAAGGCAGAAAATTAGGAAACTCTTTTGTTATTATTGATCCTCAAGATGCTTATCTTAACATGCCTGAATTTTCTTATATTGATGTCACTAAAGTTAAGTCTGCTAAAACCATGGCTTTAGTTATCGCTGCTAGTCACAGAAATGTAGTTATTCAAGTGAAAAGGTTATCTATCGACGATCAGAATAAATTTTTAAAAACTTTCTTAGAAGAGTTCAGGTTACATTTACAAAGAGGAATTCAAACTGTAGTTATTGACGAAATGCACAAATTTGCACCTGAAAGTGAAAAGACTGATTCTAAAGAAATCGTTAGAGGAATGTTTCAAGAGAACAGATCTGATGGATTAGGGATTATAGGTATTAGTCAAAGACCGCAAAGAATAGATAAAACTTGTTTGTCTCAGGCAGATAATTTATGTATCGGTAGAGTTACAAGTTATCGAGATAAAGAAGCTATTAAAAATTATATTGATGATCCTAATGATTTAGACAAAATTAAATCTCTTGGAAAAGGGGAGTTTTATTTTTATGGTTTTGATAATGATACCCCGATTGTTGAACAGGTCCGAGAATCTGAGACTGAACATTCAGGATCAAGCCCAAAAGACTTATTAAACGAAGATTCAATGTTATACCAAAAGAACATAAAAAACTTTTATAATGGAGACATAAAAATGACGGATAATGTAAGTGCTGGATCAGGAGCTTTAGGTAATGTACTTCCTTCTAAAGAAGGGTTCATGAATTTAGCTGCTCTTGGTGCAAAAATGTCTCTAGGATTAGCTGCTGGTGGATTGGTTGGAACTTTTGTAGGATCGAAATTCCAGTCGCCTATTCCAGTAGTTTCTTCTAGAACTTTAGGAGCTGCTGCTTCTACTGTGGTTTTGTATACTGGATATCGAATGCTCCCTGAAGGAACATTGAAAGATGTCGCTAAGTATGCTACTGCTGGATCTACTGTTTTCACAGTAGGATCGTTGTTAGGTGATTTGATTGTAGTATCAAAAGTTCAAATGCCGAACATTGTGAATTTTGCTTTAGGATTAGCCACTGGTGCTGCACCTCAAAATGCAGGCAAACAGTCTGAAAGCGGATCTGAAGTTGACTTGAATACTGCTATGGCTTAGGTCATAAAAGTAAATTAATTTTGGATTTTAAAAATTAAAAAAGTAATATAAAAATTGGAGATAAAAAGAAAATGCCGCAAGGACAAGGTTTAGTGAAGTCACCCTTCACCATCGATAAGAACTCTACTGGTAGCACTTGGGTTACCGCAGATTTCGCTACAGCTGCAAGCTGGACTACTGTTTTAGAGTACGCTGTACCTTTAGGAATGGCTATTGAGATCACGCCCGTTAATTATCATTTCGGTGATTATAACGCTACTGATGCCAGTACTGCTATCACTGCTGGTCAGACTAGAATCCTGAAACAGAACGCTAATGGCACTGAATCTAGAGAGATTTGGTCAGGAGCCAATGGAATCTTTAAGGATATTGGTGACGAATTCCAAAGACCTAAGATCAGAGTTCCAGTAGTAGTGAACGCTTCTCAGAAGATCGTAGTTCAAGTTTATAGTATGGGTACCACCTTTGATAGTGCTTCTAGCAACTATTATATCGAGTGCATCCAGTACTATGAAGAGATCTAAGTAGAGATTAAAAGATTATTTTTTATTTTTTTATTTTTCTCAGGGATTAATTAGAAAAGTATTTAAACACTTAAATTATCCTTCTTGTTATGGGTGCTATAAAAAATATTTTTGAAAATATAGGCAGTGTCTTTAAGTCTGCTGATTCTAAAGTCATTAAAACAACTTCTAAGACGTTAGGTTCTAGCGCTAAATTGGTTTCTGGTGGTCAGACAGTTTTAAAAAGTTCTGCTCCAGCCGTTTCTAAATCTGTTAGTCCTACTTTAATTAAAGTCGGTAAAAATGCTGCTGTTGCTACAGGTATTCTTGGCGGTGTTACTATTGCAGGAGCAAAAATTTATGATTATGTTGGTGATCAGTGGGCAGTCACTACAGTTCAAAGAGAGAACGAAAATACTCTCAATTTAATGGATAAAGAGAATAAAACTACTAAACAAGCTCAAGATAATCAATTAGCATATTTAAAAGGATTAGCAGAACTGAGAAATTCTGGAGTAGATTCCAGTACTTTAGGAGCTTCTGGCGGTGCTGGAGACAGTTTATTTCCAGTAAGCACTTCTGGAGGAGATCAAACTGCTACTGCTTCTTCTGATACCTTATGGTACGTCCTTGCTGGAATTACTATTCTAGGTATTGGAGCATATACATACACGCATAGAGGTAAGAAATAATGACACCGCCACAATTATTAGACACAAAAACAGCAGATGTAATGAAGACGATAATTTCTCAAGAAGATGAAACTAAAGATGAAAGATATTATTTAACAGAATATTTTTCACAAAGACCAGCATTAAACGCTATTTTTGCACCTGCTTTATCTGGAAATGATGCTGCTGATGTTGCTGAGATTGTTGCTTTAAATATCGCTAATAAACATTTTGAAGTTCTTGGGACTAATGCTGTTACTGCCTCTGTTACTTTTGATTCAACTAATGCCGGAATACTTTTAACTTCTGCCGGAGCTAGTGCAGATCAAGTTATTATCGCTCCTCATCTTGATACCAATCAGACTGCATGGACTAATGTTAAATGGGGTACAGAAAATCAGACTGAATGGACTGCTTCTTTAAAAACTGGTGCTGCAATAACTACTGTACAATTATGGGCTGGACTGAAATTAACTAATACTGGCGTTATTGCTACTGATGCAGATCAAGTTTTCTTTAGATACAATACTACTGATAATGCTGTTGCTGTTTGGCATGTAATAAGTTCTATCAATAATACTGATACAGATACCACAACTGCTGTTGCTGTTGCGGTTGATACTCAATACAAATTTAAAATTACTATTGATTCTAGTAGAATAGCTCGATGTTACATTAATGATGTTTTAGTTTACACCACTACCGCATTAAAGAATGATGTTGATTTAATTCCGTATGTAGGTGTAGAAGCTTTAGATACTGCTGCTGTAACTGCAATTCTTAACTATGAAAAAATAAACAGGGTACTTTTTGAATAAAATGGAAGAGTATACTATTGGGATAGCTTCAGGATTTCAAGTATCAGGTAAAAACTATTTCAGTAAGAATTTCACGACTTTAAAAGAAGCTCAAGATCATGTTAAAGAATTGATGTTAACTCCATTAAGAGAAGAAACTAAAACTGTACTGGTGAAGGATAAAAGTGTCAAAAAATAAAAGTATTTATGGTACTTCTGGACTATTACTAGGTGCTGCATTAATTGGTGGATATATTCTGTATAAATCTGCTACTTCACCTAAAGAAGGATCTCCGGGCGGATCTCTTGGCGGTACTGATGATTTACTTGAACAGCAAGGATTTAATGAAGATCCTAGCGCTATACCTCAACAATCTTATTTTACTCCTAACGATCAACCTCAGTACGATCCCGGATATTACATTATTACTCCTGAAGGTCAAGTTGTACCTCAAGGAACTCAAGGAGCAGGTACAGAAGGAGGAGTAGGTCTTCCTGCTAATGTACCTATAGCTTCTACCGGGACTGGATCACTTTTTCAAGATGCTTCAGCAGTAGGTGGTGCTTTAGGTGCTAATATTTTCTTACCTTCTGTTGCAAAAAGAATCAACAAATTAGTAGACACTAAATATATTGCTGATGCTCTGCCTAAAGTTGAAGAATCAGCATTTAAAAAGTTCGTTAAGGATCCTTATAACATTAATGATCTATCTGTAAGTAAAGCTGAAAAAGCTGGGACTAGAGAAATTGCAGAGTTAGGGATAGATAAAACAGGAAAGACAGTTTTAAAAACTGTTCCTAAGTGGGCTTCAGTAACTAAAACTGTTGCTAATTTCATTCCTCTAGCTGATATCCCTATTGGCGCTGGATTAGACGTTTATTTTTCTAAGTATGAAGAAGATCCTAATAAAAAAATTGACTGGTGGAGTGCTATAAAAGCTAATACTGCTGGTGAATTAGCTCAATTAGGAGTTACTGCTGGTGCTGCTGCTTCTGCTAGTGTTGTACCTGTTGCTGGTACTTTAGCTGGTGGAGTTGGTGGATTTGTAGTAGGAACTTCTGCCGATATTGCAACAACCGAACTTTATTATAAACAGGCTGGTAAGACTTCATTATTCTCAACATCAACTCCAGCAAAAGTAGAACCTGCTGTACAACAATCTCCATCTTCTTCATCCTCCTCTGCTAGTTCAAAAGTTAATCAAGTGTTTTATTCTAATCCTTTAAATACTTCTTCAAAACCTAGTACTGCTTCAGTTAAAACTTCTACTCCTGCACCATCTCCTGCACCTACAGCTAAAGCAACATCAATAGTAAATCAGGTATTCTATTCTAATCCTTTTAATACTTCAAAAGCTCCTGCACAAACAGTGAGTACTCCTGCTAAATCAACTCCAGCAGTAGCACCTAAAGTATCAGTAGTATCAAAAATATCTTCAGCAGTTTCGAATCTATTTGGAGGATCTAAGAAGAAAAAATGATGACTAAACTTAACTCAGATTTACAAACAGCACAGGACGCTATTGACGGTCAAGGCAGTAATAATGTGGGACTTAAACCTAGGAATTTAATGAGTAAAAAAGTCACAACCCCCGACAAAATCTCGTTATCTCCTATTAAAGAGTTCCCTAGTTTATATGCTCGAATAGTTACTCCTGAAGATATCCAGTTTTCAAGAGCACTAAATCAGTTTTCAATGTCTCAAGATCCGAAAATAGCGGTTAGTTCTCAATTAAATAATCGAATCAATCTTACTTTAGACGGTGAAACAGTTCAAGGAGGTACAAGGAAATCTATATAAACTTTAGATTACTTAACATAATAACATGGTTCAACCTCCTCCCAAATCACAAGAACAATTAGTAGAACAGAAAATAACTCAACAGGTTACAATTGCAGCTGGAGTTACTACTGTTACTTCAATCACTATCCCCGCTAATGGTAAAGGATATCTTAAGGGATACGGATATACCTGGTACACTTCTAACACTTATCAGTTACGTGCAGGAAACTTTGTACTTCCTTCTAGAACAGATCAAGAAGGATCTACTTCTATCCCGGTAATTTATGGAAATCCATTCCCGGTAAATTCTGGTGAAACCATTTCATTAAGTATTACTAATGGAGATTCTGCTGAACATACTTATGATATCGTCTTTTATGTTATCACTAACAGAATCATTCAAACTAATTCTACTGGTGGAGAATTAATTTTAACAACCGGCGGCGGTGGTGGAAGTGTCAGCGGTTCAGTAATTATTTATAATTCTACTTTAACTACTGCTGCGAATGTTACTGCAAAAGGGTTACAGGTAGAAAATAATGCTCCTGCTACTTTATTAGACGGTACTAAGTCAGTAACTTCAGCAACCGCTTCAGCTTTAGCTTCTACAGTAACAATTAAAAAAGGTGTTTTGGTTTCTGCTGATGATGCTAATACTGATGTTGTCTATGTAGGTAATGCTACTTCTCAATCAATAAAATTATATGCTGGAGATGCAGAATTCATAGAGATAGATGATCCAGCAAAGATTTATGTAAAAAAGAATGTCACTAATGTAACAGTAAATTACCACGCCTCTTAATCATGGGATATCTAGCTAAAGCAAGACTTCAGAAGACAGTCTATGCAGGGACAAGTTGCACCGGTTCTGACGGTGCTTCTAACCGTACTTTAGTTCATACTAAATCTTTATTGTCTGACTCTTTAGTGATCAACGGTAGATCAGTATTGATCTCTGGAGCAGGAAACGATTATACTGTCTCAGGAGCAACAATAACTTTTTTAACTCCAGTATTCAATACAGATACGATTATGGTGCTAGCATGATGAAATTCATTAAAAGAAGTGTTTTGATTTTAGGACTGATTTTATTATTTACTTCTTTAGTTTCTGCTATAGATTTCAATCCTAACGGTGATATAAATTCGAGAGGAATATGGGCTTTAAAAAATTCAACTTATATCACTACTCAGAACATCACAGTTAATCAATTAAATTTAACCGGTCCTGTATACGGCTTAGATAATAAAACTACTCTTGATTGGACTAATCTTACTGGATATCCTGTTGCATGCCCTAATAATACTTTTATTTCTCAATTAGGAGATTCTGTTGTATGCTCTGCAACTGCTAATACCAGTTTAAATTGGAACGGTGTAAGTTCTAGTAACACTACTCAATTCTCTACTTCAGGAAGTGTTCTAACCATCTTAGAATCATGGCTGAATGCTGGATGGTGTAAACTTACTGGATGCACTATGACTGGTAGTATCGCTATGGGTGGAAGTAATGTAACGAATATCAGTCAAACAACTTACTCTAATCCTTCAACTTCAACATCATGGAGAACTTATGTTAATAGTACTGGAGCATTAATTACTGAGGTAGTATCTTAATGGAAACTAACCAAAAAATAACTTATGGACTTATTGGTTTTTTAACCGTAGTGATGGCTGCTTTCGGTGGAACTGTCTACCTTTCTCCGGATCAGTTAGATCATGCTTATGTTTGTTCTGTGACTGAATCAGTTGCTTTCTTTGATAAATTAAGTTCAACTTTTAAAACTGGGTACTACACTGATGATCAAGGAGCTGTTAAATCTATCGTCTGTAAAAACGGTACATGGATAAGTTTAAAAAGTTATGCTGCTTCTAAAGGAGTTAGTATAGATTCATTACTACAGAAAAATAATGATGTTCAAACAAGTTCACAATTATCTTATCGATGTGATAAGGTTGAATGTAAAGTGATATCATAATGACAAAAGCAAAAATAACTGAGAAATTCAGTTTTAAAGGTTGGAACTTCTTAACTTTCCTAAAAGGAAGAAAGAAGCTTTTAGTTGCAGCAATAGGAGCTGGCGTTACTTATGCAATCACCCAGAATGCAGCCTTAGCAGGAGTTTTAGGAGCTTCTGCTGAACTTCTTTATGCTGTATTAGACTACTATCTTAAAGAATAGAGGTAAGTCATGAAGAGATCAACCTTTTTCATCAGTACTACTTTTATCATCTTAGTTCTACTTCTTTATCCGGCATTAGCAGCAGCAGAAAAGAATGACTTTGGCTTGATTTCAGTAAATTCTTCTTCTGTTAAAGTTGAATTCTTGACTCCAATAATTTCTGAAACTAAAATTTTAACCGTCGATAATAATACTGTTGAAGTAAAAGCTAAATCTCTTAAAGAGTTACAGAACTGTATTATTTTAAGTAATTCTAAAATTACTGTTGATGTTGATTCATGTCCTGAATTAGAAAAACAGGCAAAGATTAGTTTTAAAGGAATAGAGTATAAAAATCCTAGAGTCTTTAGAAATGGTCTATGGGTAAAAGATATAAAACCCATTCAAGTGAGCAAGAATGAATATTATATTACTGTTGATGGTTTCTCTACTTGGGAATTAAAAGATTCAACCTTCAACGGTACTTTCAATAATATGACTCTTTATAGTGGAGCTTTAGGACTTCTAGCTGATACGGTATTCTCAATGAATGATGATTGGAACAATACTAATGTAACCAGCACCGATACAACTCAAGATTATACCTCTTATAGTAGTAATGGAAGTTTAACTTACATTGAATATCATACTGACTCTAGAGATCCTGCACACAGCGCATGGTATCAAGATTATTTAAGAATGGGGTCTGAATACAATTGGGTCGAGATTCCAAATGGAACTATTCTAATCAATCCAAACAACACGTGGAGTTTTGGAGGAGAATTTAATTTTAAAAGTAATAATAATCAGTTAATGGGAAAGCCAAATTCAGCTTCAAGTGGCTCTAATTTAGTGTTAAGTATTGGAAGTAACAATAAGTTTTCATGTAATTGCTTAAACTCAACAGGTAGTTCTATTGGAATATCAGGGACAACCAATGCTAGTATAGACGGAGTAACTTACTATAATATTAGTTGTGTCTATAACGGAACAAATATACTACAGTATGTTAATGGAAATATTGATGGCACAAGCACCGAAGTAACCTGTAATAGTTCATATAATTCTAGCTTTGGAATTGGTTCTTCTTTTGGAACATCAACCACTGTACATCATGGGAATATTAGAAACACTTTTTATTATAGAAGAACACTAAACAGTACGGAAGTAACTAACCCTTATTCAGCAAACTCAACAGATTTAATTTTTAAAATCCCTTTAAATGATACTAATG
>Ga0172379_10004615_pt1 | contig 20078 bp, 22 predicted proteins | sample GrowelOW334metaG_FD_119756 | JGI IMG/M metagenome (GOLD analysis project Ga0172379, IMG submission 119756) | Groundwater microbial communities from an aquifer near a municipal landfill in Southern Ontario, Canada - Groundwater well OW334 metaG | ecosystem: Environmental > Aquatic > Deep...
TATGCTAAAAACAGGAATTATAGCCCCGAAATTCGAGGCGCTAGATCAAAACGGGATCGAACATAAATTATCGGAATATCTTGGCAAATGGATTTTATTATATTTTTATCCTCGCGATAATACTCCTGGCTGTACGATAGAGGCTTGCGCCCTCAGAGATAATTATCCGCATTTTCAAAAAATTGATGCGGTTATTCTTGGAGTAAGCACTGACTCGGTCGCTAGTCACGGTAAGTTCGTACAGAAATTTAATTTACCTTTCACGCTTTTGGCCGATAATGATCAAAAAATTGTTAAAGCTTATGAAGCGAACGGGTTATTGAGGAGGGTATCATATCTAATTAATCCAGAAGGGAAGATCGCTAAAACTTATGAAAAAGTAAAACCGTCTGAGCATGCAGAGGAGGTTTTGAAAGATTTAGCAATTTTTAGGAAATAATTGTTTTAATAATAGCTATAAACATACAGCTTGTATTTACAAAGTTGCTTGTTTTGTGATAGAGTAATTTTGTCAAAATAAATAAAAATTAGGAGAGGTGCCAGAGCGGTCGAATGGAACAGTCTTGAAAACTGTCGTCGGTGCAAGCCGACCGTGGGTTCGAATCCCACCCTCTCCGCCAAGACAATAAAGTATCGGATGACCCCGATACTTTATTTATTATTAGATACAAAAGATGTTGAGGCGGTCTATTTAGTTGAAATTGATAATTTTTAGTCAAAATACCCAACATTTATGGGTAACTGTAATTCAGAGTTGTGAAATTTTTTTAGAAATTGTATAATGATAATATATCTACTAAATATATGTCTAATAGCACATTGTTCAAATTGCGAGCTAGCGAGCTGGCAACCGAAGCACAAGTTGAAACCAGATTATTGGCAAAATTATTTGCTGATTTAGGATACCCAGATACCGCAATAGCTCCAAAGCAACGGCTTCCAAAATTACTAATAAATGATGGGTCAAAAAAGACTCAAGGGGAAATAGATTTTTTACTTTTCGGTAGTGATGGCAATGCTAGGGTTGTTGTAGAGGCTAAGGATCCTAGTAGACCGATCCAAGAAGCATGGGGCCAAGCGGCTAGCTATGCATTAGCTTATAACAAAGATAAACACGAAAGTGAGCGGGTTAGATGGCTTTTGATAACGAATGGGCATATTACATCACTCTTTAAATGGGATAGCGTGAACCCTCTTGTAACTTTAAAATTATCTGATTTTGCAAGCGGCTCTCCGGCGTATGTGACGCTAAGGAGTTATGTAAAATATAAGACTGCCAATGAAACTTCCGTTTCTGCTACAAAGTTTGAAATAGTGACTCCAGGAGAATTGAATAAAATTTTCGAACAAACACATGATTTAATCTGGAAAAAAGAAAAATTAAGTCCAACTGACGCTTTTTTTGAATTTTGTAAATTTATTTTTATAAAAATTCGAGAAGACAAAAAAAGAGAGCAGTTAGATAGAAATACATCTGCGTTTAAAATTCCGCTTACGCTTGAGTGGCTGGATGCCCTCAAGGCAACTTCAAAGCACCCAGTGAGGGATCTTTTTAATGATCTCAGAGATGAGCTGGAAATAGCCATCCAACGTGAGAAGAAAAGACGAATTTTCGACAAAAATGAAACATTCAAATTAAGTGCAGCAACATGTAGGGAATTAATTAAGAGATTCGAGAGGATTAATCTCAGCTCTATTGATGAAGATTTAAATGGAAGAATGTTCGAAGTATTTCTTAATGCCGCAGTACGGGGGAGGGCGTTAGGTCAATATTTTACACCACGCACTGTTGTGGATTTTATGACACGTATTGGCTTAAATAATTCTGATGTAGCCAGCCCACCAAAAATTATTGATGCCTGTGTTGGAACGGCGGGTTTTCTAATTGAAGCAATGGCTTATTTGCTTTCTGGACTGCGAGACGATACTAGATTTACAAATACAGAAAAAGAAGCATTAAGGGAAAAAATTTGTAATGAACAATTATTCGGAATTGAGGCTAACGAACGTGTGGCTCGTATTGCAAGAATAAACATGTATCTTCATGGAGATGGCGGTAGCCATATTTTTTGTGGAGATGGTTTAGATGATGAACCAGAAATTCCAGATGATGCGATCGAAGAGCACAAGCAGGAAATAAAAGGCATTCTTGAAAAAGTAGTGGAAAAAAGTTTTGACCTTGTTCTTACAAACCCCCCCTTTAGTATGAGTTATAACAAAAAAGAGGATGATGAAGCCAGAATTTTAGGACAGAGAGATATCGCGATAGGGATGAAAAGTGCTAAGTCTAACATTCTATTTTTGGATAAATACCATTCATTACTAAAATCGGGCGGTGAAATTTTACTTGTGATTGATGATACAGTATTAAATGGCACCAATCAGCAAGATGTGCGAAAATGGATATTAGATCGTTTTATAGTTTTGGGCGTCCATTCGTTGCCCTTTAATGCCTTTTTTAAGGCCAAAGCAAATATAAAGACTTCTATTCTTCACCTTAGAAAAAAGAAAGTATCCGCCGAGACACAAGGACACATTTTTATGTCCATAAGTAATAATATAGGTCATGATAATTCTTTAAGAAATACTCCCGATAGAAATAATTTAACAGATATACTTGTAGCATACCTGGAGTGGAAGCGTACTGGGAAAATGGAGACCGTCATTAAGGATAATCATGATAAAAATGAGAACTTGGAGTGCCCAGAACAAATTTGGATTTTACCACCAGAACAACTTACCCATGAGCGGCTAGATGCATTTTTTTACGCACCAGAATTAAATAAAATTCGTGACGAAATAAAAAAACTAGAGCAGGAAGGGGCTATATCAATATTGTCGGGTGACGAAATAAAAAGAAAACAGAAAGTTTCTAAAGAAGAGAGACAGGAATGGATTAATTCAAAAATTCAATTAAATTATATTGAAATTAGCGATGTAACCGATTATGGCTTGCCAATAAATCATATAACTAGTCTTTTTGAAAATATTCCTTCTCGCGGAGAATACCAGGTTTTCGAAGGAAATTTATTATATGCTATAAATATTAGCTCAAGGGGGACCGCGATGTTGATTCAGAAAGAATTAGATGAATACATATGTACGTCTGGTTTCTGGGTTATTACTCCAAAGTCACAGGATGAAGGTTTGCTTCTCTGGTATTCACTACGGGGCGATTTGTGCAAAAAACAGGCTTATTATTTATCACAAACGGCGAGCCAACCAGAATTAAAATGGGAGACTTGGAAGAAATATTTTTTAATTCCAATCCCTTTAGGCAAATCCAGGTCAGAAATTTTAGTTAAGTGCAAAGAATTTCAGCGGAGTTTGAAGTATATACTTAATGCCAAGAAAATAAGTATGTAGTCGTGTTGTTAATGGATTAATTGTAAATTTGTTTTTAGTATTTTAATGGTCTAAGCCACTTTAATTTTTTATTAAAAATTTTATTTCGGCATAAAATACTAGTCGTTGTTTAATAGCGTCATTTTTTTATCTTTTAATATAATTTTGCTCCTTAAATTAGCCAACAGTTCTCGCTTCTCAATAGAGCTTCCTTCTTTAAGCACATATCTAGCATAAACCCGCATATCAACTGCGGGTTTATGTTTTTTGTGGGGTTGTTTTTCGTCAAGTACCATATTTTGAAATTTATTTAATCGTTCAACTTCCATTTCCATTCTAGTTAAAATTCCCAATTCATTCATATCAACTTTGTCTATTATCTTTAGAAGTTCAGTTATTAGTTCTTCCTCTCTAATATACTTATTCTTACAGAATCTATCTCTAGCTCTTGAACACCCGTAATAAATATAATGAGCCGTTGTTCCGTCTTTAAGTTTTTTGTATTTATCTTCTGCGGATACTCCCGACCCGCAATGCCCGCAAGTGATTAATTTAGTGAAGGCGAATTCTTTACTTTCTCTTTGAATATTATCTCTTTTAAGTTGAGCTTTAGCTTTTTCAAATAACTCTTGAGTAATTAGCGGTTTATGTTTCCCCTGATACCAATTACCACTCCCTTTCGGTCTCTCAAACACCCCATAGTAAAAAGAGTTATCTAATATTCTGTATATCCCACTAAGTGTTAATGGTTTGTTTCCACGAGTATAGAAATTAAGTTCATGGGTAAGCCAATGATATAATTTCCGGCCACTATATTTCTCATGAGCCACTTTCTCAAACATTTGTTTAACTGCTGGAGCACGGAGTGGATCAACAATAACTTGGCATTTTTTGTCCATTCTATTTTGGTTTAGATATCCTAGCGGGGCAGGACCAACCCATAATCCCATTTCCGCCCTTGTCCTTAATCCTCGTTTAACATTTACACCTCGGTTATCATTCTCTAGCTTGGCTTGTGATCCTAAAATCATTAGTAAGAATTTTTCATTAGGATTATTAGTAAATTTTTGACTAAAGGTTCTAATTTCTTTTAATATCTCCTGATCTATTAAATCTACTATCGCACCAAGGTCTCCGGCATTTCTAGATATTCTGTCCGGTGCCCAAGTAAGTATTGCATTGAATTTACCGTGCTTGATATCGGTCACTAACTCATTAAAAACTTTACGTTGGCCAGTCTCTTTGGCGCTATGGGATTCTCGCCTAATTTCAATAATATTTAGATTCTCCCGAGTGGCCAAATCAAGCATCTCTTTGATCTGACTATCAATTGATAGCACCTGTCTTTCCTCGGATTCCGTAGACTTCCGGGCGTATAGACAATATTTGAGCGTTTCTTGCGACAAGGCCCCCAAATTAGCCCCATCCTGGCCTTTTATGGTCGCATTGGTGCTTAAAACTGTAGTGATTTGGTTCATATGGCTATAGTGTTATAACCAAAGGGATGACGCAAATAACAGGGTAAGTCCAGGAATAGAAGTAGATAAGCTGTAGGTAACTTTTCTTTACTTTTAGGCCTTTTTGAGTTATATTTTAAATGCAAAACTACATTTAGATACGCAAGGATTTTGGTCATTTTTGGCCTATTTTTTCCTATTCATGCACAGGAACGGACATCCCGACCAGCATGAGTAGGAATCCTTGCGGAAACCCAAAATGTAGTTTTGCAACTAGGTCGGGTGTCCGTTTTTGTTTTATATGGGCATCGGACGTTCATAATTTATTAATTAAATAACCTATGAAAAAATGTCCATTTTGCGCCGAAGAAATTCAAGAAGATGCTATTAAGTGTAAACATTGCTCGGCTGATTTGTTAGCCCAAGCATCGGGTGACGGCAGAATTAGCTCTTTGCCATGTAAACAATGTGGCGGAAAAATGATGAAAAAAAGAATGTCAGGCGATATAACCCCATCCTGTATTTTAATGGTTGTAGGATTTTTAGCCGCATTTTTTTCTGGTACCTTGGGTGTAATAATAATTATTATTAGTTTCATTTTAATGATTGTTCTTGGTCTCGCTTCTAAAAAATATTGGGTTTGTAAAAAATGTAATTGTAAAATTGAAAAGTGGTAAATCATTTTTTCCCCAAGAGGATATCTTTAGCAGTTCTTTTTTGGTTAGAAATTATTCCAGATTCCGTATCTCTTTTTTTCTTTTCTTCTATTTCTTTTTCTCGGCATTTTTGCCAATTGCGGATATAGGCCTCATATTCAAGTAATTCATCAAACCCAATTGCCGCTCCGTCCGGTTTATTAGGAATTTCTTTCCCGAATTTAGTGAATTCCTCTTGAAGTAGTCTAGTTCTTTCTGTCCTCCTCTCTCCTTCTTCATTTATAAGTTCAAAGAAAGTTTTTTGTTTGTTGATCGATATAGGGATTTCTTTTTTGTGCACTATTACAACATTACTCGGTTGTTTTTCTTTGTACCTCTTTGAATTATGATTTAAGGCGTATTCTATTGCTCTCTGATCGCCCTTTTTTATATTTTGCAATAGTCCGTATTCGGCCACGTCAGAGATATTGGCCCTGCCTAAATTTTCAGCTTCGTTAGCCTTTTCTCTAAACTTTTTATCTTTTTCTTTAAAGCGGTAGTAGGTTGACCGACTAATTCCGACTTTTAAACACGAGGAATAAACATTGCCAAATTTTTCAATTTCTTTCAGTAGTTTTTGTTTTATTCCGCTGTTAATCATACTAAGCAATCTTAACTGGTTTTTGGCCAGTTTCTTTTTCCCAGCGCTTTAGTATAACCTCAACATAGATGGGGCATTTCTCCATTAGGTAACAACGGCGATTCATTTTGATAGCCGCCATTAAGGTCGATCCGCTGCCACCAAATGGTTCAACAATAAGGTCGCCACGTTTAGTAAGTACTTTGATATAGGGGATTAATATTTCTGTCGGTTTAGTTCCAAAGATTACTCCTTGGCCAGACGATTTTTCATCAGCCGATTTAAATTCGATAAAATCGGTCGGGCATATCTTTTTACCCTTTTCATAGGATTCCCAATGTGGTTTGCCGCTAATAGCATAAAGAGCGGTTTCGTATTCACTTTCTAATAACTCTTCTTCATCTTCGCGATTTATTGCTAATTCATCGCTGGCTCCCACCATCGCAATGTCGTGTTTGTTAAAGAATCGGTATTTAGCTGAAAAGCCTTGGACTCTATTCGGTAGATGCCAAACGATCATATTTTTTACTTTCCAATATTTTTCAATCTCGCCCCAAATGGTTCTTAAGTTTTTCCAATTCTCATAGACAATAATTACGAAACTTTCTTTGGCTACTTTACTGATATTACCCATCCATAACTCGGTGAAGTCATCCGGCAAGATATCGGTTTCAAGATAACGCCTGTTCTTCTTGGCTCCGAAACCGGTTGTTATCCCGTCTTTCTGCTTAGTTTTACCTTTTAGATAATCAAGAATATAGGGTGGATCAGTAAAACACATATCAGCTTTTTCACTGTTCATAAGCTTGAGCATGTCTGCTTCGATAGTGGAGTCTCCGCACAATAGTCTCGAACCGTTTAATTCGTAGATGTCGCCTTTCTGCACCGTGATATTTTGAATATTCAATTTTTCTAACTCTTCTTGAAGATTAAATTGTTCAGTATTATCTTCGGCGGGGAAGATGTTATCTAAATCTTGACTGTTAAAACCAATATCAGACAGAAAGGCTTCATCGAATTCCGCCAAGAGGTCAAGATCAAATTCTCCAGTATTTTTGTTGAGACGGAGATTTAATTCTTTTTCTTTTTCTAAGTCGCTTATTTGAATATAAACAACAGGGACACTTGTCATTCCTAATTCCTTGGCGACCTCCGCCCTGAAATGACCACCGATAATTATATTTTTTCGCTCTGGAGCATTGTTGCAGATAATGGGATCAACTAAACCAAATCTTTTAATAGATTCTTTTAGTTGATCGCTTTGCTCTTTAGAGTGCTTTCGTGGATTATACTCAGATGCTTGGAGTTCATTGATCGGAACTTCGACGATGTTGATTTTTTGATTGTTCATATTATTAAATTATTAATTAGATAATAAAAACGCCCAAACATGTATTCGTACTTGATAAGTATAAATAGATGTTTGGGCGTTCCAAACGATGCTCGATTAAGTTGTTAAGAACATTATAGCATTATTTCTTAATGGGCGCAACAACATAAGTCAACCCTAGTTCTTTTTTGCCGGTTCTAAATATTTTTTTCTTTCTACATTTAGGGCAAGTAACCGAGCTTTCATCGCCAGAATATTCAGTAATTAAAGTTTCTCTTTGGCCGTTGTGTGTCCTTACCATGGCTAGCTTTCGACTATCTAATCTCTTAACAAGTGGCATACCGCAAGCGCAGTGTTCGACTCCATTATTTCTTTGTTGAGCTATTTTTGATTCCATAAATTTGTGCATTAATAATAATTTTAGCTTATTTTTAAGATAAGAACAAATTTCCCTGATATTGGCTAACTTTTAGATTAATAAGAGCCCTTGTGATAAAGAGGGTAAATTATCTAATAAAATTGCTTGATTTTAGGAACTTCACGGAGTAACATTTAAATATTGGCAAATATTATTAAATAAACATTATGCCAGCTAAAAAAAATAAAAATAAAATAGCCGCATTCCTTATAAAGGAGCAATTTAAAGATTCAGAAGAAATTCTAGATAGTTTCGATGAGCTATCATCGGAAGAGATAAAGAATAATGAGGAGTTAATCGGTACGCTTTATTTTCTGGAGTCAAAGAAATGTGAACCTAACTGGCTAAAAAAATTTTTTGGTATAGATAGTCTTGGAGATATCAGCTTTTGTAATTCAAACACAAGGGCTGTTTTTTTAACAAAAACTGACGGCAGAATCTTCGCTATAGTTTTTGGTTATGGAAAGGGCTTGTTAAAAAAAGATGTTTTTGAAGATGATTTTGGATTATTTACAACCCTTAACTTAGTAACGCCAGACACCTTAAGAAGTGTCGATAAAGTAGATTTAGCACTTAGTGGTAAAAAAACTAGAGAGCAACTTATAAAAAGCGGTGAAATAAAAGATTTCGGAATTGATATAGAACAAGATTTAGTCAATGTTGTTACTGGCAAGTGTAGCATGGAAACTTTAGGTGGAATAATAACAGGTAGAGATTCTTTTCATGTTTCCGTCGAGTCTGATTATAAAGAGATTCAGTCATTCTTAAGTGAATATCTTAAATACTATAAAAGTGATGAATATAAAAAGAATTTTAGTTGGATTAATAATATAAGAAAAGTAGATGACAAGACAATTATTTCTCGACTAGACGACGAGCTTGTAAAAAAGATAAAAAGCGAAAATCCAGAAAAAATTTGGTTGGCCGTTCCAGAAGTGATAGAGTGGTCTGGGATAGAGGGATTTAAATATAGTAAAAGTAGCGATGAACAATTTGAAGATCTTTTTTTGAATGACTTTAAATTATTCTTAGGAGATAAATTAGATGATTTGGATATTAAGAAGCTTAAATGTTACTATAATGTTTTTATAGTCTATGATTTTACAAAAAGCGAATTTGCCGACTGGAGTATTTATAGTTGTTTGTATTGTGAGATATCATTAGGGGGTAATTATTATATTTTGAACAATAAAAAATGGTATAAGATTGATAATAATTTTGTTGAGGATATAAACAAGAGGTTTGCTTTAGTGCCAAGAGAAAATCTTGGTTTACCTAATTACGAAGAAAGTGTATTTGCTGGCAAAGGCGATGACAAGGGGGAAGGTGGATACAACAAAAAAGTTTCTGAAGCTGATAATGATTATATACTTTTTGATAAAAAATTAATTTCTATTGGGGGCGGTAATAACAAGATCGAGTTTTGTGATTTATTTTCAAAGACTCATAAAAGGTTAGTCCATGTAAAAATATATGGCGGTTCTAGTGTGTTAAGTCATTTATTCAATCAGGGTCTAGTTTCTGGCGTACTATTTTTGGAAGAAGAAATGTTTAGAGAGGCGGTCAATCAAAAACTAACTACCGATTGTAAACTGTCAGATGTTAAAATCAAACCAAGTGCGAATGACTACCAAATAGTTTTTGCTATAATAAGTTCTTCGGAAGATGAATTAAATTTACCATTTTTTAGTAAGATAGCTTTATCGAATGTCTATAAACGATTAATCTCATTAAATTATAAGGTGGCGATATCTAAGATACAGAAAGTATGAGTAAGGAATCTTTAGAGTTTCATATTAAATCAGACGATTATTTTGGTACATTGGCAACGGTGTTAGATTTGTTGAAACAACAGATTTTTGGAGGCAAAAAGAGCAAATTGAAGGATGCTATGGAAGAAAAAATTGCAGAGCTATTATACCTTCAGGCAAATTATAAAATTATTAAAAAATAAGGAGTATGAAAGAAGTTGGAAAATATTTAAAGATAGTAGATATTGAATGCTGGAAATGCGGTAGACCAATGAAAACCGCGCTAGTTTTAGATAATGGATGCTATAGGGGGCCAGAAGAATTTAATGAACTTGAAATATCTTTAGCTAAACAAAATGGGGTAATTTTGCAGAATCAATTTAGTAAAACTAGTAACGAAAGCTATCTGGCTAGCACATGTAAAGAATGTGGAAATTTTAAAGGTAAATTTTTTCATCACCATTTTCTCTATGAAAATGGCAAGGTTATTAATTTAGATTAACAATGAATTTTAATAAGGTTGTTAGAAATATAGATAGGTCTCTTATTAAAAAACAACCAGCTTCCGTTCATCCTAATTGGATAAAGTATCGATGCAAAGTTTCATATAAGTATATTGTTGATAATATAAAAGATGAATTTAATCAAACGGATTGGGATTTAGTTATTTCTCAGCTTCAAAGATATAATCAGAGATTGTGGCTAAAAAAGAAGAAAAGAAAAAGAAGGCTAGTAATTTTCTATGAAGACAAGGATGAGCTAGATGTTATTTTAAATAAGTACAAAGAAAAACTCTATACTTTTATATCTAGAGAAAGCAAAGATGATAAGATAATTTGTGACTGGATAAGTATTAAGCTGGTAAGATTGTCACAGAAAGGCAATATATTAGCCAGAGATAAGATAGCGATGCTATTAAGATATTTAGTGGATTATTGGGTCGAATTTGATAGAAGCTTTTTTAACTGGAAGGGGTATAATGATCTTATAGATAATCATATCAGCGCCTGCATTAGACGCTTTCGTTATGCCGGGTCATTTATTGGGTATCTATATAGGACATTAGAATACTCTGGCAGAGGATTAAGGCCTTTAGAAAAATTTTCTTTAGATGATTGTACGTTTATTACTAATAAAAGAATTATTGACAAAGTCTCTATAGATAAAAAGACTAAAGAGATAGTAATCTATTAATATAAATGAGAAAATTATCCAAACAATTAATTGGTAAAAGTAAGGAAAGCTTTTTGCTTTCTCTGGAATTATTTAATAAGCCAACAATTGGTTTCAGAATTGAATCTTTCGCGCTGTTATTTATTAATGCTTGGGAGCTTCTTCTAAAATCCTTTATATATGAAAAATCCGATGGCAACAGAAATTCTATATTTTATTTAGTAAAGAAAAATGAAAAAAGAAGGAGCATCACATTAGATCAATGTTTAAATAAAGTTTTTAAGGTCGGCGATCCTGCAAGAGAAAATATTAAATATATTTCTGATATAAGAGATGAATCAGCTCACTTAATTATAGAAGAATTGGAACCTTATTTTTCTAGAGTTTTCCAGAGCGGAGTTTTAAACTATATTGAGTTTATTTATAAAAATTTTAATATCAATTTAACTGAAGAACTAAATCCGGGGTTTATTAGCCTGGTTGGCAGAGAGAAAGATCTAAAAAACTTATCTTTATTAAAGAACAAAGTTTCTAAAGAGGATTTGGATAATATTCAGTCATGGGTCAAAAGATTTAATGGCCTTGAACAATTAGGAAATAAGGGCGCTATCCCGTTGGTTTATAAAGTTGCCCTAGTTAATAACCCAAACAAGGCAGATATAACTTTAAATAATAGTGGGGCGGGAGGTATTCTTACTTCAGCGGTCATTGTAGAAAAAAGTAGAGATTTTGATGAAACGCACCCTTTTTTAACTAATGCCGTTTTAGATAGAGTGAATGAAAAACTTATTAAGATTAAATTAAATATTTACGATTTTCAGGTATACTGTTTTTGTAAAAAAATTAGAATAACGCCTAAAAATGAATATTTTTGGAGTGTCGATCATGCAAGCTCTAGGTATTCGCAAAAATTAATTGATGAAATGACTTCCTATTATTCCGATCATGATAAAAATATTTTAAGATCGGAATATAAAAAATTAAAATCAGTAAAGTATAAAAAATAAGCCATTTATTTATATGAAAACAGAAATAGGAGAATATATAATAGGAGCCTATTTGAAGATAGTTATTGGATGCGACTATGTAGATTATAATGTGAGACCATCGGAAAAGGGGCTAGAGGGATTGGGGGAGCTAGATGTTATTGGAATCAAACTAGAGAAAGGGCATGAAGAAATCTATTTATGTGAAGTTACCACTCATTTAGACGGATTAGTTTATGGATCTAGTTATTCAGCGACAGTTGATAAAATCGCCGCTAAGTTTGATCGACAAAGGAAATATAAAAATAAATATATACCAGATCATTTTAAGGCACACTATATGTTTTGGTCTCCCGTAGTATTACCAGAGATGGAAAGGAAATTATTAAGTGAAGCGGGCAGTAGATTAAAAGATTTAGAATTGGTTATTAATAAAGATTATTTTAATAAAATTGAAGAACTAAAAAAACTTTCTAAAGATACCACGAAAGATTTTGGCAATCCCTTTTTTAGAACTTTACAAATTTTGGGACACGTAGAAAAGAGGAATAAGAAATAATAATTATTAAATATATGGAATCACCGCAGGCGAAAGGATATCTATTCGAATACATTATTCAAGATTTATTAAAAAAATCTGGCTATATTAGTGTGAAAACAGCAAAAATAAAAGGCAGGGGCGGAAATCACCAAATTGATGCTTATGGATCCTTATTGATTCCGACGCCATTTATTTATCCAATACGGTTAATTTGTGAGGCAAAAAATTATGATAAAAATATTGGATTGGGTAAGATAAGAGATTTTGTTGGTGTAATGAAAGATATTTCCGAAAATTATATTGTACGTAAAAATAGTAAACTCGAAAGATTTACGGACTCCGGTTGTTATTTTTCATGTAAAGGGTTCACGATAGACGCTCAAAAATATGCGTGGGCTCAAAACATTTTTTTGGTGTCATATAATGGGATTGATCAACTCGGTCAGATAGAAACCATTTTAGATGAATTTATTAACTTTAATCCCATTAGAGATCTAAGTAAAGATGATCTTTTAAATAAATTTAAATTATACTTTAAAGAAAAGGTTAAGAATCTAGACGTTTCTTTTATTATTGGAATAATAAATAAAACTTATCCCGTAGTGATAGTTGGAAAAAAGAGTTTAAATAATAAAATGAAAAATGGTTTACCTGAACGATCTGACATTCTAAGTGCCACAAAGTCTTCACGGCAAGAAGGTGAATTCGATACGGTTTTTAATTTGAATATATTAAATAGTGAAAATATTTCAGTTTCGGTGCCAAATTTTATTGCAAAAAAGATTATAGATAAAATTGATAGCTCCAAATCTGGTAAAAAAATATTTTCCGTTGATATTCCTGTGCTTTCTAAGATTAAAAGATTCGTAACCGTCAATGTATTCTTGCCAGAGGAAGAAAAATTAAACTATCTTAATGGGTTGGATAATATTAATGCAGAGAACTAGTTTAATAGGTTAAGTTTTTATGCTATATATTTATTATTTTGTCAATTATTAGCCAAAATATTTAATAAAGCCTTATAAATTGCTAAAAGCTCTATAGTGTCTCATTTGTCTCATTTTAATTTTATAACCCGACCCACTTACTTATTTTGAGTTCAAAAAAAGACGCTTAAAATCCCCTATAAACCTCACTAATGGTGGTATCTAACCCAGTTAGCCCGCAGTAAGTCAAAAATAAGGTTAAGCCTTATTTTTTGGTGTCTAAGCGTTCCAAAGTAGGGAAATAAGAGTATCTCTCTGTTTCTCAGGAATTGCATTTAAAAAATCTTTTTTCATTTATGACCATTTTGTCCATATATTTGCATTCTGACATGTGGATAAACGGTAGCCAAATAGTTAATAAAATTACCTTGAAAAATGACAGATTGGAGCGTAAAATTAAAAATATAAAAGAAAAATGCAAATAAATAGAATATTTATAAAATTATGATATACACAGGGATAGCTGTGATCTAGCGCGGATTTGTAATTCAAATAGTCTGGCTATGTTTAAAATAATAATATGACAAAAACAGAGATTACTAAATTTTTAGAACAAATCGAACAGACAAAGGATAGAACAATAGCCATTGTTGATTTTAGCAATGTAACTCATTGGGAAGATAACCTAGGATGGGAAATAGGGATAAAAGAATTAAAAGATTTAATTAAGCATTTTACTGCAAAGCAGTTCCTGCGTCGGTTTTATTATGGTAGTGACTTTGGGGAAAAAGATGAATCAGAAGTGTTAACAGCATGGTCAGAGATGATTATTAATAAGGCAAGAATGAATAGCTTCGAGATATGTACAAAAAGAGTAAAATATATAAAAGATAAGAATTATAAAAAGGGATTCGTTAAAAAATGTGATCTAGACGTTGAAATGGCAGTAGATTTAATAAAAGAAAAAAACAACTATGATAATATAGTTGTATTTTCAGGCGACGGAGATTTGTCTTATGTGTTAAAATTTTTGAAAGAATCCCATGGGAAGAAATCATATGTTTTTGCGGCAAGAAATCATTTAGGAAAAGAACTAGTTGATTGCATGAAAAATGGTCAAATAGAAAAAATCTTATTTGTTGAAGATTTTGAGTATAGATTAAATAAAAACAGATTAAGATTGAAATAAAATCAAAAAACCGCCTTTTGAGCGGAATTTGAATAAAATCAGGTAGACCTAAAGCCTACATAAGTATTTTAGCAAGACATTAAAATGATGTCAATATCATGTCAAAATGAACTTGGTTACTAAAGGATAGTTAAAAATAGTAATATAAATATACAAAAATATGTTAGAAAATACAAAATGGAACAATCGTACATTCGAGTGCCCGTATTGTAAATCAAAAAGCACTTTTTCTTGTGAATTTAGTGTCTTCGGTAAGCACGAAGGGTTTTTATTTCCAATAAGTGTTTGGCGTTGTCACTATTGTGATAAAGGAATTTTTATAAAACATCAAAAAGCTCAATATGTTCACGAGGCCCAAGAAGGTCTAGTTGATATAATTTATCCATCAAATGAGCCAGAAGTTGATAAAAGAGTCCCAGCGGGTATAGCTGACGACTATATTGAAGCCTCAAAATGTTTTAATATCTCCGCTAATAAAGCTAGCGTTGTTATGGCTAGAAGGGTTATCCAAAAAATGTGTGTGAATTTAGGTGCAGATAAAACGAAAAAGCTTTTTCAGCAGATAGATGAATTAAAGAAGGCGGGGAAATTGCATCCAGATTTAGCTGATATTGCGACCGAGGTGAGATTTATAGGGAATGATGGAGCTCATCCAGAAGATGATGGGCTAGATCAAGTCAAAGAGGAGGATGCAAAAGAAATTTTAGATTTTACTTTAGAGCTATTGGATGATTTATATGTAAGGCCGGAAAAAGTAAAAGAAATGAAAAATAGACGTGCAACAAAAAGTAGCTCAGGAAAGAAATCTTAAAAATAAATAAGTCTAAAAAATCAGGATATGTATAATAATGACTTTTCGAAACAACTCATAAAAGGAAAAATAGCTCAAATCATTTTTGAACAAATGTTTCGTGACCAAGGAGAGTATACTGTTATTCCGTTCGGTTATGAAAATATTTTGCCAGAAATATTTCCACAGAGAGATAATTTTGAGGGAGCAAAAAGAGCTATTGATAATATTCGAAATGCACCAGATTATACGCTCATATCAGTTAAGAGAGAGAAGGTCTATTTAGTAGAAGTAAAATACAGAAGGGAATTAAATATAGAAGAAATCATTAACGTCGCATCTAAACAGATTCAAAGATGGAGTCCTTCGTGTATATTTGTAGCCACTCAGTGTGGCTTTTATTTTGGTTTATGCTCAACTATTATAAATTGTAAAAAAATTCCTAAATTATCGAAAGAAATGATTTCCGAGGATCTCCAAATCAAATATGCTAAATTACTCAATGAGTTTGAAAAATAGCTATTTTATATAGGTATATTCATTTACATTAGATAAAAGATATGGAAAAAGAATTATTAATAAAAATGGCGAAGGAATCAAAAAATAAATGGGAAGGTTTTTATAAAAAACACTGGGTCGGAGCAGATGAATTGACGGTTGTTCTTAAGGGGCATCTTTTTTTAGAGCAAATTTTAAATGAAATTATTATTTTGACAATACCTAAGCCACAATATATTTTGGATAAGAAATTTTATGATAAACTAAAAATTTTTGAAGCATTAGGCTTGGCGCCATCGAATGAGTTAATTGAAAAACTATTAGCGATTAATACTTTAAGAAATAAGTATTCACATAATCTAAATTATAAATGTGCGGACAAAGATATCCAAACCATTGTAAAAGGTTTAGGCACAAGCTATCAGACCAACAGAGGGAAAATAATTATGGGGTTTAATTATGCAATTGGTTATTTGTCTGCGCTAAAATCCTCCTGGCAAGTCGTCCCATTCACTTTGTTTTGTGCAGAATATAACAATATTTTTAAAAGGGAAAAAGCATATAATGTTAAAAAGATTACCAAAAGCATATATGCTGTAAGCAAAGTGTCTGATATAATAGAACAACTTAAACTTTAAAAAAGTAATTTTTAGCTTGAACAATCGTTCCAACTACGTCCCACCCTCTCCGCAGTTTGTAAATAGCCCTGAATAGGGGCTATTTTTAGTGAGGAGTTCATCACTTTGGAACGATATGGTATTATATATAAATATGAGAGAAATAACCGAGCAAAATATAGATAGTATAGTTAATAAGAGTGAAAAAGCCTCGACTATTTTAGGTGAACGTGAACGCTATAAAAATTTGCCACCCAAAATTAAAGAAAAGAAAACCCTAACACTTAAAAACATTGCTCAGAGAGAAGGCTGCGATGTTTCTGAATTAGAATCGGATTTAGCAACAAAAGTTAGACAATTTTCTGAGAAAATGAGTAAGAACATTAGTTATCCGTCTGAGGAATATTTTGATTTAATTGATTCCATATATAATTTATATTTGCAGTCTAAAAATCCGGAGACAACCTTGAATAATCAATGGTTAGACAACTTTCAATCTTTTAATGATTTTGCGAATCATTTTTGTCCTGAAGCGACAAAACATGCACGCGCAGCCATGAAAAAAAATATTCAAATTTTTGTTAGCGCCATTATTAACCAAGAAAAAATTATCAGTATCCACCCCCGTGATTGGCTAGGAGTAAATGGTGAGGGTTTAAAAGAGATTTACAATGTTCAGGGTGATTGGGTTTTATTGCCGGGCAATAATTATGATTTGGGTGTTTTTGATTATGCAGATAGGGATGTGATTAATGAGGTTATTAAATTAGCTGGCGAAAATTATCATTATTCTGATTTTACTCACTCTTCAGGGTCAGCCGCGCTAGAAGGCATTGAAAAGAGTCGGGCGATTTTAAGTGCTCAGGAAGTTGAAAGTCGAGATATGAAGGTAAACACAGGAGAGCACGTCTCTTATGTTAATCAGGAAAGCGGAACGCCGGTTGCGGGCGGGAAGTATGGTCTAGGATCGGTTTACGCTAGCAACCGAGGCTATTCATCCGGATATTGCCATATAAATTGGTTTGATGAATATTATGTTGCTTTTGGAATAAATAAGCAGAAGCAAGCGGATTTTTTGGTAAAGGCGGGTTATAAAAATGAATTAACCTTAGACGACGATTCAACACCCTTTCTTGATATGGGTAGCGAGGGCGTGGAAATCGGAAACGAAGTTCCCCTGACCGCAGTAGAAATAGTCTATTGTTGGAAACAAAATCAAGCAGAAATGAGCGCGTGGATCCAAAAAAATTGTCCTAGTGCTAAGTTGGTCTCCATAGAAGCGGCTGAAATCTTAAGCATGCATAGTCATGTGATTAATAAGGTGGCTGATCAGGAAAAAATAAGCATTGAAGATGCTTGGAGAAAAATTTTATAATTTTTCACTGTAATTATTCTAATTAATCATTGTTTCAACTATGTGCTACTCTCTCCGCCAAGACAATTTATTAATGATAAAACTACACATATGAAACAAATTACTCTTCGTGGTCAATGGCTTATCAAAGCTCCGGTTGAAGATGTTTCTAAAATAATGACCGACTTTGAAAAATTACCAGAATATTTTCCAAAAGTAGCCGAATCAGTGCGGATTAATAAACGGGATGGAAATAATTTAGAAATGGAAGCAACTGTTAAATCGTTCGGCAAAAAATTTGCAGTACAAATGAAAACCCAGATCCTCCCTGGTAAAGGTTTTATTTCAGACAATGATAATCCTAAATTCGGAACTTCAGGGCATGAAGAGCTTTTGCTTTCCAAACATCCGGAAGGAACCTTAATTAACTACACTTATCAGGTTTCAATTCATAAGGCATGGCTAGGTATAGTTGCAACACCACTTATCAAATGGTACTCGATGAAGACCTGGGAAAAAGCAGTTATAAGCGAGTTGAGGAAGATACTTAAGAAATAATAGTTTTAATTCTTGGATTTAAAACCGTTCCAACTACGTCCTACCCTCTACGTCCCACCCTCTCCGCAGTTTGTAAATAGCCCTAAGCACGGGCTATTTTTTGATGAAGAGTTTATCACTTTGAAATGGCATGCTATAATTTTAGTATAATAAACATATATGAATTTCAATAATAACAAACATTTTGGGGCCTTTCGAGATCTAGCCGGTAATAACGTTGTCGCAGAGAAAGCGCTCACAGAAGAAGAGATTTTAAACTCTAACGATGTTGAGCTTATAGCTAGGTACGCCAAGGAAAATAGAAGTCAGATAGCGATAGATAGAGTAAGAGAGCTACTAGAACTAGCCAGAAAAATAGGAGAGGAAGTGGTGCAGAATTTTTTAAATTCATTTAAAGAATGCGAGAGAGAAAAAATAGATTATCTGGATTTTGAAAATACTGCCAGCGGGAAATTAGCCCTAGATCTTTTAGAAAAAATACCAGAACCGTTTAAGGCTAATGCTAATAAAAAATTAGAAGACTACAAAAAAGAATTAAAATATAATACAGAATTATTTAAGAAACATAAAGATAATCCAGAAGAAATATGGAAAGAAGTTTTTGGTTTCGATTATTACGATATTCCAGATTTTAAGGAAAGATTTAAAAATTTTTTCTTTAAAGATATTAAGGCCATATCTAAGAAATACTATAAAAAAAATGCTTTAGAAGTAGAGCAAGACCCTTTTGCTGTTAACTTTTTTGTCGAAGACCCAGAAAATTTTAATAGAGCTTATAATAAAGACATAAAAGATGCTCATGATAAATTTGGTGGTCTTTCTATTAAACAAGACGAAACTAATATTAATGTGATTAATATAGATAAATCTCCTCAAGAAGAAAATATCCGTCGGAGCACAAATGAGATTATCACCCACGAATCAGAGCACACTATTCATAGGAAAACAAATCCAATCAATGCTATTTTATTAGAGCCGGATGTTTTAGAAGAAAGCATAGGTTTTGATTACAATAAAGATCGGTTAAATTATGCGATAAAATTTGATTTTGAAGAAAGATTAAAAAGGGCTAAAGATGAGATTTTTGCGTATTTAAAAGGGGGCGCCAATCAAGAAGAGGTTGAGTATTTTTTGGCCGACAAAGATATTGATTCTCCGTATGATTATAATAAAGAGACTAGAGAATTAAACAATAAAAGTATTAATAATAATAAATATCTTTCCGAAATAGAAAAACAAAAATTACAAGAGGCTATAAATTTCCTGCAATCAGAATATGATAGAGTTTTAAAAAATATGACAGAGGTGATTTATGGGAAGAATCAATCGGTAGAATTTTTTAGGAATGTTCCGATAAATGAGCTATGGAAATATTCAAATGGGAAATATAGTCGGACAGATTTTATAATTAGAAAATTTAAATTTTAAACCCCTTGACTTATTTGTATAAAAATGTTATACATTGATAAACAGTTCATTGAGTATTAATTATAAAAACCGATATCATGCCAGTTTTGTTCGTTTATGGAGTGCCCGATAAGGACGTTGGATTGCTTGAGGAATTTACTAGCAACATTATTTCTACCGTTGCTAATAACGTTGAGGAACTCAATCTTTCTGAAGCGGACGTGTCCTGCTTCTTCCCGAAAGATAAGCTCCAGAAAAGGTTGGGCGAAGAAATCATTATCTTCGTAGATGGTTTATTTGAAAAACCTGAAAGGACAGAAGAAGTCCGTAACCGATTGGCCAGTGAAATAGTAGAAACGGCCCATGAATTTTATCCGGAAGTAAATTTAATTGAATGTTTCATTCGGCCGTTTAATCCAGCACAGGGCTTTAAAGCATTCAAGAAGTAAAAGTAATTGAAAAA
>Ga0172379_10004616_pt1 | contig 20055 bp, 17 predicted proteins | sample GrowelOW334metaG_FD_119756 | JGI IMG/M metagenome (GOLD analysis project Ga0172379, IMG submission 119756) | Groundwater microbial communities from an aquifer near a municipal landfill in Southern Ontario, Canada - Groundwater well OW334 metaG | ecosystem: Environmental > Aquatic > Deep...
AATATGCTATAATCAAGAGATGGATTTTAAGCTATTCAAAACTATCGCAGAAACCCACGGAGTGGCGGGACGCGAGGAAAATATCCGCGCGCTTGCCGTAAAACTCCTGACTCCCCTTGTTGACGAAATCAGAGTTGACGCGCTGGGAAATGTGATAGGTTTGCGCAAAGGCTCTAAAAAACAGCCCCGCAGAATAATGATAGCCGCGCACATGGATGAAATCGGCCTCGCGGTTAACTATATTGACGACAAAGGTTTCGTGCGATTTATACCCGCAGGCGGGATAGACCCGCGCACCCTTTTGGCGCAGCGAGTGTTTATCCACACGGCTAATGGCGATATTCCCGGCGTTATAGGCACAAAGCCCATTCACCTGATGGACGCGGCCGAAATGAAGCAGGGTGTGGGATTTGCGGATTTATTCATAGACACTGGCATGTCCGCCGCGGAAACGAAAAAAACAGTCCAGTTCGGCGATACAGTAACCCTCGCCCGCGACACCATTGAAATGGGCGACTGCATTACCTCGAAAGCCATTGACGACAGGGCCGGAGTTTACGCCATCATCAGCGCCCTGCGGCAGGTAAAGCGCCAGGAAAGCGACATTTACGCCGTGTTCACCGTCCAGGAAGAAATCGGGCTGAAAGGCGCGACGGTTGCGGCCTTCGGCGTGGAACCGGAAATCGGCCTCGCGGTAGACTGCACCGCCGCCGCGGACGTGCCGGGCAACAGCCCCCAGAATTTCGCGACCTCAAGCGGGGGCGGCGTGGCTATTACGGGCCGGGACGGGCGGACGGTTTCGAACATTAAAATCATGCGTTTTTTGAAAGGGCTTGCCGAAAAGCACGGAATTGCCCATCAGATAAGAATCGCCAACAAAGGCGGTACTGACGCGTCGGTCATGCAGCTGGCGCGCGAAGGCGCGGCCGTGTGCACGCTTTCCATTCCCACAAGATATGTTCACTCGTGCGTGGAAACCGTGCGGAAAAGCGACATGGACTCGGCCGTCGCGCTTTTGGCGGCGTTTATAACGGACTGTCACAGTCTGGATTGCAAATTTTGAGGAAAATCCAGAGCAACCAGCAAATAGTTGGTTCTTTAAGGGGAAAAGAAAATGTCAGATAAACCGTATCTAACAGGCCGGACTTACCTGTTCAAAATCAGCAAGGGGGATGATTTGCTGGCCGCGCTAGAAGATTTTTGCGTGGAGAACCAGATAAAATGCGGCCTGGTCTCAGGCATAGGCGCTACGATAAGCTGCAATTACGGATTCTACGATCAGAAGAAGAAAACCTACATCAAACACAAATACGACGGCGCGGCGGAAATCCTGAGCCTTGCGGGCAACGTGAGCCTCCGGGACGGCAGGCCGATGGTCCACGCGCATATAATGATTGAAACCGCCGAAGGTAAAGTTTCCGGCGGGCACCTTATGGGCGGAACGAAAGTGTTCGCGTCCGAACTGTTCATCCAGGAACTTGTGGGCGAGGAAAAAAGCCGCAAGCTGGACAAGGCCACGGGCCTTTTCCTCTGGACGAACGTAAAAAATTAACATATCGGCAAACCCGCCAAAAGTGGCGGGTTTGCCCTTTATAACCCCAAAAATGACAGAAAAAAACCAGCACGCAGGCTTCATCGCCATAGCAGGAATTCCCAACGTCGGCAAATCCACGCTTTTAAACTGCCTTGCCGGCGGAAAAATTTCCATAGTAACGCCAAAACCGCAAACCACAAGGCAGAACATAACCTGCATCGTGGAAGAAGGCGACGCTCAGGCGGTTTTCGTGGACACGCCCGGTTTTTTAAGGCCGGAATACGCGCTCCAGAACACCATGACCAGAAATATCCGCCGCGCCTGCTCAGACGACGCGGATGTCATCGTTCTGGTTACCGAACCGCGCGCGCCGCAGGAACAGGAAACAAGGCTTGCGGCGATTATTAAAGAAGCCAACGTCCCCGTTTATCTGGTGGTGAACAAAACCGACACCGCCAACAACAAAGAACAGGCCGACGAAGCGGTTAGAAAATTCAGCGAACTGCTGACTTTCAGGAAAACTTTTCTGGTGTCGGCCAAAACCGGCGCGGGCATAAAAGCGATGCGCGCGGAACTGCTGTCCGCGCTGCCGGAACACCCGCATTACTTTCCCAAAGGCCAGTGGACCGACCGCTGGGAACGGTTTTACGTAGCGGAATTCATACGCGAACAGATCTTCCTGCAATACGAACAGGAAGTGCCCTATTCCTGCAACGTTGAAATAGAGGAATTTCACGAAACGCAAAACCGTCCGGACCACATACGCGCCATTATCCACGTCGAGCGGGACGCGCAGAAAGCCATCATAATCGGCAAAAGCGGAAGCGCCATTAAAAAACTGCGCGAAGCCAGCCAGAAAGAAATTGAAAGCTTCCTGGATCGGAAAGTATCGCTTGAGCTTTTCGTGAAGACAACACCCGAATGGCGGAGCAAAAAAGAAGCGCTGGAACAATTCGGTTATCTAAAATGAGCGGCAGACCGCGGAAAGACACGGACGGCGGACAAAAATCCGAAAGCGTTTCAAAAAATGAAACGGTCTCCGCTTTGCTGGATAAAGCGGCCGGAGATTACGCCACCGGAAGCATTGTCATATGCGCGTTCTCGGCTTTCGTCCAAAGCCTGACGCTGTTTGCGGCGGCGGGAACGCAATGGCTGGCCAGCCGGTACTTTATCCACAAATACGGCTCAATCCTCTATCCCTCGCATAAACATTTTTACGATTCGCTGGCCTTCGCCGTGATTTCCACGCTGAACGCCGTTGGCGGTTATTATCTTGCCGCTTTCGGCCTGAGCCTGCTGAGGCCCCGGAACGCGAAACAGAAACTGGCGGTGGTAATTTCCATAGCCGCCGTACCCTGCCTCGCGGCTGCCTATATGGCGAAAAAATCTGTTTTTGCGTCAGGCCTTTTAGCGGCGACGCCGGCTGTATGCGGACTGCTGCTCGGCATAGCCGCGGCGTTCAGAACCGATCCGGGAAAACGCCCTTTCAATAACCTTACCCTAAGAAAATAGGCCGGCTATCCGGCATCCGCAAAAACGGCATTGCGCGCCGTCCATTTCTTTTGAAATAACTGAAAATCCCTGCCTTTCGATAATCACTTTTTTGCAGGACGGGCAAACCGTGTTCTCATCGGGACCGCCAGCCATGTTCCCCGAATAAACGTATTTGAGGCCCGCGTTGCGTCCCGCCCGCACAGCGCGCGCCAAAGTTTCTGCACCTGTGCCCGGAACGCCGGTCATTTTAAACATGGGATGAAAAGCGGTGACGTGCCAGGGCATATCCGCGGAAACACCCGCCACGAACTCTGCGATTTGCGCGAGTTCCGAATCGGAATCGTTTAGCCCGGGAACAACCAGCGTTGTCACCTCAACCCATTTGCCCCCCCGCCAAAGGGTTTCGATAGTGTCAAGCACAGGCCGGAGCCTGCCCCCCATGATGCGGCGGTAGGTTTCATCATTAAAGCTTTTCAGGTCCACGTTGCAGGCGTCAAGCACGGGCATGATATATGACAACGCGCGCTCGGACGCGAATCCGTTGGACACGTAAACTGTCCTTATTCCGTGTTTTCTGGCGAGAGTAAAAAGATCAAAACTCCATTCGGACGTTATAAACGGCTCGTTATAAGTGGACGCTATGGAAGGCGTTTTCATGTTAACGGCGTAGCTGATGATTTCTTCCGCGGAAACACGGTCCAAAGCCGGTTCGCGCGCGCCGCCTTTCAAAAACTGGGAAATCTCCCAGTTCTGGCAAAAGCTGCAGGAAAAATTACATCCCAGCATGCCGTAGGAAAGCACTTTCGAATTAGGCAAGAAGTGGTAAAAGGGTTTTTTCTCAATCGGGTCAACCGCCAGGGCTGAAACGTACCCGTAGGGCGCGTTTAAAATTCCCCCGTCGTTATATCTGACGCGGCAAATACCCCTTGCGTCCGGTTCAATGGCGCAGCCGTGCGCGCAAGCCCGGCACACAACCCTTTGCGAAGCTTCGGCGCGCTCAAATAACACCGCCGGTTTGACCAAAGCGTCGGACACTGCGCAAAATTTCTCCATCCCCCCTCCCGATTGCGGCTTAATGGTATTTTTTATATTCTATTATTATGGAACGGAAACGGCAAGGCGGACGGACCGCCGTGTTTTTGACTCTTTGCACAACGCTTTTGCTGGCGACGTGCGGCTTTGCCCGCGCCCAGGACGAAAAACCTTTCTCGCTCGGCCCGGAAATAGACCGGCAATGGATCGCCGGCACAAAACTTATGTACAGCCTTGACCTGTCCGGCGCCAACAGGGAATTCCGCCAGCTGATCGTTTCCAGCCCCACACACCCCGCCGGCTATCTAGCCCTGGCGGCGCTGGAATGGTGGAAGTTTTCCCAGAATTATGACATGACGGGCGATTCGGCCGACAAGGAAGTGTTTGAAACCACTTTTCTGAGCTACGCCAACAAGGCGGTCAGCCTTAGCGAAAACTGGCTCGACAACGGCGGTGACACCGCCTCCGCCGATTTCATTATGGGCACGGCATACGGCCTTATGGCGCGCTGGTACGCGGTTGATCGCAGCTGGTGGAGCGCGTTCGTCAAAGGCAAAAAAGGCAGGAAGTATCTTTTGCAGGCGGTAAAGCTCAATCCCCGCATTTATGACGCCTACGCGGGGCTCGGCATTTACGATTATTACGCCGATTCCCTGCCAGGGGTTTTGAAACTTTCCGCCCTGCTATTCGTGAACGGCGACAGGAAACGCGGCATGGAAGAACTGGAGATCTGCATAAACAAAGGCCGGTTTTTCAATATTGAGGCGCAGTTGTTTTACATAAGCATTCTGGTCCAATTCGAAAAAGACTACGCGAAAGCGCTGCTCATGGTGCAAAAACTGCGCGACAGCGATCCAGGAAATATTTTCTTCCGCTTCGTGGAGTTTCTCACTGTTTTCAATATGCACGACTGGGACAACACCATAAAGCTGGCGAACAGCTTTCTGGAAGATCTGCCAGCGCTGAAAAACGCCACGATAAACCAGCAGGCGGCCCTTTTCTATCTCGCCGCGGGCGACGCGCACATAGCGAAGAACGAATACGGGCAGGCGATATCCATGTTCAATCAGGGAATAAACACCACGCCGTATCCGGATAAAGGCTGGGTCACGTTCTGTTATTTGCGCCGGGGGCAGATTTACGATATTCTGGGCGACCGGAACAAAGCGCTGGCAGATTACAAAACCGTGTCGGAAAGGCCGAATTTCTGGGACTCGGCGTCCTACGCCAAAGCCGGACGAAAAACCCCTTTCACGGCGGCCAAAGTGCTAGACCAGATAAACGACGTTCAGTAATTTTCATCACAGAGGATACGAGCGATGTCAGTAAGAAACCCGAAAAAACTGCCGGATAACGAGATAAAAGCCCTGATCGCACTTATCGCGAACGAGGATACCTTAAACGCGGAAAGCCTTAAAACAAAGCTGGCGGAAATAGTCCGCCGCGATCCCGAGAGAATTGACACGTTGATCGGGGAAAACCTGAACAGCGCGCCCGGCTTCGTGGAACAGATAGTGGCTTGCGCGCGGCGCAACATGCTCTCCGCCATGTTTGAGAACATCTTCAAGCGGAACGGCGAACCGGATTTTGAGGAAGGGCTTTTCCTCATATCAAAATTCGAAAATCCGACACTGTCCCTCTCAGAATTCACCGGAAAAATTGACGCGCTGGCGGACCTGACCTCAAAACGCGTTAAAGACACGAAGGACCTGACCGGCTTTCTGAGCGCTTTTTCAGCTTCGCTTTTCGCGGAACAGGGGTTTTCGATTCACCCGGAAGGGCAGGCCGCGCCGGAATACATTTATCTGTCGCGGGTGCTGGAAACGAAACGCGGCACGACTCTGGCCTTAAGTTCGCTTTTCATTTTAGTGGCGGAACGATTGGGCATTCCTTCATACGGCACGCACCTGCCGGGCATGGTTTTCGTTCAGCTGCACACGCCCACGGGCCGGGTTTTTCTCGCGCCCGGCATGCAGGGAAAAATCATCAGGAAACAAGACTGCCTCAATTACGTGCGCTCACGCATGATAGCGTGGGAGGATTTTTTCCTTGATCCAGCCGATTCCACATATATGCTCGCGCTCACGCTGGGCAATCTCATCTATTTCTACAACAAAGGCGGCGATGAGGAAAAAACCGCACACCTCAAAGAATATCTCGGCGTGGTACAGAGTTCATACAAAACAGAAAATGATTAAAGCGGAAAACTTTATCAAACGGTACGGCCCGGTTACGGCGGTTGCCGGCATAAGCTTTGAAACCGGAAAAAACACGATTACCGGCTTTCTGGGCCCCAACGGCGCCGGAAAGACAACCACCCTTAAAGCGTTCACCGGGTTCATCGCCCCCACGCAAGGAACCCTGACCGTGGCAGGCATGGATGTAACGGAAGCGCCGCTGGAAACCAAAAGGCTGATCGGCTATCTGCCCGAAAACAATCCGCTTTACGAAGACATGGAAACCGCCGATTATTTACTTTACAACGGCGCGGTACGAGGCCTGAAAGGCGGAGAACTGCGGCACGCCGTGAAAAACGCCGTGGCAAACTGCGGGCTTGGCGGCGCCGTGGGCAAACAGATAGGCGCGCTGTCAAAAGGCTACCGGCAGAGGATCGGACTGGCTAACGCAATTCTGCATAATCCGCCGGTGCTGTTTCTGGACGAACCCACCACGGGCCTTGACCCCAATCAAGCGGAAGAAGCGCGGGCCCTTATCCGGAATCTGGGCAGCGAAAAAACAATTTTATTCTCAACCCATATTCTTGACGAAGCGCGCAGAATCTGCGATGAGCTGATAATAATCAACAAAGGAAAAATTGCCGCGCAGGGAAAAACAAAACACATCCTCAATAACGGCGAGTTCCGCTTTTCACTGACACTTGCCCAAACGGACGACATTGACGAGAAGAAAGCGGCCCTGCTTTCCATTCCCGGCGCGAGAGACTGCGCGGTTAAAACGGAAAACGGGCAAACCGAATTCACGCTGACGGCGCAGGACACAGATTTGCGCCCGGATATATTCCGCAAAGCGGCGGAAAACCGCTGGAAAGCCGTGGAACTAAAGCGGGAAACCTCCTCTCTGGAAGAAATTTTCAGGAACCTGACACAATGAACATACGCGCGGCGATAAGGGCAACATACCTGCTTTACGAACGGGAAACCGGCTACTATTTCTCAACGCCAACGGCTTATATCGTAATGGCGGTGTTTCTGCTCATTTGCGGCTATCTTTTCGCGGCGCCGTTTTTCATCCGGGGGCAGAGCGACATTGAAACTTTCCTGCGGTCCGCGCCGCTTATCCTCACTTTTTTCGTCCCGGCGGTTACTATGCGGCTCATAGCCGAGGAACACAAAACCGGCACCGCCGAACTGCTGGCCGCCCTGCCCGTTTGCGAGTGGCAGATAATCGCGGCTAAATACCTGGCCGCGCTGACGCTTTCGTTCGCCGCCATCCTCCTGACCGCGCTTTATCCCGTCACCGTAACCGTTATCGGCAATCCCGACACGGGCACCTTCCTGACCGCTTACGCGGGACTTCTGCTGACTGAAACGCTTTTTTGCGCGGCAGGGCTGTTCGCCTCCGCACTCACAAAAAACCAGATAACGGCTTTCATTATCGGATTCCTGTTTTGTTTCGCGCTTTTTATCTCAGGAAAAGTAGCGGCGGTACTGCCGCCGGGCATAGCGGAACTGGCGGATTTTGCGGGCATAGACTCGCACGCCGAAGCGTTAAACCGCGGCGTGCTGGACAGCCGTGACATGATTTATTTTCTCAGCACGGCCCTACTGTTCTTGTTTTTCACCAATTTAAAGCTCGTTGCGGCAAGGCATAAATGAAACGGAATTTTCTGGCGAACACTCTGACGGCGGGATTACTGGCCTGCGGAATTTATATTTCGCTTAACGCGCTGTCTTATAAAGTGCACGCGCGCGCGGATTTCACACGCGGAAAGATATATTCGGTAAGCCCCGCCAGCGCCAAAATAACGCAGGCGCTGCCGGAAACGGTTCTGCTGACCGTGTACGCGTCAAAAGAACTGCCGCCGCAAATCGCGGTCGCAAAAGATTATCTGATCAATACCGCGCGGGAATACCAAACGGCTTCAAAGGGAAAAGTGCGCTACCGGCTGGTGGAAGTGCAAGATGGCGAAACCGCCCGCGAAGCCACGGAGCGCGGCATAACGCCAGTTATGTTCGATATCTATTCAAAAGAGAAATTCGAACAGCGGGAAGGCTTTTTCGGGCTGACCGTGCAATACAAGGACAAAACGGAAAGGATTCCCTTCGTCGCGGACATTAAAACGCTGGAATATGACATTACGGCCCTCATCAATTTCATGGTAAAGGGAACGCCCCGGCGTTTGGGTTTTGTGACAGCCGGCGGCGGCAAATCATTCAACGAACTGCCCGCCGGATTAGTGCAGAACCTGCGCACGCGCTTTGAGATTACGGAGGAGGACCTCGCCAATCCCGGCAAAACCTTCCCGGATATCCTGGTTATCCTCTCCCCGGATAAAAAATTCACGGACGGGGAGTTAAGCGCGCTGGATAATTTTCTTGCGGCAGGCGGCGCGCTGTTTACCGCCGCGGACAATCAGGGCATAATGCTCAAATCCTTTCTTGCCCAGCCCAACGACACGGGTTTAAACGCATTCCTGGCCCGGCACGGCATAAGCGTGGAACCGGATATGGTGATGGACAGGCAGAGTCAGGCCATTCAGATTGCGCGCCAAAACGGCGACTACGCCGTGAAAAACACCGTGGACTATTTCCCCCTTTTAAACGTGGCTGATTTAAACACCGACACGCCGCCAACGGCCTCGCTCGGACAGCTGTTCTTTCCATTCTGCGCTCCTTTAAATATCACCGCGCGGGACGCGGTTTCACAAGCCGTGCTCGCCAAATCGTCACGGGAAAGCTGGGTGAAGCCGACGGGAATGCCTGACGCAAAAGCGGACAGCGGGTTCATAAACATAAATCCCTTTGAGCCGTTCATCAAATCCGTGCCGGACATCTATTCCGGCCCCTACAATCTTGCTGTTTTCCTTGAAAATAAATTCCCCGCTTCCGGCGCGGCTACGCCGGTTTCGGAAAAAGCGGGCCGGATTATCGCCGTGGGAACCGGAAAGTTTATAATTGAAAACATAGAGCTGCCGGACAACAATTATCTGTTTTTCCTAAACTGCCTCGAATGGCTGGGCCAGGATTCCGAAATGATAGCGATCAGAAGCAAAAGCGCGTCATTCTCGCCGCTTATGGAACTGCCCGCAGGAAAAAAAGCTTTCATCAAATACGCTAATGTACTGCTCCCCCCGCTGTGCGCCGTTCTGCTGGGCCTGGCGATGTGGCGCGTAAACGTACTCCGGCGCAGGAAAAACCGCGCCTTATATTCGGAAAATAAATGAAAAACGTGAGATGGCTGCTCTGGTCTTTCGTTATTGTGACCGTGCTGGCCTGTCTGGCGCGCATAGCGTCCATGCCGGATAAAATGAAACTGCTGGCTGACCCGCAAGCCGTTTTACAAACAACGGAAATCACAATAGCCCAGCCGGACGGCACCGTCATAAACCTCAAAAAAGCCGGGGGAACCTGGCTGGTTTCCGGAAACATAACCGCGCGGGCCGACAGGCGTAAAATAGCCGCACTGTTATCCGCTCTGCGGAGTACTAGACTGGCGCCGGAACTTACAAAAAATCCCGCTAATTTCGCCAGCTTCGGCATGGGTGACGGCATCAGGTTTTCAGCCCGCACACCCGCCGGACCGCTGACGGAATTCACCCTCGGCAAAAGAAACGGCCCGCTGTCCTATTTTCTATATAACGGGGCGATAAGCGAAGGAACGGGAGACTGGACATTACTGGCGGTCCCGCCATCCGGCTGGATGGACAAAACAATACTGGCTATCATGCCCGCCTCCGTCACCGGCATTGATATTGAGGGCGAACCGTTTTTACAGAAAAATTTCGGGCAATGGAAAGCTGGCGATCTGCAATTGCGCGGCGATACGGTTTCGAGTGTCATCACCCCTATACTGGCGGCACTATCTAACCTGCAGGCCGAAGAAATCCTCTGCGCGGAGACAGCCTGCGCGGCAATCGGGGAAAAACCGCAACGCGTCATAAGAATTTCAATCGCAGGCAAATACGATCCGGTTGAAATAAAACTGTATCCGCACACGGACGCCCGCAGGCGCGTGACAGTGGCGGGCAGAAACGCCGTTTATGCCATATCCGAGCAGGCCGCGGACACCCTGCGCGCCGCGGCGCTGGGCTCGGAACTTCTTAAATCTTCCAATTGAATTTAGAAACCAGATCATAGGCTGCAAGCGCGGCTTTTTGACTGCGTGCGCCCTGCAGACCAAGTGGCCTGCAAGTTAGTAAAGCAGGATAGCGTTACTGTTGGGATTAGAGCGCTCTTGCTCGTCCTGGCGGCGATCCTGTTCGTCAAGCTGACGCTGGCGGTTTTCGTAATCGCGGCTGGCGCGCTCGTCTTCATAGTCCCGCGCGCGTTCTTCATCGCGCCTCTGTTTTTCTTCAAGCTCTCGGGTGCGCTCAATGCGTTCGCGCTGAAGCTTGCGTTCCCGTATTTTCGCGGTGGATTCGTCGGATGAGTCCATGTCTATGATATTCGGACGCGGTTTTTTGAGCTTCTTTTTGTATTCGGGGACGAATTTGTAAGTCATGGCGAGCTGGAATTTGGTGCCAAGATCGCCGGCAAGCTGAATGCCGAAATCAAAATTAAACCTGTCCAGACTGGTGCCGAAACCCGCGGTGAACCCGCCGGTATCTTCCATAAACCGGTAACCAAGACGCAGGGCCGCGTACTTTTCAAAATCAATTTCAATACCCATTCTGAGCCGGTTCTGCTCGTCATTCACATAACGGAGGAAATCAACGGTGCCGATGAAACCGCGGTTTAAAATGTCAATATTGCGGTATGCGTAACCGGCGCGCACGGCGATGGGAAGCATTGCGCCGTCATCAAGATATTTTATTTCTCCGCTCACGTTGGTGGCGGCAAGAGCCAGGCTGGACTTAAAATCAGGAAAAAACGCGAGATAGCCCAAATCAACGGAACCCGTCAGAGCGCGCAGTTCTGTTCCGTCCGTATTCGGAAGTTTGGAACTGACAACTTTAAGGGTCATGCCCACGTTATGTTCCACGCTTATCTTTTTTAGCCGCGAAATGTTAAACTCGTTGAGGTGGAATTTTTCCGCGTAGGTCACGTTAAATATAAAATCGCCGCCCGCGCTGATTGATTCGCCTGTCCGGGTGGGAGTGCCGTCAGCGCCCAGCTGATTCCAGCCGAGCGAGCCGTTTTGTGAGAACAGAAGGCCCACACCCAGCCGGGGCTGGTCGAAGCCGCCCAGGCCGTAAAACGGCAAAGGAAGCGCGACGGCAAAATATTCCATCCGCGAATCGGTAACGCCTTTAAAAAACACGCCGCCGGCCTGAAACCCCTGCACGCGGGTTAACCCGGCGGGATTATAGTTCATGCCGTAAATATCGTCGGACAAAGCGGTATAGGCGCCGCCCATACCCATGGCGCGGGGCCCAACGTCCATCTTTAGAATGGAAAGAGCCGATTCGCCCACCGACGCGAACGAACGCCCCGCGCACAATACCAACAATAGCGCGAAGGCAAACAGCCGGCTGAATTTCCTATAAACCATCAATGGATAACCACCATTTTCTGCAAATCCGTGAACGAGGGCCCGTCAATTCTTAAATAGTACACACCGCTGGCGACCATGTCGCCATGCGAGTTGCGTCCGTCCCAAAGCGCGTTTCCTTTTCCCGATACGACACTCCCGCTGTAAATCTCTTTCACCAGCATGCCGTCCGGCGTGTAAACCTTAAGGGAAAGAGAGCCCTGACCAGTGAATTCATATTTAACCGTCGCCTTCTGCCCCTTGGCGGGATTGAAAAGATTGTTCCAGATAACGACCTCGTTAGTCTTTCCCGCCAGATTTATCGGCGATGAAATACCCAAAGACACCACACTGTTGGTTGAAGTCAGACTGGCGCCGCGGACATTGGCGAAAATCTCAAGATACACCGTTCCGAGCGCGGGATAGCGCGCCGCAAAGCCGGGGAGCAGTTCCACTTTCCCGTCCAAAGTCAGATTGGTTTCGTCGCGCACGGGATCGGTTTTAACCTTCAGGTAGGTGCCGGGGGTATCGGAGGTCGCCTTCGTGTCGTCCAGAAGACGCATGTTATTATCGCGCAGCTGGGCGTACGCGAAATTCTCCAGACAGGCCGTCATCGTTGACGGGACCCAGGCGGGCGCCGTCCCGCTGTAATCATTGTAATAGTACTTGCTGTAGCGGGCGGAGAACTCAATAACGTCGCCGTCAAAAACCGTGTTTATGCGTTCGCCGCGCGCGGAGTTGTCCAGCGCGTAATCAAATGTCAGAGTATACGGTTCCGTACTGGTGGTGGCGCAGTTATAAAGATCGTCATTCGGCCCGGCGGCCACAACGAAATAGTACCGCCCGTTTTCCGCGGCTGTAAATTCAAGGGAAACTTTTTCCTGCGTACTGTAGCAAATGCCGCTAGCGGGACAATTGCCCGACCAGGTGGGATTGCCGATATCGGGATTTTCAATTCTCGCCACGACTTTAAGCTTGGTGTCCAGAATCATAGGCAGATAGACGTGGTAAATTCCATCTCCGGCGGAAGGGCGCTTCAAAGTCACCTTGACAGGCCCGGCGGGAACGGGCGCGGAATAATAGTCCACGTCGAAAGCGGGATATATGGTGGCGGACACGGGCGCGATAGTCGTCCCGTTCGTCGCCACGGCTGAACCGTTGTTCGGTTCATACGCGTCGCCGCCAGCAAGGTTCACAATGCCGTGGTCGGCGAAAGCCAGGCTGATTTTGGAAAGAATAAGATTCTTTTTCGAGTCATCGTAAGCATAATATTTCCGGGTGACATAATCCATGGCGTCTTTAAACTGCGTGAAGGAATCAGGAAAAAAGAACAACGCATTCCATACCAGAAAATCCGCGATAGGCATCTGGCCGGAACCTGCATAAGTAGCCTGATAGGAATCAAGTCCCAAAAAAGTTGTGGTGGACGCGGAATGGCGAAGCTGCCAAAGCGCCTGGCTTATGATAAGGCTGTCATCATGAATTTCGCCGCGCCAGCCAGAAAGTTTTTTGCAGTTGGCGCTGCCGGTGTCGCAGCCGGACGGCATTAAATTGCGCACCACGCCTTCGCCGAAAACGGATTGCAGGAACTCGCCGAATTTATTGGTGACGGGCGTTAACGTGGCGTCGGCATTGCGCAGCGAGCTGAGCGACCAGTAATCCGCGACGGCTTCCGATATCGCGCCGGACTCACCGTAATAAAGAAGCGGGCAGATTCTGTCATGCGCGGCGTGCACATACTCGTGCCTTATGATAGTGGCGTCAAGCCCGAAGGACCGGTATTGGGAAATGGAGCCGTCATACGCGCCGTCGCCGAACATAAGCGTTTTGCGTTCCGAATCATAGGCCGCGTTCAGCATTCCTTCCGTGCTGGAATCCGGGGCGCCGTGCGCGTGCGCCATCACTGGCAGAAGGAAGTTAAGATCCGCCGGGCGCTGGTTCGCGCCGTCAACACCATAGTAGAAGAACGCACGCATTTCGTTTAAGTGGTAAAAAATATTTGCTTCGACGCGATCGCCATATGGTATATACGCCGGCTGCCACACAAAACTGGCCGTGCCGGGCGACGCGCCGGTTTGCGTGAGATAAAGGTACGAAGAAAAATCAATCTGGTAGCCGGTTTCCGTGCCCGGGCTCTCCCGACTGGCGACAAGAGTAACGGTGTAACTGGAACCCGTAACCGGAGCGCCAAAAAACGCTAAATCGCGCTGGGTAGTATACGCCGCCAGATTTTTTCCGTTCGGATTGGAAATGTAAAGCTGGTCCGGGATGTTGAGATTGGCGTATGTATCCATCTCGCCGACCTGGAAGCCAGCCGCGAAGTGCGGCATGACCTTAACGGCGGACGGGTGGACCGTTACCGTTGAAGAATAAATCTGGCCCGCCGCATACGGGTGAGGACTGCCGGAACTTACGCTTACCCCGGCCCATACACCGCCGCCGTTGTCATAGTGCGCGCTTTTGTCGCGCATGCTGACCACGGAAAAATACGGACCCTGCAAAGAGGTGAAAATCCTTCCGTCATAAGAGGAATAGGAATAGTTACCGTCCGCGTCGGTCGTCGCCACCCGGTCTGGAGTCTGGATCCAGACATACTGGTTGCGCATCGGCAGGGTAGTGTAATCGGTAAAATCGCGGGTCTGGGGAAAAAGGGCGAAAACCTGTCCGGTAACGCGCCCCGAAGTGGCGAGGAAACGCGCACTGTAGCGCAGCAATATCTGCCCGGAACCGGCGTCAATCAGATAAACCCAGCGGTTGGAATCGGAACCGTTGGCTTGAATTTTCCAGGCGAGATGCACCTTGCCGTCGTTATCATCCGGATAATAGACCAGCGCCGCTCCGTCAACATCGGCTTTGCCAGAACTGTCGGAAGAAGCGATACGGCCCGCGCTTTGCCCGCTTAAAGAAGGAGAGGGCGAAACGTTCCAGGCGTCAGGCGCGAAACGGGACTGGTAGTACGCGACCTCGCCATCGTCGGCGATATGAATTTTCACCGTGCCGTCGTGCACAGGCAGGCCGTTTTCATACTGCTGGAAAATCAGGTGCCGGACACCCATGCTTTCTGATTTCAAGGAAAGCCTTAGGCGAGAAGGATCCACTTTCAGAAAATCCTTGTTTTCGGACAGGAAACTGCGCGCCGCGGACTCGGCGTCGCCGGAATATTTAAGATTGGTCCCGCCTTTAAGCACGTCGGGGATGGCGGTGCGGGGCGAAAAAGTCGCCTGCCAGGACTGGGAAGTTTTGCTCCGGAATTTCGCGTAAGTCTTATAATCGTTTTCAGACGGTTCGGCGAAAACCTTGGCTTTGGCTGAAGGTTTAATGGAAAACCGGGCGGCGTCATAGCCCGCTTTCTGCGGAGCTATGGCAGCGTTGGCCGCCGCGGATAAACCAATCAGGCCGCAAGCCAGCAGTGCTGAAACAATATTCCGTCGCGAGTTTTTCATTAGGCGTAGTGCGAATAGTATACCATATACTTCCATTAATAATATATACGGCAAAAAAACAATGCCTCCTACAGGATTCGAACCTGTAACCCTCTGCTCCGAAGGCAGATACTCTATCCAATTGAGCTAAGGAGGCAAAACAGCCCTTTGTTCCTATCTATAGTAATATTACCTGTTTTTCGGCTTTTCTGCAAAACCCTGCGCGCCTGTTGAAATGCAAATTGCGATTTGCCACAATATATCTAAGGCGGAACAATCCGCCGGGTGTTAAATTGAGGAGAAAAAGAGAATGAAGAACATCGCAGTTATCGCATTAGCCATAGCATTGCCGGCAGGCGCAGCGTTTGCCCAGGAAGCACAGCCCGCGAAAGAAGCCGCGCCCATCGCGAAACAGGAAACCGCGCAGAAACAGGAAGAAGCGAAACCCGTTTCCGTTACGATTGAAAAAGCCGTCATCGCCGTTTCGATCGACAATAAAATGCCGGTCGGCGAAGCAGCAACCTTCGAAGAAAACGCCGGCAGCGTATACTGCTGGTCCCAGATCGGAGAAGCCAGCGAACCCACCAGCATCAAGCATGTCTGGTACCATGAAGGCGAGAAAGTCGCGGAAATAGACCTGACCGCGCCCGCCGCCGGTTACCGCACCTGGAGCAACAAGAAAATTCTGCCCGGCCTGTGGAAAGTTGAAATCACTGATTCCGCGAACTCGGTGCTGAAATCGCTTGAGTTTACCGTCACCAAATCCGCCGAAACGACAACCGAACCCGTAAAAGAAACCAAAACGCCGGCAGCCGCTCCCGCGGAAGAAAAACCCGCAACAAAATAAATATCCAGTATCAAGAGCAAAAAACCCCTCCCAAAGAGGGGTTTTTTGTTGCAACGGCATTAATGTTATTATATAATGTATAGCGTGGCGCGCAGAGCGCCGTAATTTTAGAAACTAAGGATATCATTATGGGTGGACATTCACACTGGGCAGGCATTAAACACAAAAAAGCGGCGGTTGACGCGAAGAAAGGCAAGATTTTCACTAAGATAATAAGGGAAATAACAATCGCGGCGAAAATGAGCGGCGGCGACATGGAAACAAATGCGCGGCTGCGCAAAGCCGTTGACGACGCGAAAGCGGCGAACATGCCCGCGGAAAACATCAAACGAGGCATCCAGAAAGGCACGGGGCAGCTCCCCGGCGCGACCTATGAAGAGCTTACCTATGAAGGTTACGGCCCCAGTAAAATAGCGGTGATAGTGGAAACCACCACCGACAACAAAAACCGCACTTTCTCCGAAATAAGAAAAATTTTCGAAAACTCCGGCGGCAACATTGGCAGCACAGGCTGCGTTTCCTATATGTTCCAGAAGAAAGGATATCTGACGGTGAAAAAAGCCGCCATGAGCGAAGACGATCTCATGGGCATAGCACTTGAAGCCGGCGCGGAAGACGTCCGCAATCCGGAAGAATGCGACTATTACGAAGTCATCACCTCCTTCGACGGCTTTGACGCGGTTAAAAAAGAGCTGGAAAACAGGAAAATCGCCATAGACTCATCCGAACAGACCATGCTCCCCGATACGGAAGTGATGATCGAGGACAAGGAAGCCGCGGAGAAAATCGTCAATTTCATAGAAACGCTGGAATCGCACGATGACACAAAAAACATCTACGCAAACTTTAACATCCCGGACACGCTTCTCGCGGAAATTGACGACTGATATCTGCGTACTGGGAATTGACCCCGGTCTTGACAGGACGGGTTGGGCGGTAGTGAAAAAGCAGGGCGCCGCCGACCCGTTCCTTGTTTCTTGCGGTTTGCTCCACACCCCCGCGGGCATGCCTTTGCCCAAACGCCTGGCGATAATTTTTGAAGGAATGACGGAAGTTATAGAAACCGCACGGCCCGACTGCGCGGCGATGGAAAAAATGTTTTTCGCAAAACGCGCCGCCAGCGTGGCGGCCACCATTCAGGCGCGCGGCGTGATTCTGCTGGCGCTGGAATTGGGCGGCCTTGCGACGGGCGAATACTCGCCGCCGTCAATTAAATCCGCCATAGCGGGCAGCGGCGCGGCGGACAAAGCGCAGATGCAGCGCATGGTGCAGGTTATGCTGAAACTTAAAGAAACGCTCCGCCCCGACGACGTGGCTGACGCCGCGGCCATAGCGCTGACGCATATAAAAACGGCCCCTTTCACCATCGCTTGCCAAACGGCGCGGGAGGCTTTATGATCGCGTATCTTAAAGGCGAAATAATCCAGAGCGAAGCCGAAAGCGTGATTCTGGAAACCGGCGGCGTAGGCTATGAAATTAATATGGCCGGGCCCAGCGCGGCGGCTCTTCCCGAAGGAACGACGGCTGAAGTATATATCAGCCAGAGTTTTTCGCAGTATGACGGGGTTCTCCTCTACGGTTTTTTGAACCTGCCCGAAAAAAAACTGTTCGAACTTTTCAGAACCGAGATACCTAAAACCGGCGCAAAAAAAGCGCTGGAATTTCTAGGAAAGGCGCTGCGCAGCCTTCCGGATTTCAAAGCGGCCATTGCCTCGGGCGACGAACGGGTGCTCAAAGGCATTTTCGGGTTCAGTCCCAAGACGTCGGAGAAAATGATAACCGCGTTGCGGGAAAAAATTGACACCCTGGAAATCGCCGGCGAAACGCGCATCCAAACCGAAGCCCGCAACCCTAAGCTGACGCAGGTGCTTACGGCGCTGGCATCGCTCGGCTACACATCGGCCCAGGCGCGCCACGCCATAGCGGAACTGGAGCGCGGCAGCGCCCCCGACGCGAGCGTGGAAGATATGATAAAACAGTCCCTCAGGATTCTATCTAAATGAAATACTCGGAAATATTATCCCCGGCCGCGCAAGGCGGAGAAAAAACCGGTTTTGAAACCGCGTTAAGGCCGCTGACCTTAAACGATTTCGTGGGCCAGGACAAGATTAAAGAAAATATCAGGGTTTTCATTGAAGCCGCCAGGAACCGGGGCGAAGCACTGGACCACTGCCTCTTTTACTCCCCCCCGGGCCTCGGCAAGACCACGCTGGCCTACATTCTGGCGCGGGAAATGGGTGTCAACATCAAGATAACGTCGGGGCCAGTGCTGGCCCGGCCCGGCGATCTGGCCGCCATGCTGACGACCGAACTGGCTGACGGAGACATCCTTTTCATAGACGAAATTCACCGCCTGAACCCGGCCGTAGAGGAAGCGCTTTATCCGGCGATGGAGGATTACACTTTTTTCATAAACACCGGAAAAGGCCCCGGCTCGACCACGCTTAAACTGGCGGTGCCGCGTTTCACTCTGGTGGGCGCGACAACGCGCAGCGGCCTTTTAACCGGCCCGCTGCGGGACAGATTCGGCATAGTGATGAACCTCGGGTTTTACGAAAACGCAGAAATCGAAAAAATACTGGCGCGCTCCTCCGCGCTTCTGGATATAGCCGCCGACCCCAAAGGAATAATGGAGCTGGCAAAACGGTCCCGCGGCACGCCGCGCATAGCGAACCGCCTGCTGCGACGGGTGCGCGATTTCGCGCAGGTTAAAGGCGACGGCATAATAACGGCGAAAATAGCCGACATTGCCATGGATTCCCTTGAAATAGACCGGGAAGGGCTGGACCCCATAGACAGGCGCATTCTCTGCGCCATATGCGAAAAATTCGACGGCGGCCCGGTGGGCGCGGACACGCTAGCGGTGGCGGTGTCCGAAGAGGTTGACACGGTGACCGATGTCATCGAACCTTATCTTATCAAAGCGGGCTTCCTCGCCCGCACGCCGCGCGGACGGGTGGCCACAAAAAAAGCGTTCACCCATCTGGGTATCAAAAATTCCGGCGGAGCCTTATTTTGATCAAGCGTATATTTGCCAGCCTGTTTATTCTGTCCGCCGCGGCGCAGTTTGCGCACGGCGCGATCGGCAACGGCAAACAAATCCCGACGGGGATAATACGCATTGGCTTAGCCAAACAAATTAAAACCGCCGCTTTTGAAATAACCGGACCCACGCTCGTGACGGATTTGTCCAACGGAAAAAAATTCAAAATCCCCGAAGCCGCGGCTTTCACCGTGAACGCCGACGACGACAAGAATATCACGATCGCGTCCTATACCTTCAGTTTCTCCATCCGCATGACCCCGTTCGACCGAAACGACCGGCTGAAATACGACGGCAAAAGCTACAGGGGCTCCATAGTCATCCGCAACGCCGGGAACACTTCGCTAAACGTTATTGAAGAACTCGGCGTGGAAGAATACCTCTACGGCGTGCTTCCCATTGAAATGAGCAAGGACTGGCCCATAGAGGCGCTCAAAGCGCAGGCCGTCGCCGCGCGTACCTATTCCCTTTACAATATTGACCAATATAAAAACGACGGTTTTGATGTACATTCCGACGTACGCAGCCAGGCCTATGTCGGCGCGTCGAAAGACTCGCCGCGCATTCTCGAGGCGGTGCAGGCCACCGCCGGACTCGTGCTTACTTATGAAGACAAACTCATACCCGCTTTTTACCACGCCAACTGCGGCGGCTGCACTTCGCCCCCGGTGTGGGGAGGCGACGCGATAGAACCCTTTCACGGAGTAACCTGCGGTTACTGCGATTTATCGCGCAATTACGACTGGGAAGTGCTTGTGCCGGACGACAAACTTATTTCCTTTATGAAAACACGCGGACACGCTGTTAAGCGGGTGAAGTATATCACCATCTCAAAACGCAACAAGGCCCACCGCGCCATCAAGCTGAATATCACCACGGACAAAGGAACCTTCGAGGAAAACTGCAACGATCTGCGCATTTTCATCGGCGGGCAGACGCTTAAAAGTTCCTACATCAAAAAAATATACCGCACCAAAGGCGGCTTTATGGTTCAAGGCAAAGGCTACGGGCACGGCGTGGGCATGTGCCAGGA